>SDBT01004502.1_pt1 | contig 23651 bp, 25 predicted proteins | sample 2277101 | NCBI WGS metagenome assembly SDBT01 (sample SAMN10404973, study PRJNA504765) | marine sediment metagenome | isolation source: marine sediment core GS10_PC15, 103 cmbsf | place: Arctic Ocean: Southern Knipovich Ridge | collected 2010 | reverse complement strand
TTTTTATTAGAAATCATTTATAATCCAACTTCTATTCAATAATAATTGGTAATCTCAATTTTATTTCCCTTGCTTAGGGGTTTCTGTTTTATGATATTTTATTGGAAAAGAATTTCCATTTTAAAATGTACTGAAATGAAAATTATTGTGATGATAATCCAAAGATCGTAAGACTAATGTCTTGTAGATTAGTTGATAAAAACCTAATATAAATTAAGATATTTTCTATATCTTATATTGTTTTGTAATATTGAAGTAGAATTTAATTCAACCAAAGATTTATCAGTTGATACGTCTTAATTGTCTTTTAGATAATTTATTCCATACTTAAAACATTTTTACCGATCTAAACATTGCTCAAGTTGATCAGATTACGATATTTGGGGTTTCTACAAAAATGGTTAATGTATTAATAATATCAATAGGAAATGAGCTTCTAAATGGTAAAACAATAAATACTAATGCTTCCTTTTTAGGACACAAACTTACGAACATAGGATTTAGTGTCATCAAAATTCTAACCCTCCCTGATGACGGTAAAATGGTTTCAGCAGAGATTTCTCAAGCAATAGAATCATCAGAATTTCGCTTAATTCTCATCACAGGTGGTTTAGGACCAACTTGGGATGATTCAACTTCTCTATTCCTTGCTGACGCATTAAATATTGGCACAGAATTAAATTCTGAGGCTTTAGCCATAGTTAGTAGACGATATCAAGATCTATTCAATAAAAAATTAGTAGCGTCTCCTGATCTTAATTCCGCGAGAGAAAAAATGGCAATATTACCAATTGGAGCATTACCATTCGACAATCCAGTAGGTACAGCTCCAGGGATATTTTTTAATCATAAAAAAACAGAAACTTGGATTTATTGCCTTCCAGGAGTACCTCGAGAAATGGAAGAAATGTACAAATTAATTAAACCCGAACTTGTTTACTTGACAGATGAGCATAATGTAGGATATTTTGAAGCCGACATTAATACTGACTTTTCCGATGAATCACTAATAGCTCCTTATTTGGAAAAAGTTCGTCAAAAATTTGATGTTTGGATCAAATCTTTTCCTGAAACATATCAAGATCAAAAAAACATTAAGCTAACAATTTCAAAAACATCTGATTCAAGAAAAAAAGCAAAATTAATAGTTCTTGAGGCAAAAACATACTTATTAGAGCTGTTTGATTCATCAGCCTCCGAAAAGTCACGACAAGAGAAGAAAGGTATTTGAAAGCGAAAATATCGGTCTAGAGGAAAGTATTAGGAGAAATTAGATTTTTTACGATTGAAAAAGGCCCCTCCCATTGATAAGTCTTTAATTGATGGCATCAGTGATGAATTGAGATGGTTTTTTCCAAGCGAACAGAACAAATCTGGATCAAATCGCATAAAACAATCTCATACCTCTGTCATCTCTCAAAGAACCTCTACAATGAAAGCAATTACATCGTTCGTCAGGAGCTTTTTAAGAAGAACAAATGGATCCGATATAATAAGCTGTACCATTCAGTGAAAACCTCACAGAACTATAAACAACTACCAGCACAAACAGCTCAACAGGTGTTGAAGGTCCTTGATAGAAACTGGAAAAGTTTTTTTGCTGCCATTAAAGAATGGAAAAATGCTCAATCAAAGTTTAATGGCAAACCAAGACCTCCCAGGTACAAACCGAAGAATGGACAGTTTATGCTTGTTTTTACCAACCAGCAATTGAAACTAAAAGCTAACCTCCTTACATTTCCTAAAAAAGTAAGTTTTAAATTACAAACAAGACTTCCTGATAAGACTGACATCAGAGAGGTACGAATTATTCCGAAAGGGATAGGTTATATGGTAGAAATAGTCTACCAGAAAGAAATCAGTCCTAAATCGTTGAATAAAGATTTTATTACTGCTATTGATTTAGGCGTACGCAACCTCATAACTATGGTCAATAACAATGGTATAAAACCGTTTGTTATTAAAGGTGGGGTTGTCAAATCCATTAATCAATATTATAACAAAGAAAAAGCTAGAATTCAATCGATTTATGACCGCCAAGGAATAAAAACAGGTAAAGCCATGCAAAAATTAACCATCAAACGTAATAGGAGAATAAATGACTATTTTCAATAGATTAGTCAAAAAATTATCCAGTACTGTGTATTTCATGACATTGGCACAGTTGTTATTGGTTATAATCCTGATTGGAAACAAAACTGCCACCTTGGTAGTAGAAATACCCAGAATTTTGTCACCATTCCTTATCACAGACTGGTTAACCAATTGGGATACAAAGCTGAGGAACAAGGAATAACGGTTATTAAACAAGAAGAAAGTTATTCAAGTAAGTGTTCTTTCCTTGATAATGAACCAATCAAACATCATAAAAAATATCTAGGCAGACGAATTACAAGGGGATTATTTAAATCTACTACAGGCACCATTATTAATGCCGATGTGAATGGCGCTTATAACATACTAAAAAAAGCATTCCTGAATGCTGTTGAAGCTGACAGGATAGAGGATGTAGGGTTACATCCCTCACGATGGAAACTAGTTACGGTAACGAGTTAGTTGATGTCATCATGTAAATAAAATTGACTAAATTTATCGCAATTTTAAAAACCTCAGAATATATAAATGATGATGTACTCTCATCTGATTGGGAAAAAATCGTATTAGGATGATTATTAGTAAATGACAGATGATAACAAAATACTCACATTAAAAGTTGTGGAAGCCAACCAAGGTGATGTCGGACGTGGCCTTGTTCGCATTGATTATTCAATAATGCGTGAATATAACTTGGAAACAGGGGATATTGTTGAAATTTCCAGTGATAGAGCATCTGGAAGAAAAACAGGTGCTTTGGTGATACCAGGAAGGCGAGAAGATAGAGGAAAGCGAATTATAAGAATGGACGGTTTAATTCGTGGGAATGTTGGGACAAGTTTAGGGGAAACAGTTCGTATCAGAGAAATTAAGAAAAGAAAAGCGAATCGTATTACTATTGCTCCAGCTGAAGAGAGAATTCGACTTTTAGTCATGTCAGACATAATAAGAGAACGTTTACAAAATCACCCGATATCTCGGGGAGATTTACTAGTAATAACAGGACAAATCCGGAAAATTCCCCCTTCAGGAGGGCCTAGCGGAGGTACAGGAATGGATGACTTTATTTCACGGTTTTTTGGAGCATCTAGCCCTGTTAGCTTAGGGGAAATAAAGGTTGTTGTTGTTTCTACTGATCCAGAAGGAATAGTAACAGTAGGAGACGCCACAGAAGTAAATATCATTGAAGAAGCACCAAAAGATCTTCGTATGATGCCTCGAGTGACATATGAGGATATTGGCGGACTTTCAGAGGAGATTCAGCGTGTTAGGGAAATGATTGAACTTCCAATGAAGCATCCTGAATTATTTGAACGTCTTGGAATTGATCCTCCTAAAGGAGTTTTACTGCATGGTCCTCCTGGAACAGGAAAGACTTTACTTGCAAAAGCAGTCGCTAATGAGTCAGGGGTAAATTTTGTTTCAATCGCTGGGCCAGAAATTATGTCAAAGTTTTATGGTGAAAGTGAGCAAAGAATACGTGAAATCTTCCAGCAAGCTGAAAAAGACGCACCAAGTATTATTTTTATTGATGAATTAGATTCAATTGCCGTAAAACGCGAAGAAGTAACTGGAGAAGTTGAACGACGTGTTGTTGCTCAATTACTTGCTCTAATGGATGGATTAAAAAGTCGGGGTAAGGTCATTGTCATAGGTGCCACTAACAGGCCAAACGCTTTAGATCCAGCATTACGTCGTGGTGGTCGTTTTGACAGAGAAATTGAAATTGGTGTTCCAGATCGAAATGGTAGGTATGATTGTTTCCTAATTCACACTAGAGGTATGCCTCTTAATGAAGATGTTGATCTAGTGGAACTTGCTCGTCGAACTCATGGGTTTGTAGGTGCGGATATTGCGGCTCTTGCCAAAGAAGCTGCAATGCACACTCTTCGGAAAGTTCTACCTAAAATTGATTTTGATAAACCACTCACCCCCGAAATCCTTCAGAAATTAGTTGTATCCAAAGCACATTTTTTTGAAGCGTTGAAAAATACAGAACCTTCAGCTATGCGGGAGGTACTAATAGAAATCCCCAATGTAAATTGGACGGACATTGGAGGTTTAGACGGTGTTAAACAAAAGCTTATCGAAGCTGTTGAATGGCCAATCGCTCATCCCGAAATATTTTTGCGTCATGGTATTACTCCCCCTCATGGAATTCTTCTCTATGGCCCACCAGGCACAGGAAAGACTTTACTGGCTAAAGCCGTTGCTACAGAGAGTGAAGCTAACTTTATTGCAATCAGAGGTCCAGAATTGCTTTCAAAATGGGTTGGTGAAAGTGAAAAAGCTGTAAGAGAAGTTTTTCGAAAAGCGAAACAATCAGCACCTTCCATAATCTTTTTGGACGAATTAGATGCTATTGCACCTCGTAGAGGTGCATTTGGTGGAGGTAGTCATGTTATGGAAAGCGTTGTCAATCAAATTCTGTCATTACTTGATGGATTGGAAAGTCTTCAAGACGTTGTTGTACTTGGTGCAAGTAATCGTCCTGACATGATTGATCCAGCTCTTCTCAGACCTGGTAGATTTGATCGCCTCCTTCTAGTCTCGACCCCAGATGAAGAATCTCGAGAAAAAATATTCCAAATCCACACAAAAGGTATGAAATTAAGTGAGGATGTAAACCTTGCTCAGCTAGCAAAAGAACTAGAAGGATATGTTGGTGCAGATATAGAAGGAATGTGTAGAGAGGCAGTTATGATTGCTCTTCGCGAGGATTTAGATATTGATTTGATAAATATGGAACATTTTCGAAAAGCAAAAAAAGTAATACATCCAAGTTCTAACGATAGGATAAGAAAAGAATTTGAGGAACTAGAACGAAAATTGTTAGGAAAATCAGAGATAGGTAGAAAAGATGTATTGGGTTTGAAAGATTATCTCTGATCTAATATTTTTTTATTTTTTTCTTAAGTGAAAGCGAAGAATTTACTCTTCCTGATTTTGTTTTTGTCTGTATATGTCTAAAGGCCATTGTTTTTCTAACAATTTTGTCATTATCCTTGAATCAAACTGACCTATTTCTATTGAAGAAGAAGCTGTTTTCATTATTCTCTCTGCAATAAGTTTAGCCCGAACAACAGAATCAGAGTATCCAATAATTAAACCGACAACCAGAGGATAATTTTTTATTACGGTAAGTTGTAAATCTGAAGCAGTAATCACTTCCATCCCCGAGGAATTTTTTGATAGTTGAGCCATTGTTTCACTTATACCAGAATTTAATTCCTGCAAAACCGAACGTTCGATATTAGTAAATTTCGTTGTCCAAATCTTATGTGATTCTAAGTCAATCATTATAACTACTCGAACCTTGCATTTAAATGTCGATTCTGTTCCAGTCAGAATATCAGCGAGCCAGTCAATTGCGTCATAGAAATTTTCACCTGTTTTAGCTGATATTCTAAATAATCCTACAGGCCTTCCAGTAGTTCGAGTAGCTCGAGTAAGATCAAGATCTTTTACAATAGTATCGAAAGAACGTGCTCCAGGTAAATCAATTTTATTAGCAATGAATAACACTGGAGCTTTTTCATTAAGTTTGATAGCATCCCAAAAAGCCGTTGATGCTTCTGAAATTCGTAAATCAGAGCTGTCAAGGACAAATATTATTGCTGAAGCAGTTATTATCGAATCATGCCATAACAGATTTCTATATATCTCTTGTCCTCCCAAATCAACCAAATTAAATTCTAAGTTCCGATATTTTACTGTTCGATAATTAACTCCTAATGTTCGTGTAGTAGGCACGAACTCGGACCTTAATAAGCGATTTACAATCGTAGTTTTTCCTGCATTATCGAGTCCGATAACTGATATTTCACGGCTATCTATTCGTTTACCCTTAAAAATTCGACGTAAAATACTTGACACTGGAAACAACTGGTGAGGAATGGTTTATCAGAATCTGTTAAAAATAGATTGAATCTCTTGTTTATGTATCTTACATAAGATTATTTTGAAAAATATTATTATTTTGAAATGCATTTAAGAAAGACTAAGTACGATATTTATACTAAAAGATGATTAATAAAATTCATTATTAGGATAATCAAATCTTATGAAAATTATGGAGGAAATGTTTAAGAAATAGCTTCTATGCTTTTCAGCTGCTAGGAGAATTCAAAGGAGTAAAAAGTAATGAAAAACGCTTTTCCAGACACACCAGAATATCGTAAGCTTATAGAGACGATGAAAAATATTGAAGATTTAACCATACAAGGAGCAACTAATGTAGCGATCTACGGGGTTAGAGATTTTGCTAAACATGCTGAAACAGTCCCATTGAAGGATGAATCTCTATTTGCACATTTGGAAGAAGTCGTAACTCAATTAAGTAATGTTAGAGTTACTGAACCCGCATTAAGAAATGGATTACGATATATAATGACAGGAATCCGTCAAAAAGGAAAAGAAATCGCCAGTGACCTTGGAGAAAAGTATATTGAACTAATCAATCATGCAAAAAAGAGAATTTTTAAAATCGGTGCTGAAAGAATCCAAGATGGCTGCAGGGTTTTCACACATTGCCACTCCTCTGTTACAGTTGGAATTTTTATTGAAGCTGCAAAACAAGGAAAAGAATTCCAGGTAATAAATACCGAAACACGACCATTATATCAAGGAAGAAAGACAGCAAGAATATTGGTTGAAAATAATATCCATGTGACTCATATTGTAGATTCTGCAATGAGATGGGCGATGAACAGATACAAACCTCATATGATATTCCTTGGGGCTGATGCTATAACAGTAGAAGGAGTAGCACTTAATAAAATTGGCTCTCGACTTTGCGCCCTTGCATCAGAAGAAGAGCATATCCCGTTATACATCTGTACACCCCTATTAAAGTACGATCAAGCTACTAGCATTGGACGGTTGAGTGAAATTGAAATACGTCATCCTTTCGAAATCTGGGATGAAAACATACCTCCAGGTATTAATATAGTAAATCCTGCATTTGAAACAATTGATCGCAGAAATATTTCAGCCTATATAACTGAAGCAGGATTAATCCCACCTCAGACTATTCATTTGATATTTAAGAAGATGTATGGAGAAAAAATCCAAGATTATAGCCATATTTGGAGTTAATCATTTATCTAATATCTGGACCATCTCCAAGATAATAAACATCATCCTCAACAAAACCAACATTTTCAAGCTGTTCACGTATTGTTTTAAGGATTAATTCTATCTCGGATTCGTTGTCCTCATAAGGCCATACTGTGAACCCACTAATAACTTCACAATAATTAGAATCATCATCAAAATTATCCAGTTCAAAAGCAAAAAATCTAGCTGATCCAGTATGATCTTTCTGTAAAGAATCCCCAACTTCAACTAAGTTGGCATCAGCCTCTTCAAAGGTCATAGCATCCTCTCCTTCCTTAAAAATACCATTAAAGACGTAATATCGAGTTATTGCTGCACTTATAGATTCACGGAACACCACTATGACTCACACTCATGTAAAGTCCACCCATACAATTTATTTTAAACATCATTTCCTAATAATTCGAAAAACCAGTGAAAGTCATTGTCCCAAACCTTGTCTCCCTAGTTTATAATAAAGTCATCTAAGGTTTTTTGCTTCAACAATGGGCTATTACGTCTATAGAAACGTAAAGGTATAGTTAATTTCTTCTCAATGAATTTCAAAGCCGTATCTATATTATCAAATTTACGAGAAGGATTAGTAAGTGCCTTTCTCATATTTTCACGGACTTGCCATACCTTCTGACAATTGAACAGACATTTGAGAATAAAGGACTTTTTTTTCCTGTCAAAAAAAGGGACACGTACGGCTCATATGAAGGTGAGATCATGTCCAATAAAATGAAGTGATATCTTTCTCTACTGCTTGAAAATTAATGATTAAGTCCGATTAAAAAAAGTGATAGCTTTCTTCTCTTTTTAAAAATTAACGATTGTTAGGTAAAGATTTGAGCATAATGTTCCAGAGCTTTTTGTACTCCTTGTTTTGTTAATGCCCATGTAGTCCCTCCTCCTGTTGGTTTTTTAAAAATATAATTTGCTTGAATCAACAATTTGTAAGTCTTTTTCTTATTAGCTTTGATATAAGCAACTTGATCTTTACGAAGGTTTGCAGGAAATTTTTTCCGAATCTTTTCTTCGGGTGAATGTGCTTTCTCTGCAAAATTATTCGCACGACCAATAGCGACCAGTAGTAATATTGCGTGTTGAGGCAAATTTTTACTACTCATATTTTTTTTTCACCGTATTCTAAATTACTTCATTCGTTTTTAAGTCTTTGTAACTTGAATTAGTGCTTTTTCGTATCACGATAGCCTATATGTTTTTAATACCCCGAAGACTTGGAAGTGTTTAAGGGAAAATTCCTTATAAAAAATATGTGCTAATATGGTGCACGGTAGGGAAATGTATAAATAATGGTGGCACCATTCTGAGATTAGGTGCTGAACCCAATAAAATCAGGTACCAATTTGTACATGGTTTAAACTCTAAGTACTCAAACCAAGAATTTGCCTACAGCGAGAGATAGTCGGGATAGTTTCGTACATAAGATGGCCAAGCTACAGAAGGATTGCGCAGAAGCGCAGGTTGTTAAACAAATCACCGGTATAAATCATAACTTACAAGAGATTGCGCATAAGCGCAGTCTTTTCCACGTGCAAGTTTATAAAGGAACTGCATTTTGATTATTACCCCGTAGTGACATGACTAGTCATCATAAAGATTGACAAGTAGAAAGAATATTGACACTTCAAAAAAAAAGAGTGGAAACAGTAGTATGATTACCAATATTCGATATCGTGGTCTCCGGAAGACACGAATTCCATAATGTCACAGATACCAACCCTAAAGACTACGGAAAAGTGAACTGAATAAGATCAGAGTATGTATGAAGAATATAACAAAAACTGGAACAATTTGACTCGAATAGGTGAGATGCAGAAGACTGTGAACGATATTAAGCAATAGTAAGAAAATATTGGTAATACAGCTATGTCAGCATTAACGTAAGTAAGTTAGTTAGTAAGTTAGTAAGAAGGATGCTGTGGATATGGCAAACCATATTAAACCCGCCCAGAGCGTGTTAAAAGATAAGAGGGATAAAAATAGGGAGAGAAGATTAGAAGACATTTGTGATTACATTGAAGAACATCCAGGTGTAACCGCATATGAATTAGTGAAAGTGAACCATTTGAAGTTGAAAAAAGAAACCACCAGACAAGATTTAATAGAGCTTGAACGAAAGGGAGACATTATTATTGAGGAGGAAGAAGTTGAGGGTCGAATAAGGAAAAAAGCCTTTCTCAGACCACTGAATCAGTACTATTTCACCACATTTGAGGAAGAGGAACTGGAATTAAAGGTAAATAGAAAGTCAATTAAAAGATCTCAAGAAGCTGGATATGAAATCACAATCATCATGAAAGACAAACGTAAAATTAAAATCCTTCCTAATGAATCTCTAGTAGAGAAATTGGGAAAATAAGTTCTTTTTTTACACGACTTTGAGATTTAGATAGATTAAATGTGTATTATTGTTTTAAACTATCTAACTCTCTTAGTTTTAAGCATATATGCTTTTTATTACAGAAAAAAAGAAAAAGAAAGAAATTAGATGATAGAAGTAATTATTCTTCATTTTCATTTCTAGCTGTAGCACTCATAACTCGAGATTTGAATCCTTCGTCGCCACCAGTTCTATCTACCGCGCTTTGAATTCTTCTAGCGGCCTCTCGAGTTATAGGAGCTTTTTTCGTCCTTATAGTATATTTCACCTCTTACTGTTTAAATAAGAAGGATGTCTTCGTACACTTCATATCACCTCTCCCGTGTACACGATAGTGGTGCACAGCCTAACGTGCCGCCATCTGTGTTATCTTAGGACTCCTTTCTGAGTCGTTGATACATATTCAAGTTTTTAAGGTTTGTCAATATCTAGTATTGAAATCTAGAAAAATATTCTGTCGGACTACAAAAAAATGTTGTTGGACAAAAATAAATCGTGAGAGACCATAGAAGATCTTGTTAAATTGTTCACCAGCACATTCGATTTTAATATTTAAATCATTGAGGACAACAAACAATGAACCATAATGGTAAGTATTTGGTTAGGACGATTATTCTGAAAGTATATAGTCAATGGGGGAGGATAGTAACTTGGTTGTAGAATGAATGATAAATATAAACCTGTGATAAAATTTATTGACTTTTTGTATGGGAATATACGTTTTCCTCAATATAGGGAACTTAATGAAGACGAGGAACAGATTTCAACAATTTTTTGCAATAGGTATCCGAATTTGCTTTTTTTTACGCTAAATGAAATAAGTGAAGACATGCTATTCTGTCCTCTACTTCTTTAATTAGCCTAGATCTCTGAATTTGCCTTATTTCACGCTAAATGAGATATGAGATGAGATGGTAAAAAATTGATCGAAGGAACAACAACAACTGATCTTAGAAGTCACCTTATATCATGCAACGTAAGATAAGAAAAGTTGAATTTTCTCTGTGAATAGATGGAATTATACGGTCTAATAAGTTATTTTTTAAAAACAAGGTGAAAAAACTTAGATTATTGTCCACCAAGATACATACAACCCCCAGCTAGTAATTTTTCTGCAAACCAAAGATTTATATAATAGTTTGATGGTTTGATGGATGGAGTGTAGGTGGATATCCTTTCTATACTTATGACGCATAAATCAACCAAAAGTGAGGAAATATGATAATTCGAGTAGCAGATGAGGTTTGGATTGCAACAGCCTTACTACATCATGAAAAACCTGAACGTGAAGGATTTACTGTCAAAGAAATTGTGGATAGAGTAGCAAAAGAAGATTTATTTGGAAGATTACGTCCTGGTGTTCAAACTCATGCTCAAACGCATTGCATTGCCACTAAACGTCCTGATCCAGGGCGATATCGAATGTTAACATTACTTGAAAACAAAAAACGACGGATATATCGATCTACCGATGATTTTCATCCTTGGCGAGAAGGTAGCAAAACGGTTCCAAAAATAGGAGACATTCCTGAAAAATATCACTATTTGTTAGATTGGTATAAAGATAAGTACAATAACAAATGACAAATACATATTCAGTAAAATTGTGATTGACTAGAATATCTTGTATTTGATCTTGTTGAGATCGTTCAATAAACGTAATCTCTAAACCAGCCATTTTCAATACTTTTTTGTATAATCTGAGAGTTCAATGCTTTTTGTGCTTGTCGTTCTCTCACTCCAATTCCTTTTTGAAATAACCTTAAGATTCCTTTAATTGATCTTATAAGCGAAATAAAAAATTGCATTTTATCAACAATCTAGTTAAGCAAATTTTTCATTATTTTTCATTCGTTATAGATCTAAGAATTTCTATCAAATGATATTACCATAAACATCTGCTTTCATCTTGAAAAAAAAATCCAGAGTTTTTTGTTTTAGCAATAAACTTTGCTGGCTATAATACTTGATCGGGATTGTGAGCTGAGATTCTATATACTTCAATGCGGCCTCAAATGTTGAGAATTTCCTAGGAGGATTCTTTAGGGTCTGACGGACATTTTCCCTAACAGCCCAAACTCCCAGAGGGATTGAGTAGCCTTTTCCTACCTCCCGAAAGGCTAAAACAGCTGCTTTCCTCCTGATTTGAGATAATTTTTCCAATACAGCAAGCCTCGAAGCATAATACCCTCCTACAGTATTTTTAGCATAGGTTTTTCTCCCACTTGGACCTTCCATATCAGATAAAATCACTGGGGACTTACTTGATGGGTTCCAAGCGCTATTCATTTTCCAAGCTTCATGATAATCATAATGCCATTCACGATGCGGAATGAATAGAATCCAAAAATCATTATCCAAGTAGGAATTATGGTAGACTAAAAAGTCAGTTATAGATGAGTATTCGCTGAGCTTTATTCGCATGTTGTTACCTAGCAAACTGTCAACGGCCGTTATACTCCATCTTGTTGGTACGAATTTCCTGTTCTTTGTTATTCCAAGTAGTCCTGCTGAAAGAAGTTTTGTTATCTGAGTAACAGTTGTCCTATCATTATATAGAGTTTCGACTGCAGGTATTGTGTTTATTTCTCCATCAGACACCACTCGGTCCACTTTAAAATTAATTTTTGGATTTGAAGTTAATTGGATTGAATCTATCTTGATCTGTGTTCCCATAGGTTGGGTAAATCTATCAAATTTCATGTTAATTTTTGGTTTTTTTGAAAATCCAATCTCTATGTCTACTGGAGATGAGGCTTGTATTTGTTCCTGTGTTATTTCGAGAATCTTTGTTGATGAGGACACATCTGTTACTTTAATTGGGTCAGCGTTGAACCGAAATAATCGTGCTCTGAAATTCACAATATCTTCCAGTGACATATTCGTTTTCCATCTATCTGGTTCATCCATTAAATCTATATTCTGCCAATCTATTGCCGCCATGGGCCCTAATTTAACATAAGGATAACCAAAACGACCAACAAATATTGAAGGAGGACTTGGCCCATAATATTCGTTCTTCAGTTTAGGAATCATTCTTCTAACAGGTAATAGCGCCTTCGTTCGTAATATAATTGGACAATAGGTAAGCCCACAAAGAAATTTACCTCCCTTACATCTTAAACAGAGTTCTTCATTCATCGGTCCTTTAACCATGTATGTTAACCACAGAAATGATTCTTGACAAGTATTTGGATACTATTCAATCACTCTTTTCCTTTAAAATAGTGTTCCAATTGTTGATTGACCTGAGTTGATTCAAAGACATTGATATTTTTGAAATTTCCCTTTCTGCCAATCAATAAATTTCCATATAATCCATCGTATTATTATTCTCTTCCTCTTATTAAAAATATTCAAATGGAATTCATTCCTGCAAGTAAATCAGTGAAAGGATTTTATAATTTAGACAAGACATCCAATCGAATTATTGTTTCCTACTGGGGAAAGGGAAACAATGGGCTAGGCAGGTTTGGTGAAATACTAAATGCATTAAGACTAGGGATCCAAAACAATAAATCTCAATCTGATCTAATGGATTATGTTATCAAAGAACTCGAAGATACTACTGCCATAGGAGTTAGAGCTAGCATGGATGAGACAAGCAAGAAAATTTTAGAACGATTTTACAACATTGCTGCAGTTAATAATCGGAGTGAGTTTCTAAGACTTTCTATTTTGGAGTTATTTGAGAATTATAAATCCAGAATCTTTGTCAATTCAGGGGAAATCATCTAAATTGATTTTTTGTTTGAATGGAAGAAGTGATCCAATTGCGGATTGACCTGAGATGAATGAACGACACGAATATCTTCGTAATTAATTTTTTCACTAATTAATAGGGAACCATAAAGCCCATCATATCCTGGCTGAAATGTAAAATTTCCTGCCTTTACCTCAATGATAGCTTCTATTACATCTTTATTAATGTGGTTTGAAAGTTTATTTCGTACCTCATCGGATGTTACAACCCACAAATATCTTTCAGGTCCAATTATATCCGTAATTTGCTTATACTGATTCAATAGGGTTTTTGCAGTCTTTGTTTTAATTTTTAAAACATGAGATAATATATCTATCAGTGGCACCATTCTAATGAACTTCTGTTTAGGTTTTACATCTGTTAGTTCTCCAATTCCTTTCTGTTCTCTACTAATTTCTACACATCTTTGATAAACTCCGACCGTAAGAGATTTTTGACATATTGGACAGATATCATTAGTAGGAACATTTTGAGGTGAGAAGTAACAATAATCATGCTCTCCATGAAATCCTGGGCTTTTTCTTCCCGCCCTGTGACCAGTTAGAAAATACCGTCCTTCTTCGGGTGGAAATTCAGCCGTGAATATTATTTTTTTACTCCGAAGAGAAGAGATTATATCCTTATAGTCAAATTTGTTCACAGAAATAACTGTAAATTCCCGGCCCATACGATGGAGGGCACTTGAATGAGCATCTGAATTAGAAATCAATACACGATCATCTAATTCTGGGATCAAGGCCAAAAATTCTGGATCAGCTGATAACCCTGTTTCAAAGATGCGAAATCTTGAAGACACATCCCCAAAAAAATCAGTGAGACGATTAATTCTAATATTCGATCCATAAACCCCTTGTGGGGTCATTATATGAGCTGGAATTGCTTCAATCCAAGGGTTGATGTCCAAAATTGCATTTATTCGATCTGAAACTTGAGTTGTAGATTTGCATTTTACAAATGGTCTAGCCATCTTTTCATGTTTTACTTCCCACTTATCTAAAAGATTTCTAAACTCATCTATTGATGTGAAATCAGGAAATAAAAAAATGATGTGAGTTATCTTAGATCTTTTCCCGATTGGAAGTGTAAATATAATTTCCGTTTGTAGGATGAAATGAGTCTGATCTAAATGCTGGAAAGTAAAAACGCCATAATTGTCCTCTATAAGATTCTCTTTTAATATTTCGGTCCATAGATTGAATTGACAATCTCCTGTTCCTATTAAATCGATTCCCTTTAACGGCATTGTATTATTTGTGTTTTCTAAGTGTATTTTTGCCTTTTTTTTGATTGCTGTTAATGTTTCAGGAGTGATTTTTACCGCTTGTGTACCTCCTGCAAATATCGAATGAGCATGAAGATCTACAGCAAGTTCCATGGAAATCTTTCTCTGATTTATGAATTGGACAGATTATTATCCATATGATTTGTACCAACGCGGTATTCTAAAATTTGCTCACTAACCAGTTTTAATAGACCCACTCCCTTGGTTGAGTCTCCAACTATAAAAAGACAGGTATCTTGAGCACTATTTGTGGTCCACATAGTTGCTATTGTATTAGACCCGTGTTGGGAAAAAACAATTTGGATTAGTGTGGTATGAAAGACTTTAGAAATCAGCAAATTAATTGCTGAGTACAATCTACAAACAAGTCCGTGCTTTTCTTCAGCACGAATTGCATTTGTTCGTAAAATCTCTACTCTTGATAAATCATTACTACACCTTATAATTGATACATTTGTGATTAAGGGATTGAAGCTTTTCACTAATTCGAAACATGAGTTTAAATACTGACTTTCAGGAAATAAATTACTTGCATTCATTACAGAGGTATTGAAAGGAGAAAAGTCCCTCTTTGGGCGTGCTGCATTCTGAATATTTAAATCCCATATGATTTCTTGAAAAAATCTGAACATACTACCTAAACGCCCTTTCCCAGAACTGAATGCAAGGATAAAACTATTTTCTATAGCTATTAAATAGAATTGTTGATCTGTGTAGGTATTTCCATGAATTTCAATAGGTAACGCGTCAAAAAATGTTCCAAATGATTTTAATTCTTCTTGATAATCTTGTAGAAGAAATGGTATCTTATTTACCAATGAAATGATATCTGGAGATAAAATTACATTATGGACAGCTCTTATATTTCCATCTGACACTAAAACTGTTTCCTGATCCGTGCAGGCTTCACTAATTCTGCTTTGTATATAATTATCAATATTTGTCATCAGTACTTTCTTTATATTGACAAATATATTTTCCAGAGAGTATGCATCATTCTGATTGCCATTATGAAATTTAATATCGCGTATTGCTTCCTGCAAAATATTAGAAAATGTAAATGAATGTTGCAACAATTTATCCTGATAGGCTCTGGGGATAAATAGCATGAAGCTTTCTATTCGACTTTTTCCTCTAGCTTCAGGATCCTCAATTGTGAAAGAGTGAATAAGAACTCTTCCTTCAAGTCCAGTTACGTTAATTGGAATAATTGCGGTATCGGGTTCTCCTGTAGGCTCCCCAACTCCTATCGCCATAGTGAATAATGTTGTAGTCACACCTTGCAGAATAATTTTAGGAATTTCTAGTTCGTTTGTTAGATATGACTTTAAAACTGGGCCGTGTTCTTCATCAAACACAATATGCGCTAGAAAGAATTGAGTTGAAATTATCTCGCGTTTTTCAGAAGCTTCCATGGTTTACTAGTTCACCTGATTCATTCTTACTAAAGATAACTACGGAACTCGGATTGTTTAAGTTTATATCCTTCTTTTTACAAGTATTATTTTGTACTAAATATTCAAGGAGAAATCATTAGGATTTTACTCCTTCTTCTCAATCATTTTGATTATTTCTTCCCATTCTTTTTCTTTTTTTGATTTTAATGGTTTTATTGGTTTTTTCAACTGATCTTTTACCCCCAAAATTTCTAAAGCCCATTGCCGTTCTTTTTCTTTTTTTTGCTTTATTTTTTTCCTCCGATATTGTGCTGCATCAATCCATGTTTCCAATGCAGCTTCCTGAATCCCACACTTGTTACAAACATAAAGTTTCTCTTCCGAATTCCAAAATAATGATCCCTTATTACAATTCCGACAAGGAATGCGAGAATCTCGAATTGTTGGTTTAGGCAGGCTGTTCACTTCTCCATGGATAAAAGATCATCAATTTCTTTCCGAGTAGTTATTAATGGTGTTAACAACGACCGAGGATATTGTGATTCTGGACGCTGTTGAAGGATTTGAAGGATTGCATCAACACCTGGGCCTACTATCAGTTTTAACAATTCAAAATCAACATAAGGATCAGTAAGTACGCCTAAGAACGCGATATTTCCAACGGTTCTTAGATAAAGCTTATATTTGCTGCTTTCGGAAATGAAGGATACCCAAGGAGAACCACCAATTTCTTTACCAATTGTATCCATATTTGCACAAACTCCAGCCATTAATGAACACAGTATCAAGCTACTTTCTTTTCCGAGAGTTCCTTCTAAATTAACTTCCTCAATCAAAAGTCCTTCCTTATCTACACAAAAACCCGAATAAATCCCATCAAGGGAATTTACTAGATCTGTTAGCACTTGACTAAGAGTTTTTGTATGCTTTGAACCCCCGTTCATAAGTGACAAGATTTTTCCACCAATTCAGTCAATTGGGCGCAAATGAAACTTCTAGAGTTTAATAATTCAGCAATATAATTTTAATCTTAGATCTTTTTTAACCATGTTTGTCATAAGTCCCGTTCCATGATTTTGTAAAATATATGTTAAGGGGATAGTTCACCCATTTAGACTAATTTGTGCAATTTATTTTAGAAGTATCGAATATAATATCTAGATATCGAATAGGTTTTTGTGTAAGTGCGAAACCCATCATATTATTTTGGAGATAGGATAAAAAAATTGAATATTCAATGATCAGAAACCATTCATCTTCAAACACAAACTGGTCTATCTGTACAAAAAAAGATTTCTTGAATGGCTTTCATTCAGAAAAAAGTGGTCTTTATAAAAGTGTAAAAAAGGCAAAACATGGAACAGTAGGCGGCCGGAACAGCGAACCGGCTTTATCGTAACGCTATATGACGAGCTTAATCCCAGAATTGAGGAATGGAAACATAAACTGGTCCTTAAGTGTCACAATGATAGATCCTCCTTCATGGTGGCTTCTTGCTGAGATATTTCTGGAGAGAAGTATAAGAAGGCAAGGTCAAACTGGATGAGGCATGGGAATGAGCAGTCCTAAGACCGAGAGGTTATGCTTGAAGGGGTCTGGGTCTTGAGGAAACACCTAAGTTCAATCAGTTTGGTGTAGAAGTCTCGAAGTTCTGGTCTGTTCCACTAAAATCTCAAAGACCCACTTTTCATTATTATTATTAAAAACAAAATCTGGTAAAGACATTAGATGTCATATCTCGTTATTTACTAAGAATAATTGCCCTGTTGAACTCTCTTAAAGATTATTTCTCAGATTTTTGGGACTTTAGGTTATTAACAGTCTTTTCTAATTGCGAGTTCTTTTCAAAAGCCACACTTCTTCTAGAGAAAAATCTTTGGACTTTATATTCAGACTTACAGAAAGCTATTGAAGATAATGAATATACTACAGAGGATATTTTACCATTTAGATAATTGTTTCAGTAAAAGAAAGTACAAAGAATTCCCAAAAAGCTGGAAACAAGACCTAATTTCACTTTATCTAATTCGTAATAGTGATGGAATATGTCTTTTTTCCCATCATTTTCAACTGGGTTCAATAGCACAGATTGAAACTCAACTAGTTGGAATGGGATTTACTGCTATTTCGAAAATGATGCATGAAGTAGTTGACACCTCGTCACGATTGACTTTTATGGATCTAGGCCCAAAAAAAGTTTTGTTCGAAGATCGTGAATCTATGATAGCTGTGCTTATTGTTTTAAAGGACTTGCCTTTCTATCGAAAGAAATTAGAAGAATTAGTAAACTATTTTGAAAAATTATTTGAACTCCAGCAACAAATTAATCTTAAAACTCATGTTTGTTTAGAAGATTATGCATTAACAAGCGAACTTGTTTCTTTAATATTTTCTGAACAATCTATGGGTATGCTTGATATTGTACCTCTGATATTCAAAACAATTCAAAAAAATGATTCAGAAAGCATTAAATCTAAATATTTTCCGTTTAATATGTTCAAAAGCAAAAAAACCAACATTTCAGATCGAAAAACACAAAAAAGTAATATAAAAACTTTCAATCTAATAGATAAGTAAGTACTTAATTTTCACGAATCAACATAAGGTATTCAATATCGTAGTACAGAAATTAATCCCATTAGGATGGAATGAAATTTCTGTTCTTTTTGAATTTGTCATCGATTCCGTGCATTTTTTATGATAGAAAGGTTTATTAACAACAACACCAACATCATCATGACAACCAACACAACCAACAGTTGTATTGGAATATGTCTGATTTAACCTTTAAATCTTTAAGAGTTGATAGAAAGTTTGATACATGTCCAATTCGATGAAAAAGAAATTGAAATAGTATTACCAATTGAGATTGGTACTATATCTATTCCCAGAAGTGCCAAAAAGATATTTCACATATTAAAGCAAGAGGGCCCATTAACATCGGGAGATCTTGAAAAACGATGTACGTATTCTGACAGGACAATCAGAAATGCGCTAAAAAAACTTATGGGAATAGGACTAGTGAGAAAAGTCGCCAATTTTAGTGATATGCGTACTTCCCTCTTCCACGCAGAATCATCAAGTGCTGCATAATCTTATCAAGCTGAGCCAAGCAAATTTTCCTTTTTCTTCCTTATTTCATCAAGATAGAGGAACCATAATGATTAATTAATGTTTGCCATATCCAATGTATTGGCAATCCCATTACGTTATAATAATCTCCCTGAATTTCTTCAACTAATAACGAACCTAATCCTTGTATTGCGTAACCACCAGCTTTATCTTTCCATTCATCCTGATTAATATAAAAATCTATTTCTATTGATGATAAGGTTCTGAATTTTACTAATGTAGAAATTAGAGTTTGATATCGAATGTCATTTGGATGAATAATTATCGCACATCCAGTTATTACCGTGTGAAAATTCCCTGATAGCGTTTCAAGCAATTTTATTGCTTCTTCTCGATTCTTGGGTTTGCCAATTGCTTTTTGATACGGATCAATTATGATTGTATCACACCCAATGATAACTTGGGATTCTTCATTTGATTGAATTTGGGCTCTAATAGTTTGAGCTTTTTTTAAAGAGAGTTGTAAAACATACGCTTTTGGGTTTGAATTTAATCCTTTTTCATCAACTTCACTTGGGATAGCTGTGAATGGCAATCGAATTTGCCTTAATAAATCAGCACGAGCAGGTGAAGCTGAAGCAAGAATAATTTTTGGAAATATGGGCATGATCTTTTCATTCTTGCCAGTAAAAAAAAGTCTTAAGGTACATTACTATATACTAGTAAATGGAAAATATTCATTTAAAATAGCTCTACTGTTACAAAATCGACCTTTAGAATTCTTTTTTCTTAACTACTTGGAAATGGAAATGGTTAGCAGGATGAATACAGAGGAACACAATCCAATTGCTAAAAGACTGTCCTCCATTCGTCCTTCTGGATTAAGGAAATTATTCGATCTAGAACATGAAATTACCAAGACATCTTCTAGTAAGATTTTATCTTTTGGCCTAGGAAATTTGAATATACCAACGATGTTTCAAGTTATTAATCAATTAAAAGAAAAAATAGATGATCCTATAGCACATCGCTATTCATCTAATGCTGGTCTCTTAGAATTACGAGAATCCTTGTCCACGAAATATAAAAAAAGATACAACCTTGATTATAATCCAGCACAAATAGTTATCACAGCTGGTTGTTTAGAAGCGTTATTTGACACCTTTCTTGCGCTTATAAATCCTGGCGATGAAGTCTTAATTCAAGATCCAACATTTGGCTATTATTCTAACCAAATCATACTTAGTGGAGGCATGATTAAACCAATTCCACTAGGTCCTAACTTTGAATTAACTGCTGATGACCTCAATCAAGCTATTACAAAAAAAACTAAAGCAATCATTATTAACTTCCCAAGTAACCCAACAGGAAGCGTATTAACTCGTAAACAAGTTCGGAATGTTGTTGAAACAGCTGCAGATAACAAAATAATTGTGATATCAGATGAATCGTATGAGGATATAGTTTACAAAGGTCATGTCCACACTTGTGCTGCTGAAATTGATTATGAAAATGTAATCGTCCTTTCATCATTCTCTAAGTCTTATGCTATGACAGGATTTCGGGTTGGATACGCATTAGGTCATTCTGATCTCATCGACCCCGTTTCTTTAGTTCACCAAAATAATACCGCATGTGCTACAACACTCAGCCAAATCGCAGCAAATATTGCATTGAAAAGTCCTAAATCCATTCAGGATCCTCTAATAAATGAATTAACGCATAGACGCATTGAAACCATTAAGGCATTTACCTCGATCAATGGAGTCACCTTGACTAATAATCCTTTAGGAACTTTCTATATCTATCCCAATGTTAAGGGGACAGGAATGGATGGGAACGAATTTTCGGAATTCCTTCTAAAAAATTGTCAAATAGTAGTAGTTCCAGGAAATGAATTTGGTAATTCCACGAATGATCATATTCGAGTTTCTTACGGGTTTTTGAATCAGAAAGAAATCAAAGAAGCAAGTTCTCGAATGAAAGAATACTTTTAAGTACATTACAAGGATAATAAGATAATGGTTGAATTCAAAAACAAGTTAAATCCCCCTCCGTTTAAAATTAAAACAATCGAACCAATAAAAATGACCACACAACAGGAACGAAAACTGTGGCTTGAAGAAGCTGACTATAATATTTTTAACATCCCTGCAGAGCATATCTACATCGATCTTTTAACTGATTCAGGCACATCAGCAATGTCTGATTATCAATGGGCAGGAATTATGATGGGCGATGAGTCATACGCTCAATGCAAGAATTTTTTTAACCTGGAAGCTATTGTAAAGGAGATTACTGGATATAAGTATGTGGTTCCAACCCATCAGGGCCGAAGTGCAGAAAATTTAATTTGTTTTGCTTTTAACCTTGATCATTCGAAACTTACAATTTCAAATCAATTTTTTGATACAACACGGGCAAATATTGAAACTTCAGGAGCAGAAGCACTTGATTTAGTCATACCAGAGGCTTTTGATCCCTTATTAATTACTAATTTCAAAGGAAATCTAGATACAAAAGCATTAGAGGAAAATCTCAAGAAAAAAAGCAATGTTGCCATGATTATATTAACAATCACCAATAATACTGGTGGTGGACAACCAGTTTCATTGGAAAACATCAAAGAGGTATCTAAAATTGCTAAGAAATACAAAATACCCTTTTATCTTGATGCAGCACGATTTGCTGAAAATGCTTACTTCATTAAATTACGAGAAGAACAATATAAGGATCTATCACCAAAACAAATTGCTCAAAAAATGTTTTCCTATGCCGATGGATGCTTAGTCAGTGCAAAAAAAGATGGGTTAGTTAATATTGGAGGATTTATAGCTCTTAATAATGAAGAAATTTACTTAAAGATCAAAGAGCGAATGGTAGTTGTTGAAGGTTTTCCAACATATGGTGGCTTAGCTGGACGTGACTTAGAAGCAATAGCGAGAGGATTGGAGGAAGTATTAAAAGAAGATTACTTGAAATATCGATATCAACAGCTTCAATACTTAGGATCAGGATTAATTGAGGGGGGTGTTCCTATATTACAACCCATTGGGGGACATTCAGTTAATCTCGACGCTCTAAGATTTGCCCCTCACATCCCGCAATCTCAGTATCCTGGATGGGCGATTACAAATGCCATCTATGAATTATATGGTATTCGTACTGTTGAGATTGGTTCAGTAATGTTTGCAAAGCAAAAATCTGATGGTACATACCAGTATCCCGAATTAGAATTAGTTCGATTAGCAATACCTCGACGGGTTTACTCACAGGAGCATCTTTATTACATTATAGAATCAATAATAGATCTTTATGAACACAGGTCTGAAATTTCAGGGGTTGAAATTATCTATGATCCTGGAGTACTCAGACATTTTACTGCGAGATTTAAACCATTATCCTAACTCTTATTCGAATATGAGGGAAAGAGAGAGTTCATACTCTCCTAAAATTAATGTTTCATAAATATAGAAAAATTAATTGCATTTATCTGCAATAATCATACAATTAATCTTCGAGAAATATAATCAGTTAATTTTTTGTTCCGAGGAATTCTAGTTACGTATGCATCCATGCTACATTCATTACATTTTAGACGAAGAAGTCGATGATTTACAATAACTGTAATGCTGTGTAAATGGCACCACGGGCAAACTAGTTCCATTTCTTCACGGTGGTGAAGATCTACATTTTCTTCAATTTCGATTGTCACGATTTTAACCTCCTAATTTATTTAAAGGTGGAAAACTTTCCTAACTAGGTTTGTTTTCCGATACAGCAGGGCTGTATCACACTGAATCAAGTTCAGTGAAACGCTATTGCATAGGGATGCCACTAAACAACGTTAGATGGCGGATTAGAATCGTATCGGAGGCATTATAAAAATGTATGGATTTGAGATGCATGAAATTTGTAATTTTGTAATTTTATACAGAAATATAAATGCTGATTTTCCTTGTTAAATTAGTCATCTTTGTTTATGTAGAAAATATGAATCCATCTATTTATTATTCTCAATAATAGCTTCAGAAATGATATTAATTTATAAAATATGGTCAAATTCATTATTTTAATTTGAATAGTAGAGAAATTTCTCTTTATCCCCCCTTAGATATTCGTTCAAGATTTATAATATTAATATTTAAGCAAGAATGTATAGAAATGGAGATTAATATTTTTTCTCATTTTAAAAAACTTTTAAGATGCTAATCGTTAAAGGAAATCCGAAGTAACATATAAAAGTATATTTTTATAATATACAGAATATTCTAATCGAGTTTAATAGCGAACAATATATTTAACGCGTTATAAAACAACAAAGTGAATGAAAAATTAATTTATTCTGGAAAAAACTAATTGTAAACAATTTATTATTTAGCGTAACAATGTAAAATTTTACACTTTCCTATTTTGAGATTTCGTCTAAATTGTTGAACACCACCTGTGATCTTTTAAGGGGAAACTAGGGAATTTTCACTTTTGAAATCATTAACGGCCATAGCTGAAATAACAAACGATAAGGAATATGCCACT
>SDBT01004500.1_pt1 | contig 23654 bp, 19 predicted proteins | sample 2277101 | NCBI WGS metagenome assembly SDBT01 (sample SAMN10404973, study PRJNA504765) | marine sediment metagenome | isolation source: marine sediment core GS10_PC15, 103 cmbsf | place: Arctic Ocean: Southern Knipovich Ridge | collected 2010 | reverse complement strand
CAGGCCTTTCTCACCCAGCACCACACTCATCTGGGTGTTACATCCTCCGGCGAAAAAATCCTCCGAAGCCGGAGGATTCTAAATATTTAAAACCCCGACGAAGTCGGGCACATTTTTGCTTGTACCCGCAGGAAAAAGTGCTCCGAGCTTCGGAGGCGCAATGCCCCATCCCCCACATCTCCGGCGTGGAGCACCGCTTGAGCCTCGACCGACTCCGCTTACTGTCACCTCGCATTATTCAACGAGTTCCAATAGCATGTCTGCCTCATCATGAAGCGCGAGCCCTCTCGAGATGCCCGCACCGTGCCACGCTCAACCATAGTCCTCTACGCCTCGACCATCTTCCTCGGCGCCTTTCTCCTGTTCCTGGTCCAGCCGGTTTTGGCGCGCTATATCCTTCCCTGGTTCGGCGGGGGACCCATGGTCTGGACAACCTGCATGCTTTTCTTTCAAATCCTCTTGCTCGGTGGCTACCTTTACGCGCATCTCCTCAGCAGCTACCTCAGCACTCGACAGCAGGCCACGGTTCACTTGACACTCCTGGCGGTTTCCCTCGCCTTTCTCCCCATCACACCGAGCGATGCTTTGAAGCCGACAGGCTCGCAAAACCCCGTGCTCGGTATCCTCCTTCTCCTGCTCATTAGTATCGGACTCCCCTTTTTGCTCGTCTCATCAACCAGTCCGCTCATCCAGAAGTGGTTGAAACTCACTCAGCCGAAACGCTCACCCTACCGGCTGTTCGCTTTATCCAACTTCGGTTCTTTGCTGGGGCTGCTGATCTATCCTTTTGCCGTGGAACCGCTTTTGCTTCTGGGTGAGCAGACCCGAGCCTGGTCGATGGGGTACGGGCTCTACACGGGCTTCGGCGCAGGCTGCGCCATCCTTCTTTTCCGTAGCCGTATCCCATCACCTCAATCGGCAGCCCAATCGTCTGTGCCAACAATCCCCCTCTCCACCCGAGGGCTTTGGCTGGCGCTTGCCGCCTGTGGATCGGTGATGCTGCTGGCGACCACCAATCACCTTTGCGAGGACGTAGCGGTCGTACCCTTCCTCTGGGTGTTGCCCCTGAGTCTCTATCTCTTGTCGTTCATCCTCTCCTTCCAGCACGACGCATGGTACGACCGGCGCATCTGGGTGAGCGCCCTGGTGGTGAGCCTGACCGCGGTCGTGATCCTGTTGAAGCAAACGGAAGGCCTGGACCTGCGCCTGCAGATCTTTATTTACTCAGCAACGCTTTTTGCCGCCTGCATGGTTTGCCATGGCGAGCTGGCCCGGGCCAGGCCTCCGGCGGGCCAACTGACCTCGTACTATTTGATGGTCGCCGCCGGAGGTGCCTTGGGAGGGGTCTTTGTGACACTTCTGGCTCCCGCCCTGTTCAACGGTTACTGGGAGTATCCGCTGGCGCTCTTAGCGAGCTACGCTCTTGCCGCACTTTGCGTTTCCCGCGATCGAATTCCTTTCGGAGAATCTGCTTCATCCCGAATGCAACCCCACCTGTGGGCGGGCGGTGCCTGGGTGCTTGTTTTTTTCCTGGGATGGCACGTTTATGAAGTCCGAGCCAACACTCTCGCCATGACTCGCAACTTTTATGGCGTCTTGAAAGTGTATGAAGGATACGGCGGGACCCCGGAATGGCGGCGGTATCTATGGCACGGCCAGATCTCCCACGGCAGCCAGTTCCTGCAAGCAAGTCGTCGCCGGATACCGACACAGTACTTCGGAACCGGAACCGGAATCGGTCTCGCTATCAACAACCATCCTCGCCGCCAAACCGGTCTACGCATCGGCGTAGTGGGACTCGGTACAGGAACGATCGCCACTTACGGGAGAGAAAACGATCTGATTCGGTTCTACGAGATCAACCCTGAAGTAGCGGCGATATCGCGGGACTATTTCTATTACATCGAAGATTCACCGGCCGAAATCGACGTGGTACTCGGTGATGCGAGGATCTCCCTGGAACAGGAGCTACGGCAGAAAGGCTCTCAGCAGTTCGACCTGCTCGCCATCGATGCTTTCAGCGGTGACGCCATTCCGGTCCACCTCCTCACCCAAGAGGCTTTCGAGCTCTACCTGAAACACCTACGTCCCGACGGCATACTTGCGGTCCACATCTCGAGTCTTTACTTCGACCTCAAGCCGTTGATCCGAGGCCTTGCCCGCGAGCTCGACTGGCCGGCGGTTTTAATTGAAAACCAGGAAGACCCCGATGCCGAGGTCTTCAGTTGCGAATGGGCAATCCTAACTCGGAACGGAGAGTTTTTCGCCGAGGAGGAAATCACTCAAGGTATTACCCCTTGGCTTGCCGATGGATCCAATATTCCCGAAAAAGTGGTCTGGACCGATGACTACAGCAACCTGTTCCAACTCCTTCTACGTTAAATCGCGTCGCCTGTTTTCCACTTTCCCTCTTCCGCTCGAGCCAAACGCTCTCTAACCTCCGGCCCCCCCTCGTAAACCTGCAAAATCAGGACGCCGGCGGCTTCGAAAGCTTCGATCAGCCGCCCTTGAACCTCGTCGGCCGCAGGCCCCTGGGTTACGATGCAAACGGTTTTCACCTCTTCGAGCGGAGTCGGCCCTTCGTAAACGAGACAGCCTTGCCAATGGGCTTGCGGGGGCACGGTAGCCAGTATGGCCAGCACCAGCTCTCGCTTGCCAGTCTGCTTGAAGGCTTCATTTGCCGCTTGACGATCGAAGACGAAACTGTAAGTTGTTTCGGACATATTCAAGGCTCCTTTAGTTCTTTCCCAATTCCGACAGTGACCCTCCTTCTATTCCCGCCTTCCAAGCGAGAGCTTCCTCGCCCGAACCGTCAACACCATCAGTGTCAGGAAGGTCAACGGAATCACATAAAACAGCATGAGATGGCTGAAAATAGGTTGCATATCGTTTTGCGTGGAAAAAATGAGATACGCCGTATAGGCAACGTAATAGCCGAGGAACAAAGCACCTTCCCAGCGAGCAATCATGTGCTCTGTAAAGAAAATGGGCAAACAAGCAATCGCCGCGGCAAGCATCACCGGAAGATCGAAAGAGAGCACCGCCGGGTTGAGCTCGATGGCCCGCGGAGCAATAACACCGGCAACACCCAAAACCAGCAACAGATTGAGAATGCAGCTCCCTACTATGTTGCCGATGGCAAGGTCTCTCTCACCTCGAAGTGCGGCCAAGAGCGAAGTGGCAAGCTCGGGCAGAGAGGTACCGCCCGCTACTACCGTGAGTCCAATGACCAGCTCGCTGACTCCCATGGACTTGGCAAGGGTGGTGGCCGCTTCCACCAACCAGCCGGCGCCGAAGATGAGCAAGATCAGCCCGGCGACCGTCATGACTAGCTGGAGCAAAACTTTCGGTAAGCTTCTTGTGGTTGACAACTTTCGATCATCGACCATTTGTTCGGCTGCGCCGGTCTTCTTTGGGTACCTGATGAGGGCGGTGATATAGATACAGAGGCCGAAAAGGAGGCAAGCTCCATTCCAGCGATTCAAAGACCCGTCCAGCGTCAAACCAAAGACGAGAAGAGAAGCACCTATCATGATGGGCACATCCAACCGAACCAGTTGGCTGGAAACCACCAGCGGGGCCACGAGAGCGGAAGCGCCAAGAATCAACAGGACGTTGGCGATGTTGCTGCCCACCACGTTTCCAATGGAAAGGTCAGCTTGGCCTCGGAGCAGGGAAAGGACGCTGATGAAGAGCTCGGGTGCGCTGGTGCCGAACGATACGACCGTCAGGCCCACCACCAACGACGAGACTCCCAGCGTACGCGCCAATCCGGAAGCGCCCCGGACAAGAATCTCCGCCCCGACAACCAGGGTGACGAGCCCCAAAGCAAACCAAAACAAAACGCTAAAGCTCACCTCGTCTCCGATTCCTCTTCAGTTCAGGTGCCGGCATTTCGAACCAGAGGCCGGCAACAAGCACGCGCTATTCTATATTATCCCCGTTCTACGCCACCCGACCTTGGAGAGTGGGCTTTCGACGCTTATCGCCGCAGATCCCGAGATCGGTGCTGGTAGTCCGAGGGTCCGAAGCAGCCGTCGAGCATAAATACACGTATCGCGTATTTATGACTCGTGAACAATCCATTTAGGTCATAGAGCCAGAGCTGGCTCAGTTGGTACAGGCGTCCACAGGCAAAGGCCAGCTGTCGTTCCGCGTAAACACTCAGAATTTTTGTTTGCTCAGCCTCATGGGAGTTCCATCTTTGGGTGAGAAAGGTCTGAGCCGAACCGCGTAGGAATATTCTTTCGCGGGCAATCTATACTGCGGGTGGGTCGGCGCTCCCCAACTGGTGTCACCTCCCACGCCCATCTGCTTGTAATCCAGATTGAGCGTAACCAGATCCCTCTTCGTCAAGTCGGAGGCGTGCCTTTGCCGCTTGACCGGTCCGGGGTCGAAATCCTCTATCGTGAAATGGTGGGCGCTGACACTCATCAGAGGCATGCCCACCGCCAGAAGGCCCACCCCTTCCTCGTTCGTCAAAGCCACCCAGCGGACGTCGGTCTTGTTTCCGTTCTCCTGAGGACGGATGTATGGATGGTATTGCTCCATCACTTTCCCGCTATAAACACCGACCGCGGCGCCGGTCTTCCTGTCCCAGTAGCTCTCGTGAGGGCCTCTCCCGTACCACGCCATCTGCTCGAGCCCCGGTGCAAGGGTCAGTGACATGCCAAACCGCGGCAGCTCCGGCAAGCCTACGCCGCCAGGCAGGAATCGGTTCTCGATGACGATGTCACCGCTGCCGAAGATCCGATATGTCGTGTACAGTTTCGATTGGCCTACCGGCAGAGTCGATACGACCTCAATGACGAAATCTCGGTCCGAGTTTTGTCGAATGGAAACATCGTCAATGATTCTGTTTTCTCCTGCTTGGCGCCAGGCACCGAGACGACTCGGCATATCATTTCCAAAATCATTGTCGGTCGGTGCCCGCCAGAAATTCGGCTCCGGCCCCTCCCCGACAAGCTCCGTGCCTTCAGCAGTGAGTGAAGTCATGACACCCGAGCTCCTGTCAAAGCTCACCGTGAACCGATCCCCTTGAATATGAAGCTCTCCTCCCCGGTTCGTCGGGATCAACTTGGCGACCCGTCTCTCGTCGACCTCGGCTTTCGGCTCGTGAAAAGGCAGCTCAAACTGCTCCCATGCGACTTCGTGTCCCTTCGGTAAAAGCGGCGAACCCTCCCTGGAGACAAGACTCAAGTTGAGAAAGTACTCCACTCCCGGCTCGGGCCGGATGACGGGCAGAGGAATATCGATGATACGAGAGTGGTGCGGCTCGATATCCAGAGTCGGCACCGTCCCCTCCTGCAGCACCGTACCGTCTGCGGTAAATGTCCACCGGAGATCGAATGGCTCGAGATCGGTGAAATCATACCGATTGAAGACTTCGAGCCTTCCGCTTTCCAAGTCAATCGGTACCACTTTCAAGTATTGATAAGCTTTTTTCACTTCGTAGAGACTCGGATGCGGCTTCCGGTCCGGAAAAACAAGACCGTTGATGCAGAAGTTGCCGCCACTCGCTGTCCCCCGTGGGCCGAAGTCACCCCCGTAAGCCCAAAACTCTCGACCTTTTTCGTTCACCTGCCGAAATCCCTGATCCACCCAGTCCCAGATGAATCCGCCTTGAAGCTGATCGTGCGCGTCAATCACATCCCAGTAGTCCTGAAGATTACCGACACTGTTACCCATGGCATGAGCGTACTCACAAAGAATGAGAGGCCGGCTCCTCTCCTGCGCGGCATAGGCCTCGAGAACGTGGATCCGCGCGTACATGGGGGCAAAAATGTCCGTATAAGGGCCCAGGTCCGCCATTTCGTATTGCACCGGTCTCGAGGGGTCGCGCTGCTTGATCCAACGGTAGGTGGCCTCGAAGTTCGGTCCGTCGCCCGATTCGTTCCCGAGAGACCAGATGATGACCGATGGGTGGTTCTTGTCACGCTCCACCATTCGGAGGGTGCGGTCCAGATGTGCCTCCCGCCATTCCGGTTTTGCCGCCAAGGTCTTATCCGGATCGAAGCCCACTCCGTGCGATTCGATGTTGGCCTCGTCCACCACGTACAATCCGTACTCATCGCAGAGTTCGTACCACCGCGGAGCGTTGGGATAGTGGCTGGTTCGAACCGCATTGATATTGAACTGCTTCATCAACTCGATGTCGCGCAGCATGAGCTCTTCCGACATCGTCCGGCCGGCAACGGGGTGGTGCTCGTGACGGTTGACTCCTTTGAGGTGAATCGGAACGCCGTTGACTCGAAGCAGCCCGTTGCCAATCTCCACTTTGCGAAAACCCATCTTGCGGGCCACCACTTCCAGTGTCTCACCCGATCCGTTGCGGAGGGTGAGCGCCAGCCCATAGAGATAAGGGGTTTCGGCGGTCCACTGCGCCGGATCGTTGACCGGGCGATCGAAAACGACCTCGACTTCTTCCAGAGCATCCAAACGAGCTTCGGCCACCAGGGGCTCGTCGAACAGGCTCTCTCCGTCAGCATCAAAAAGACTCACTTCGACCCTGTGCAAGCCAACGGCCTCGGAAGCGAGATTCCTCACGTTGACGCCGACGTGTAGCCTTCCATCCCTGTAGGTCTCGTCCAGATCTCCTATCACGAAGAAATCCCTTATGTGAACCGGCGGCACGGAAAAAAGGAACACCTCTCGCTCGATCCCGCTCAGTCGCCAATAATCTTGATCCTCGAGATAGCTGCCGTCACACCACCGGTAGACTTCCACCGCCAGGCTGTTCTCCCCCCGACGGACATAGGGAGTAATAAGGAACTCCGCCGGCGTCTTGCTCCCTTGACTGTATCCAACCGGCTGCCCGTTGACCCACAGGTACATCGCCGAGCTCACTCCCCCGAAGTGCAAGAAGATCTGCCTTCCCGCCCAATCTTCTGGCAAGACAAAGCTCCTCCGGTAGGAACCCACCGGATTGTCGTCATGGGGCACCTTCGGTGGCACCGGCTCCATCTTGAACGGAAGGCCCGCATCGACATAAATGGGTACCCCGAATCCCTGGAGCTCCCAGTTGCCCGGCACCGTTATCTCGTCCCAGCCGCTGACATCAAAGCCTTCCTCGTAAAATCGGATGGGGCGATCGGACGGCCGGCGAGTCCAATGGAATCGCCACCGACCATTCAGAGACTGATAAAACGGTGAGCGAGCCGGATCGTTCGACAAAGCGCTTGCCAGATCGGCGTAGGGGATGTAGGTGCTGTGGGGCTGCTCCCGGTTGCGACCGATAACCTCCGGGTTCTCCCAATCGGGAACCTCCCCCTCGTCACTCGCGCAACCGGTGATCGCCACAACCGCCAGCGCAAGACCCCAGCTTGCAGCCGTGAGCTTTCTCATATTCGTGTCCTCATCTAAACCAACCGCGCTCCATCGACCGGACGGCAAACGTAGAGCGAGCCGGCAAGACCGGTCTCGGCCCGATAGGCCGCTTCCACCTCGGAAGTAAACTCCTCCGCGCGATCCGCGGTCACCAGCGCCACCCCACACCCGCCGAAGCCGGCACCGGTCATCCGGGCACCCCAACAAGCGGGATGCTTGCGGGCCAGCTCGCTGATGAGGTCCAGCTCCGGGCTCGATACATCGAACAGATCCCGCAGGCTCAGATGAGATTCGTTCATGAGCCCGCCGGCACGCTCGAGATCGTTTCTCCCCAGGGCCGCAGCCATCTCTACGGTTCTCGCGTTCTCGTCAATAACATGCTGCGCCCGACGGAACGTTGCCGAATCCAAATCACCTCTGCCCTTTTCCAGCAATTCCCGGTTCACATCCCGAAGCGCCCGAACGGAAGCGTCGTGTTTCTGTAATTCCCGGACGGCCCCCTCACAACTTTGGCGCCGTTGGTTGTACTCCCCGGAGGCCAGGGCGCGCCGGGTGCCGGTATCCATCACCACCGTAACCACACCACTCGGAAGCGGCACCGCCGAGTAATCCAGCGTGCGGCAATCGAGAAGCAGCGCATGCCCCTCTTTGGAAGCGGCCACTGCGATTTGATCCATGATGCCGCAGGAGACCCCCACGTAGTCGTTCTCCGCCCGTTGCGCCATCTTGGCCATCTCCAGAGCGTTCCACTCCAGAGGAGCCATATCCGCCACCGCTCTTGCCACAGCCAGCTCGAGAGCCGCCGACGAGGAAAGCCCGGCGCCAATGGGTATGTTTCCGGTAACGACCATATCCAGTCCAGGCAGCTCGCACCCCGCCCGGGCCAAAGCCCAGAAGACCGCCGCAATGTAGTCGAACCACGCAGAGCCTCCGGGAGCGGCAAGCTCCTGTAACACCAGCTCGGCGGACTCCTCATAATGCAGCGAGTGCACCCGTACCGTGGAGCGTTCGTTACGGCCAAACGCCAAAGCCAGGTAGCGATCGACGGCCATGGGAAAAACGAAGCCGTCGTTATAGTCGGTGTGCTCCCCAATGAGGTTCACCCGTCCCGGTGCGACAGCCACTCCGGGCTCGACGGCCCCGCCAAAGACTTCACCAAAGCGGGTCCGCGCATCCCGAACCAGGGTAGGTAATGATGAGGCTTGCACTGAAGTCAGGATGATACTTCGGCGAATCTCGAGGTGCAATGGCCTGACAGGCTGACAGTTCAGCATTGCCCTCGAGCGCCAGACCTGGCACAATATGGGGTTGCCGTTCCCTGCGAAAAGGTAGATCTCTTGAAACTCAAGCTCCTGAGCTACAATATCCACAAATGCATCGGTGGGGTCGATCGGCGCTACGATCCGGACCGGATCCTCGATGTGATCGCCCACTACCAACCCGACCTGGCACTGCTGCAGGAAGTGGACGAATTTGCCAAACGCTCCAACGGTGACCGCCAAGTGGATATTTTGGGCGACCCCCTCGGCTTCCGTCACCGCACTTACTTTCCCAACGTCAAGCTCCGCCGGGGCGGTGCTTACGGCAATGCCATACTGAGCCGATTCCCGCTTACCGAGACTTCGAACATTGACGTCACCATCCCCCCCAAGAAACGGCGCAGTGTCCTCCATGCACGTTACCGGGTTCGCTTATCCAATGGCAACGGGAATGGTGCCCGAACACTTCATGTTTACAATCTTCACCTGGGATTATCGGGCATCGAGCGCAGGCTGCAGCTCCGAAAATTTCTCGCGAGCCACCCCTTCGTCGGCCTTCATCACCGAACCCCCATCATCGTCGCAGGCGATTTCAACGACGTCTGGGGAACGCTTGGAAAGAAACTTCTCGTTCCCGCCGGTTTCCGAGGTCTGAGTCGACGCATGCGGACTTTTCCCGCTTATGCCCCCATCCGAGCTTTGGACTCTATCTACGTGCGCGGCGACGTCGAGATCCTGAGCGTCCACCGGCCCCGCTTTGCAGTGGCAAAGCGAGCTTCCGATCACTTACCGGTGATTGCCGAGTTGAAGATCGCATGACGGATTATTTCAAAGCGCGGGTCGAGATCGTACAAGGCGATATTACCGGACTCCAAGTCGATGCCATCGTCAATGCAGCCAACAGCTCACTGCTGGGAGGAGGCGGTGTCGACGGAGCCATTCATCGTGCCGCCGGCCCCGAGTTGGTTGCCGAGTGCCGCGACTTGGGTGGCGCGGCAACCGGTGAAGCGAAGATCACCCGCGGTTACCAGTTACCGGCAGGCTTTGTCATTCACGCGGTGGGGCCGGTCTGGCACGGCGGCGCCCAGGGAGAAGCAGAGCTTCTGGCAAGCTGCTATGAGCGAAGCCTCGAGCTGGCGCGCGAGCATCGCCTCCAATCCATCGCATTTCCGTCCATCTCTACCGGGGTTTACGGGTTCCCTATCGAAAAAGCAGCCCGGGTTGCACAAGCCACCCTGCGAACCTGGCTGGACGAAAACTCAACTCCGCAAAAAGTCATTTTCTGCTGCTTCTCCGAGTCGGACCGAAAGACCTACGAGCGAGCGGCGGAAGAAATTCTCGCCTAATTAACCTGGACAGCCTCGCCCTGCGCCGCCGACGGCCCGGTTCATTTGCTCCTCCGAGCGTTTCGAACTACCATCTCGATTCTAAATCCCCCGGCGAAAGCTGGGGGATTGTAGCAGGTACGTCCAATCGAATTCGAAGCCAAACGCGCCCGCACTAATAATTGAACCGTGGAGCTATCTTTGCCATCGCCATGGTCTGAAATCCCCCGACGACAGTCGGGGCACCGCTTCAAAGTAATCCGGATATAAAACCACTAAAGGAGGAGGCTTATGAATCCAAAGGAATTTTTTCGAAGAGCCTTCATATCGATCTTTGTCATCTCACTGGTCGCGGGTTTGGCGCCGGTCATGTTGGCTCAAGGAAGTCACCACGACTACGAAGAAAAAGAAGCCAACCTCACCGTGGATCCCACATTGCTCGAGGATCTTGAATTCCGTTCGCTCAACTTCTCCCGGGGTGGCCGCGCCACCGCCGGAGTGGGGGTGCCCGGTCAACCCCTGATCTATTATTACGGCGGTACGGGAAGTGGCGTGTGGAAAACCACCGATGCCGGCAACAACTGGACTAATGTCTCCGACGGCTTTATCGGTGTCGGCTCCATCGGTTCCATCGCGGTGGCCGACTCCGATCCCAACGTCGTTTACGTGGGAACAGGCTCCACCTGTCCCCGGGGCAATATCTCGGTGGGCGATGGCATCTACAAATCCACCGATGCCGGTAAGACATGGAAACACATTGGTTTACGGCAGGCGGGACAAATCGGCAGGATACGCATTCACCCGACCGACCCCGATCTCGTGTACGCAGCGGCACTTGGACACATGTTTGGCCCCAACGAAGAACGTGGCCTCTTCCGGTCGAGCGACGGCGGTGAGACCTGGGAGAAGGTCCTCTATATTAATGAAGAGACCGGTATGAACGATCTCGCCATGGACGCCACCAACCCCCGTATTCTCTATGCTGCCGCTTGGAGAGCAGAGCGCAAACCCTGGGCCCTGATTTCCGGCAACGAGGAGGGAGGCATCTTCAAGACCACCGACGGTGGCGACAACTGGGAGCAGCTCGAAGGCGGATTGCCGACCGGCCTGGTGGGCAAGATCGCCGTCACCGTCTCGCCGGCCAATCCCGAAAGGGTCTGGGCCCTGATCGAGGCCGAAGGCGAACGAGGCGGTGTCTATCGCTCCGACGACGCCGGTGAAAGCTGGAGCCGAATCAACGGCGACGCCAAGCTCCGCCAACGTCCCTGGTACTATCTCCACATCTACGCCGATCCCAAGGACGAAAACACCGTTTACGGCCTCAACACCGGGTTTTACAAGTCCATCGACGGCGGCAAGACGTTTCCCATTCGCATCACCGTACCGCACGGCGACAACCACGACTTGTGGATGAACCCCAACGATCCCAACACCATGATCAATGCCAATGACGGAGGGGCGAATATCTCATTCGACGGAGGAAAATCCTGGTCATGGCAAATGAATCAGCCCACCGCCGAGATATACCGCGTCTTCGTGGACGATCAGTGGCCTTACCGGGTCTACGGTCCACAGCAGGACAACAGCACCATTTCGGTGCCCAGCCACGGTGAAGTTGCCTGGAATCGCATGCCCCCGGAGTGGTACTCGGTGGGAGGCTGCGAGAGCGGCCATATTGCCATCGATCCTCGTGATCCCAACATCGTTTACGCCGGCTGCTACGGCGGCAACATTTCGCGCATCAATCGAGCCACCGGCGAATACCGACAGATCCTCGCGTACCCGCAGCTCCAGCTCGGCGCCGCACCGAGGGATCTGAAGTATCGATTCCAGTGGAACGCCCCCATCCGCCTGTCTCCACACGATCCCGACATCCTTTACCACGCCGCGCAAATCGTCCTTCGGTCCCGCGACGGCGGCCAGAGCTGGCAAGAAATAAGCCCCGATTTGACGACCAACGACCTCGAGACGCAGGACTATACGGGGGGGCCCATCACTCATGACAGCACCGGCGTCGAGGTTTACAACACGGTTTTCGCGTTCGAAGAGTCACCCCACCAGGCGGGCCTTCTGTGGGCAGGTAGCGATGACGGCAAGGTGCATCTTTCCCGGGATAGAGGCGCCAACTGGGCCGACATTACACCGGAGGATATGCCCAAGGGCGGTACCGTCAACGTCATCGAGCTCTCGTCTCACGACGCCGGTCGGGCTTTCATCGCCGTCTATCGGTACAGGGAGAACGATTTCAAACCCTACATTTTCCGAACCAACGACTACGGCGAAAGCTGGGATCTGTTGACCGACGGAACCAACGGCATTCCGGCCACCGATTTCACCCGCGCGATTCGGGAAGATCCGGACCGCAAGGGTTTGCTCTACGCCGGCACCGAGTTCAGCCTCTATATCTCGTTCGACGACGGCGCCCACTGGCAACGGTTCCAGAACAACTTGCCGGTAACTCCGGTCACCGACCTTCGGGTGCATCGAAAGGACCTGGTGGTGGCCACTCAGGGCCGGGCATTCTGGCTGCTGGATGACTTATCCCCTCTGCACCAGATGACCGACGAGGTCCAAAAGTCAGACGCGTGGCTATTCGAGCCCCGCACTTCCTATCGTGGTGACAAGCTCGGTAACGCGAGAATCCGTTACCTCTTTAACAAGCTCCCAGAGGAAGAGGTAACGCTGGAGATCCTGGATAACGCCGGAACGGTTCTTCGCAGCTTCAAAGGCAAGCCGGGTGAGAAGGTCGAAGAGGAAGATTCGAGTCCATTCGGCCCGCCTCCCGATCCCGACGAGATTTCGGCAACCGAGGGAATGAACACCTTCACCTGGAGCTTTCGATTGAAGCCGCTGGAAATTCCTGAAGGTGTCGTGCACTGGGGACGGGCTCCCGGAGTGCCGGTCGTTCCCGGCACCTACCAGATTCGCATGAGCTCCGGCGACTGGAGCCAAACCCAAACTCTGGTGGTCAAGGGTAATCCCAACTACCCCACGACCGTCGCCGAGTATCAGAAGCAATACGATTTTCTCACCGAGGTCGGCGCGAAGATCGACGAGCTCTTCGACGGCTTGACCAAGCTGCGGGATATCAAGACTCAATCCAACGACATTGTGGAGCGGGCGAAAAAAGCCGGCATCGGTGAAGAAGAGATTGCCGAAGCAGCTAAACAACTAGACGAGAAACTCACCGAGATTGAAGTCCAGCTCACCCAGGTCAAGAGCAAATCAAGGCAGGATCCCATCAACTTCCCGCCCATGATCGATAATCACTTCGTTACGCTTTATGCCTACGTTGCCGGCTTCGACTACCAGCCGACGGAAGGCGCCTACAGGCGTTTCGAGGACCTCAAGCCTCAGTTGGCGGAGCTGCTCGGTCAACTTCAAGGGGTAATCGATACCGATTTGGCTTCGTTCAACGAGCTCGTACGCTCCAAGAACGTTCCACCCGTCGTCCTCTCGGATAGTAAATAACACACACGGTAATCCCCCGGCTCAAAGTCGGGGGATTACCGTGTGTCTGCTAATACGTGAAAAAAGGGGACTGGTACCTTTTTGTCAGGGGAAAGGAGGCCAAAAAGGTACCTGTCCCCTTTTTTCTCCTTACTACCAAAGTGCTCTTGGCCGTAATGTCGTACTTTCTCCCCGGTTCATCGAAATAACTCCTTGTGTTAGAATGTCACAACTCTGCAATCACCTAGAGGTCACCCCAAGGTCGTTGGCAGCGGGGGTCCAATAACACGAGGAAACGTCAAGCCATGCCGAATTCCAGCGTTCGCTTTATCGCCAAACGCTTTTTCGGCTGCGTTTCCTTGATTGGCCTGCTGAGCCTCGTCACCATGGGCTGTGTGGTGGAGTTCGAGTATGAAGACGAGCCGTGGGACTCCGCGCCTTACCAAGCCGAAGTAGAGGAAGGCTTGGGCGCTGCGGTGGCGATCTTGCTCGACACGTCGGGATCGATGGACAAAACGGCGGGCAATGACCCACGGCCCAAGTATCAGGTGGCACGCACCGCCATCCAGGAGGTGTTGAACGCCACCGACGAATTCGTGATCCGGCGGCCCGACTTCCCTATCAAGATCGCGCTTTATCACTTCTCGAGCGACGCTTGGCAGGTGATGCCGATCCAGAACTACGATCGCGCCAAGATCCAGAAAGCTTTGGAGAGCGTGCCCGGGCCCGGCGGCGGTACGGCTATCGGCAACGCGATGCACGCCGCCCGGCCGGAGCTCTATCGTGCCGGAACCTTCAGAAAATACCTCCTGGTCATCACCGACGGCGAGAACACCGCCGGCCGCAATCCGGAAGGAGTGGCCCGTAACATCTACGCAAAGAGCGAAGGGGCGGTACAAATTTACTTTGTGGCCTTCGACACCCCGCCGGGGAAATTCGACTTCTTGCACGACGTCGGAGGCGACGTCATCGCGGCCAAAAACGAAGTGGAGCTCAGAGCAGCGCTCGACGAGATCTACCAGGGCAAGATCCTCGCCGAGGAAGTCGATGCTGGTGAGACCGAGCCTGTCCGGTAAATACTCGGTTCCTTCAATGAAGAGAGGAATAACATGATTGTCGGAAAAATATGGAGCTCTTTTCGCGCTCAGCTCAACAAAATCGCCAACTATTTCTGGGAGGCGGATCCGATTGCCCAGATGCGCTACGAATACGACCTCGCCGTCGAGCAGTTGAAGGAAGGACGCAAGGGCCTGGAAATGTACCGCGGGCTCGTGGAGCGCGTCGCCCGTCAGGTCACCGCCGGACGCTCCCATATTCAAAAGCTGGAGGCGGAGATCAAGGCCTATTTGAAAGCGGGCGAACGGGAAACTGCGGCCAAATTCGCTCTCGAGCTCCAGAAGGCCAAAAAAGAGCTTGCAGCCAATGTCGAGCAGCTCGACATGCACGAGGGGTCCTACGACAACAACCTCAAGAAGATCAAACATGCCAACAAGAAGCTGGTGGAAGTCCGCGAAAAGATCCAGAAGTACGACGCCGAGCTCAAGATGAGTGCCGCGGAAGCAGAGATTGCCGCCCTGGCGGAGAGCTTCGACATGAACATCACCACCGACTTCGGTCAGCTCGAAATGATCATCCAACAAAAAATCGACACCAACCGAGGTAGGGCACGGGTTGCCGTGGACCTTTCCGAGAGAGGCGTCGCGGAGATAGAAGCGGAAGAACGCATGCAAACGGCGCTGGCCGATCAGGCGCTGGCCGAGTACGAAGTGGAGCTCGGTTTGCGATCGCCGGAGACGACTCCGGTGGCCGAGACGACCAAGGATCTCGGTCCCGCCACTACAAAACAAACGGAAAAAGAAACGAACTGAGCCGGTTAAGAAATCGGATTTGGGAGGTTTAAAGCATGTCTAACGGAAAACCCAAGCCAACCTTTTATCTTGGCGTCTTGGTCATCGTCGTGGGCCTGGTGGCTCTGGCCCTCTGGCGGTTCGGAGCCCTGGGCACCGGTGGTGAGGGCGGTCGTTTCAGCGTGGATGAGCTCAAGGAACTTACCGGCCTGGCCGAGGACGCCGACAGCTCCGGGATCACCACCGTCAAGGAGTACGCTTACGTTCCCGCCGCCACATTGCCCGAAGTTCAGGGGATTTCCAACTACGAGCCGATGACGGACAGGACGGTTCGATTCGCCATCAACGTCTGGGCGGGATGGGGGCCGATCATTTACGCCAACGATGGATTTCGAGCCTCCAAGGCCTGGAAAACTCCGGCAGGGGAGGACTTCAAAGTCGATCTCATCTTGATCGACGATCCGGTAGCGATGCGTGATGCTTATGCCTCGGGCAGCGTCCATATCGGCTGGGCGACCCTCGACATGGTGCCGCTCTTTCTCGAAGGCTTGCGCAAAGACTCGAGAGTGATGCCGCGCATCTACCAGCAGGTGGATTGGTCCAACGGCGGTGACGGCATCGTCGTACGCGACACCATCAAGACCATGTCCGACCTTCGGGGCAAGTCTATCGTGCTGGCGCAAAACTCGCCGTCTCATTTCTTTGCCTTGAATGCCCTCATCAATGCCGGAGTTCAGCCCGCCGAGGTTGAGTTCAAGTTCACCCAGGACGCTTTTCAAGCCGCAGCGGCATTCAACGCCGACAAGTCCATTGCCGGATGCGTGACCTGGGCTCCCGACATCTATAACCTGGAAGAAGTTCAAGGCAACCGTTTGATTGTTACCACCGCCACCGCCAACAAGCTGATAGCCGACGTTTGGTTTGCCCGGGCCGACTTTGCCAAGGATCACCCGGACATCACAGAAGGACTGGTTAGGGGAATCTTCGATGCCATGGAGGAGCTCAAACAGCAAGAAGCCCGGCAGAGAGTGGCCAAGCTCATGGCCGACGGCTACTCCATACCGGAGGACGAGACCCTGGGAATGCTGGGGGACGCGCACTCCACCAATCATGCCGAGAACCGGGACTTCTTCTTGAATCAAAACAACCCTACCAATTTCGAGCGAACCTGGAACACCGCTTACTTTCTCTACAAACGCATCGGTGCGGTGACCGACAAAATCCCCTTCGATCAGGTCATGGATTTTTCCGTCATCAAGAAGCTCGAGAGCGAGCCCAAGTACGCCAACCAGAAGAACGAGTACGATATCCAGTTCGCTCCCACCACGGCGAGCGCGATCCGCGGTGAGGCCGACGAGATCCTCACTAAAACCGTGGTCATCCACTTCTTTCCCAACTCCTGGGGTTTGGACAAGAGGGTGACCAAGAGCGTCGATGGGGTGGACCGTGAGGTTCTCTACGACCCGAACGCCGGTTTCGTGATGGAAGAGGTGGGCAGGCTCGCCGGGCAGTACGGAGCGGCGCGCATCGTCATCGAGGGGCACACCGATGCTTCCATGCAGGGTCGGGTCCCCAAGAGCCTCGTCCAGGAGTTGTCGCTCAACCGGGCCAACTCGGTCAAGGAAGCCATCGTTCGCAAGTTCACGTCGCTGCAGCCCAACCAGTTCGCCGCCGCCGGGATGGGCTGGGACCGCCCCGCCGATGCCTCCGACCCGGCGAACAACGCCAAGAACCGGCGCGTCGAAATCAAAGTCTATCCGGCGGAGGCGCCGCAGTAACTGATGGCAAAGCTCAAACTGGCGCTACCCGCTTTGCGGGTGGCGCCTTCACCGCTCGTCGGTCGCCTGATTGGAGCAGCCACCGTTGGGCTGATTGTTTTCGTCTGGTGGCTGGCGACCCGCGGAGACTCGCCGGAGACACGCTTCATCTCGCCGGTGATCCTCCCTAGCCCCGGCGAGGTGGTGGCAAGCTCTGGGACCCTATTTCGAGAAAGGGCATTGGTGGCGAGCATCGCCGCCACCCTGCGGCGGGTTTTGATTGGCTTCGGCCTGGCAGCTCTCGTCGGTGTTCCTGTGGGAATACTGGCCGGCTCCTGGCGACTCATCCAGGCCTCGGCGGCTCCCCTGGCTCTTCTCGGACGCAACATTCCCATTGCGGCGCTCATTCCCTTGACCATACTGTGGTTCGGGATCGAGGAGACCCAAAAGGTCATGTTCATATTCCTCGCCTGCGTCTCTTTCATCTTCACCGACGCGGTTTATGCCGTCTCTGCGGTTGCCGAGCGCTACGTGGAAACAGCCCAGACGCTGGGAGCGACTTCGAAGCAAGTGATCATGAAAGTGTTGGTGCCCCTGGCGCTTCCCGACATCTATAAGAGTCTGCGCGCTCTTTTCGGACTCGCTTTCGGCTACATCATGTTGGCGGAGCTCATCAATGCCAAGCACGGGCTCGGGTTCCTCCTCAGCACCAGTCAACGAAGAGGACTTTCCGAGCACATCATCTTGATCCTACTCATCATCGGGGTGCTGGCCTTTACCATTGACAGGACGCTTCATTGGTTCCAGCGCGGGCTGTTTCCTTTCCGAGCCGAGGAGAAGTAAGCTTGGTGGTCGAGACAGGTGTCGTGGTCGAGTTCCAGAACGTGGCCAAGACCTTCAACCACGGCACGCCGCGCGCCTTCACCGCGGTGCGGGACGTGAGCTTCACGGTCCAAGATCGCGCCGATAGCGGTGAGTTCATCGCCATCCTGGGACCTTCCGGTTGCGGCAAGTCCACCCTGCTGCGTCTCATTGCCGGCTTGAGGCCCCAACACCCCGCCACCGCAGGAAGCGTTCTCGTCGATGGGCGACCGGTGGCCGGCCCCGGCGCCGATCGGGGAATGGTCTTCCAGGATTACACGTCATTCGACAACCGGACGGTGCTGGATAACGTGGCCTTCGGCCTCGAGTGCCGGGGTGTGGAAAAAGATGAGCGTCATGCCACGGCTCGGGAGTGGATCACCAGGGTCGGCCTCGACGTCAAACGGGATCAATACAAGTACCCGCATCAGCTTTCGGGTGGGATGAGACAGAGGGTGGCCATCGCCCGCACCCTCATTCTCTCCCCCCGCATCATTCTCATGGATGAGCCGTTCGGTGCCCTCGACCCCGTCACCCGTCAAAATATGCAGGATCTCCTGGTCCGATTGTGGCGCGACCTCGAGGCCACCGTTTTTTTTGTCACCCACTCGATCGAGGAGGCGGTGTATCTGGGAGATCGGGTCTATATCCTCTCGTCGTCGCCGGGAACCATTTTGAGGGAAATGGAGGTTCCGGCGCCGGACCGGCCTGCTAAACTGATGCAGCGCACTCCTCAGTTCATGGACATGGTCTTCGACATTCGAGACACGATTTACAAGCTCGAAGCCTCGACGCGGGCGGGAGATGACTAAAAGGCATCGAGGCGAACGCCCACCGCCGGTCCCTTTGAGCCACGGCGCCAATCTGGGCCGGTACCTCAAAGAGGCGTTCCTATACCGTTGGAACATGCTGTTGTTCCTGGGAGGCGCGGCCGCTTCATTTCTGAGTCCCTGGCCGGACGTTCTCGTCCCGCTCGTGGCAGCCATCGAGCTGACCTATCTAGCTGGACTGATCTCCATTCCCAAGTTTCGTGCCGCCATTGACGCCCAGATTCACCAGCAAGCCAAAGATCGGATTGCCTCCGCAGCCGGCAAGACCCAGCCGGCCCGTTCGGTCGCTGAAATCGTCACCAGCCTTCCCGAGCAAGCACGCCGCCGTTTCGAGCAACTTCACTCACGCTGCCTCGAGATGCGCTCCATTGCGCACGGCGTCCGCGGGAAAACGGCGGGCTCGGGGGGCTCCGTCGATGAGATTCGCAGGCCGGCCCTGGATCGACTTCTGTGGGTCTTCTTGCGGCTTCTTCTGTCTCAAAACGCCCTCAATCGCTTTTTGGAGACGACCCATGAAGAAGGGATCCGTCATCAGCTCGAAGAGCTTCGCAAGAGCCTGGCCACTGCCCAAGCGGATGAATCGGGGCCCGACGAACGGATCATCCGCTCACTCCAGGACAGCGTTGCGGTAAACGAGATGCGGCTCGACAATTACCGCAAAGCGACGAAAAACGCCGAGTTCGTAACCATCGAGCTCGACCGCATCGAAGGCAAGATTCAAGCCTTGACCGAAATGTCGGTCAATCGGCAAGATCCGGACTTTCTCAGCAGCCAGGTAGATTCGGTTGCCGAGAGCATGCGGCAAACGGAAAAAGCGATCAGCGAGCTCCAACACATCACCGGGCTGACCGACGAGCTCGAGGAGCCTCCGGCTATCCTGGAAGCCGACTTACGGGAGGTGCTTCGCAGTGAAGCCTGAGGAGGCAACCCCTTCGGTGGAGCCATCCAGCCGCGGCGCCGATTTGGGCGACGTTGCCAGTCTACCGGCATGGTTTCCTCCCTGGGCAAGGCGTCTCTCCGAGCTTTACTTCTCGGGCACCACGTCGATGTTTGTTCTTCACGGGAGCACCCATGATCTGGTGCGAAGCGGCGAAGGAGGGCAAGGTCGCTACGGCCTTCTCTCCGAGTTCCTGGCTGAGCAGCTCTTCGGCCGATGGGACCTGGTGCTGCACTATGACTTGGCTCGCGGCTTGAGAGCCCTGGCGGGACGTGATGGCGAGCGGCTAAAAAAGATGGTTACCACCGCAAACCAGAAAGTGGCGGACCTGGCCGCTCTCCGCAAGGATCCAGGATCGGTCCTGCCTCAGCTCGACCGCTTCATTCGCAACAACCTCATGGCCGAGGCAGACGACCGGCTCAGCGTGGGCTTCATTCTGGACCACGCCTCTTACATCGTGCCGAGTGGCGAGCCCGGCCATCTCAGTCTTCCCGCCTCCACCCATCTGGTCACCTTGCTCAACTGGGCGACCAGCCCTCACATCAAGCGCTTGAACATGGCCTTCGTGCTAGTGGATGAAAAGCTCTCCGACCTCAATGAGCGGCTGGTGGGCAATCCCCATGTGGCGAGCATCGAGGTACCGCTACCCGATCGAGAGGAACGGGAGCGATTCATCGGCTTCACCATCGGCTCGCGAGACGTCACGGAGTTTTCCGACTTCGGAAAACCCGAGCTGGCCAAGTTAACGGCCGGTATTTCACTGACCGACGTCAATGTCCTCATTCAGTCGACCCTCGAAGGGGGACGGCGGCTCGACGAGACGGTCTTCAGCGGCTTGAAGAAGCGGCTCATCGAGCGGCAGTGCCGGGGCCTTCTCGAGTTTATCGAGCCCCGTTGGAACCTCGATATGGTCATTGGCCACGAGGCTGCCAAGAGCCGCCTGCGTGAAGACGCAGCGCTTCTCAAGCGCGGGGCGCTCGAGAGTCTGCCCATGGGTTACCTGCTTTGCGGACCGGTAGGAACGGGAAAGTCCTTTCTGGCCCAGTGCACCACCGGTGAGATCGGCGTTCCCTGCGTCATGCTCAAGAACTTCCGCTCGAAGTACGTGGGCGAGTCGGAAGGTAATCTCGAGCGGGTGCTATCCGTGCTGCGGGCAATGGGTCCGGTGGTGGTGATCATCGACGAGGCCGACGCCGCCCTGGGTGATCGCAGCCAAGACGGTGACTCGGGTACTTCGAGTCGCATCTTCGCCATGATTGCAGCACAAATGGGTAACACACGCTATCGTGGCCGCATCCTTTGGATGCTTCTCACTTGCCGGCCGGATCTGCTCCCCATCGACATCAAGCGGCAAGGTCGGGCCGAGGTCCACATTCCGCTCTTCTACCCTGTCGACGAGGACGAGGTCCGGGCCATGTTCGTCACCATGGCCAAGAAGATGGGAGCACGATTGGCAGCTGAAGAGGTCCCCTCCATTCCCCAACGGGGGCATCTTTCCGGGGCCGACATCGAAGGAATGGTGGGACGCGCCTGGCGGCGCTCGCTTCTCGCCGGCGGCGACGGCATCACTCGGGAGGGGTTGGAAGAGGTGGTGGCGAACTTCATGCCGTCTACCGCGGGGCTCGAGAGAGAGCTTCAAGAAACGGCGGCGATCTTGGAATGTACCGACCGCCAGTTCCTACCGCCGAAGGTCCTGGCCCGGATCGAGGCGGACGGAGGTCGCGAAAAGCTCCAAGAGCGTCTCACCGCTCTCAAGCACCTGCTTGAGAGTCTGTAATTTAAGGAGAAAAAATTGGCACGAGCAAATTGGCTTGACGAGAATACCGATCTCCCTCTTATCGAGGAAAGGGTCAACAAACTGGAATCTTTCACGAACGCCATGGCCGATGGGGTTGTCGAAAAGCAGGAGCTCGAAGAGCAACAAAACCGACTCATCGCCGCCATGAAAGCCGTCGAGGCCGACCTCGACGACACCCTCCACGGCAAAGTCACCGAGCTGCTCGTAGAGCTCACCGCTTATGACATCATGAGAGTGTTACACGAGCTCCAGGCGGAACGGGCTAGAATCGCCTTCAGCGAGTAAGGGGGGCGCGAGCAAGATCGGTTATCGGCCGCTGCAATCCAATCCCGTAAAGCGGGTTTTCGACGATCACTTGCTGGTTGCTTGCTCCCCAAGAAGCTCGAGGTCCAACCCCCGGAATTGCTTGAAAGCGGCGTCGGTTGTCACCATTTGGTATCCGCCGGCGAGCGCAAAAGCGGCAAGGTAGGCATCCATCCAGATCTTGGGCGAAGCGGTATCGCGCAGGGCGAAACGCTTCCACCGAGTCTCTAGACCAGCCGGTTCTTCCCCACGCAAGACGATCCGGTCGTCGACAAGAAGGGCCTCGTAGGCTTCCCAAGCCTGCCTATTCGTCAGTGGTGGATTTCCATACGGGCTCAGGACGGAGGCATTGGTAAGTAGACGAAGAAAAGTCTGCTGCGTCGCTCGACAGAAACAAACGGACGCGGGCTCCTCGACGGCTTGGAACCATTTGCGGGCCACAGAATGGTGGACATGTTTGGAGAGCGCCAGCGCCAGCCAGACGTTGCTATCGCAGAGTACCACTTCGCATCTCGGACTCCTCGTCGAGCAGAATCTTCGCCACACGCTCAGGAGTCATCTCCTCACCGGGTCGAGCTTCGCGAGCACACTCGATGAGTGGGAGCTTGGCCCGACTGCGCACAGACGGCGGCTCCTCCGTCTTCCGGGAAAGGCCAAGCCTCAGTAGGTCGGCGATCGCGTCCTTGAGCTTGCGATTTTCCATGACGGCGCGAATCTTAATCTCCCGCACCAAGTCGTCAGGCAGTTCCAGCGTCGTCTTCATGTTGCCATAATACCAGCAATATGGTTTTCTGGCAAAATGGGAAGAGAATGACAACCGCGGACTTTCTCGATATGGCCAATGTTCCAGTGGGCCAAGTTTTGGCACAGGATGAGATAAAAACATTTACACACCAATCACTTTACATTAGAATAAAATGTAAAGTGAGGCTCATGAACACGCACGAAGCTAAGTTATCCAGCAAGAACCAAATCGTGGTTCCTCGTCAGGTCAGGGATGCGTTGGGTATCAAATCGGGCGACAAGCTGCTTCTGGTCGTCCGCGGGGGGACCGTGATCATGCTTCAGAAACCAAAGAAGCATTCGTCTGCAGTCAGTGGTATGGCAAAGGGATTGTATCCCGCCGAATATCTTGAAATGGAGAGAGAAAGCTGGCGCAGAAAAAAGACCGGTTGAGTGAATTCCTGAAGCGTCACCTCATAATCGGAGTCGACTCGTGCGTGTTCATTTATCAGCTCGAGGCCAATCCCAGATACCACGGACTGGCTAACACAATCTTGGAATGGATCGAAGGGCCGCACGGCAAAGCGGTAACCTCTACAGTCACTATGCTAGAGATCCTGGTCCAACCGTATCGTCTCGGGGACATTCAAAGGGTGAACAGCTTTTACGCGCTGCTATCAACCTATCCGCATCTGCAATGGCTGGAACCAACTCTCGAAATCGCTGATCGAGCGGCCAAACTGAGGGCAGACCATGGCCTGAGAACGCCTGATGCGCTTCAGATTGCGACTGCACTGGAGGGTGGCTCGAGCGGATTCGTCTCGAACGACACGGATTTCGGGAAGGTCACCGAGCTCGATGTGTTGATTCTAGACGATCTGCTATCAAGCAAGTAAGTAAGCCATTCTTATGTGCCCTGCACCCAACATGGCGCGAGCCTTGGCGAATCCACGAAAACAACTCGTTCCGGACCGAGTTCTGATGCTCAAAATTGTAGCCGCGTCCACGCCCAAGGAGTCATGGAGGCGGGGGTAACTTGTCGTCCCAGTGTAGGAACATTTTCCCCAGACAACCAGACAATTCTTCTATTGACACAAAGGACAGAACCGGAGTATAACGAGCCATCTGGGATGACGCACTCCCACTTGGCGATTGGCAAGTTCTCTGTTCTGGCACAGGTTCTACGTATATCCTGGCGTAGTTCCGAATAGCTGATTCTCCTTGTGAAAGCGCATCAA
>SDBT01004499.1_pt1 | contig 23655 bp, 16 predicted proteins | sample 2277101 | NCBI WGS metagenome assembly SDBT01 (sample SAMN10404973, study PRJNA504765) | marine sediment metagenome | isolation source: marine sediment core GS10_PC15, 103 cmbsf | place: Arctic Ocean: Southern Knipovich Ridge | collected 2010 | reverse complement strand
GCAAGGCGCGGCAACGAGGCATAGCAGTGGCTATGGCGAGGCGGCGCAACGCTGTCGGTGCGGATGCAGCGGAGGACGAATTACAGCGGATTTGTGACTCAGGGCACTGGGTCGAGGACATTCAACGAAGACCAACGCAGCCAGCCGGAGGCCAGCGAAAACCGCAGCCGGAGTGATTCTCCGACTGGCTCCTTTGGGGAAGGAAACACAGATGTCAAATGAACAATGGCAGGGGGGGAGCGAGGGCGTTAAGGATGTCCTCGAGCTGGCTGAGCGTTGGTTACGCAGGTTTGAACCGCGCTTAATCGGTCCGATTGTAGCTGTCCTTGCTCTTCTCATCCTTCTCGGGACGAGCTGGTACACAGTCCAGCCTGAAGAAACAGCAATCGTCCAGCGCTTTGGCGAAGTCGTCCGAACAGCAGGACCGGGGCTCCACTTCAGGATCCCACTTGGCGTTGAAAAGATACGTCATGCTCCCACAGCCCGGGTTCTCAAGGAGGAGTTCGGTTTCCGAACCATTGTTGCCGGCAGACGTACGCAGTACCAGCGCGGTGCATTCGCCAACGAGTCTATCATGCTGACCGGGGATCTCAACGTCATCGATGTCCAGTGGATTGTCCAGTACCGCATCGAGGATCCGGTCAGCTACTTCTTCAATGTCCGGGAACCTGTAGACACCATCAGGGACGTTTCAGAGTCGACCATGCGCCGCGTAGTCGGTGACCGGTTGGGGAGTGATGTGCTGACGGTGGGCCGGGTCGCTATTGCCAGCAAAGTGGCGGAGGAGATGCAGCGGATACTTTCTGAATACAAGACCGGTATCCGCATTGTCACGGTAGAACTCCAGGACGTAACTCCACCCGACCCGGTGAAGCCTGCTTTCAATGAAGTCAACGAGGCAAGGCAGGATCTGGAACGCATGGTCAATGAGGCCCAGGAACAGGCCAATAAGGTGATCCCCAGAGCTGAGGGTGAAGCGCTGCAGTCTATCGCCGAGGCTGAGGGGTATGCCACCGAGAGAGTCAACATGGCTGAGGGAGAAGCTGCGCGATTCCTGGCCATCCTGAATGAGTACCGGCAGGTTCCAGAGGTCACCCGGCAGCGTCTATACATCGAGGCCATTCGTGTGATGCTGAGCCAGGCAAATGGACTGTATATCGTGGACAGTGAACTGAAGAACCTGATCCCCTGGTTACCTCTGAAACCGGGGGAAAGCCTGCCGCCCACGGGGCAGATCACACCGCCACCCGGTGAAGGTGCTTCGACTCCAGAGGAGATGGAATAACAATGACTAAAGCGATTAGATACATTCTGGGAATCGTATTGCTGGTGGTCCTGATAGTGGCTTCCGGGAGCTTCTACATGCTGGAAGAGGGCTCGCAGGGAGTGATCGTTCAGTTCGGAAAGCCGATGGGGTCTACCGTTTCCAAGGCAGGCCTGCATGTAAAGCTCCCCTTTATCCAGAAAATCATCCGCTTCGAAAAACGTCTCCTCATCTGGGATGGCGACCCGAATCAGATTCCTACCGCAGGGCGCGAGTTTATCTGGGTGGATGCCACGGCACGGTGGCGCATTGTGGATCCACTGAAGTTTCTGGAGAGCGTTGCTTCGGAGAACGGGGCTCAGTCCCGGCTGGATGACATTATCGATTCGGTCATCAGAGATCTGGTCTCGGCAAGTCCTCTGGTTGAACTTGTTCGCAGTACCACCTGGCAAGCCTCTGAGAGTGATGTCGCGGGAGAAACCCCTCAGGAACTTGCGGAAGAACTGATGCAGGAGATTCAACTCGGGCGTGAGGAAATGACACGGGCCATCCTGGTGGAAGTGCGCAAAATGACCCCTCAATACGGCATCGAGGTAATCGATGTTCGTATCAAGCGCCTCAACTACGTACAGAGCGTACGGGAAAAGGTGTACGATCGCATGGTCTCCGAGCGGAAACGGATCTCCAGCCGATACCGGTCCGAGGGAGAGGGCAGGAGCGCAGAAATTCTTGGTAACATGGAAAAAGAGCTGCTTGAGATCCGCTCCACGGCTTATCGGAGAGTTCAGGAGATCCGGGGTGAAGCAGATGCTTCAGCGACCAGGATTTACGGTGGAGCGTACGGACGCGATCCCGAGTTCTACGCCTTCTCGAGAACGCTTGAGGAATACAAAGAGAAGCAGAACGACAGCATCGTTCTTGTACTCACTACAGACAGTGATTTCTACCAGTACCTCAAAAGGGCTGCCCCGCCTCCTGAGTAGCCTCTGACTACACCATTCTGAATATCATTATTGTTTGCTGTATTGAATTATCTGTAGTAGTATCTCCTCGCTCTTAGTTGGGCCCTGTCATAACGAAACAGAGAAAAGTATGGTTCAACGCAGATGGAAGAAGCTGGGTGAGATCCTCCTGGCCCAGAATCATATTTCCAACCAGCAGCTCGCCCAGGGACTGCAGGAGCATCGGCGTACAGGCGTCAGCCTCGGTATGGTCCTGGTCAGCCAGGGGCACATCAGCCAGGACGATCTTACGGCAGTTCTGGGCGAACAGATCCAGCTAAGCCAGCGAAAACCGTTGGGTCAAGTACTGATCGACCAGGGTCTCCTGACCCCCGAACAGCTTGATGAAGGGCTCGATGAACAGGAGAAGAATGGAGGGATGCTGGGAAAGTGCCTTATCAAGCAGGGCTTCATAACCGAGGAGAGGCTGGTGGATGTGCTGGCTGCCCAGTTGGATATCCAGCACGTGGTTCTCGAACATTTCACCTTCGATACCAAACTTCTGAAGACCATTCCGGAAGAGATGGTGCGGCAATACACCGCACTACCCCTGTATGAGCATAACGGGGCGATTACGGTCGCGATGGCCGACCCCTCCGACCTCAGGATTCTCGACTATCTGAAGTTCAAGACCGGCAAGGAGATCGAGCCGGTCATAGCGAGCGAGAAAAGTATTCTGTCTGCTATCGAACGCAATTATGCTTCGAATCTTGCGAAGATGACTGAACTGCTGGAGGAGGCCAGCGTCAATGAACTCGATGTCGTCAAAGAGGTAAAGGAACCAGACAGGATCACGGCCAAGGAAGGCCAGCAGGTAATAAAGATTGTGAATGCAATCGTATCGCAGGCGATTATCGAGCGTGCTTCCGACATCCACATCGAACCGATGAACAATCACGTCCGGCTCAGATACCGCGTCGACGGTATCCTCGTGGAACGCAATCCTATCCCCCTCACACTCCGGGCCCAGCTCACTTCGCGCGTGAAGATTATGGCAGGCATGGATATCTCCGAGAAGCGCAAGCCTCAGGACGGCCGCTTTCAGGTGAGACATGAGGGCCGCATGATCGATATACGCGTCTCGTCATTCCCGACCATGACACGCAATCGCGGAGTAAATGAGAAGATCGTAATGCGTTTGCTTAATCCGGACACGGACAACATGCAGCTCGACAACCTGGGATTCCTGCCCGATATGCTGGCCCAGCTCGAAGAGCTGATCTATCGACCGACCGGAATAATCCTTGTTACCGGCCCCACAGGCAGCGGGAAGAGCTCCACACTATACGGTGCACTCCAACGGATCTACAGCATAACAAAGAACATCGTGACGATGGAGGATCCCGTCGAGTTCTACCTGGACGGTGTCAGCCAGGCCCAGATCAATCCACGTGCTGGTTTCTCATTCGCCGAGGGAATGCGATCCGTCCTGCGGCAGGATCCCGATGTCATCATGGTGGGCGAGATGCGTGACAGGGAAACCTGCGAGATGGCCATCCAGGCTGCCCTGACCGGTCACCTGGTGTTCTCCACATTACACACCAACGATGCAGCCGGTGCTTTCACGCGTCTGATCGACATGGGCATTGAGCCCTACCTTCTCACATCGACGATCGTCGGTATACTAGCACAGCGACTGATCCGTAAACTGTGCCAGCGCTGCAAAGAGGAGGCCGTACCCCAGCTCGAGCTCCTGAAACAAGTGGGACTGCCTGAGGATACCACACTATTCACAACAAAGGGCTGCAGGACCTGCAAGGATAGCGGCTATTCGGGCCGTATCGGAATATTTGAATTGCTCATTCCTGACGAAACTATCTATAGAATGGTACTCGATCGCAGAACATCAGATGAGATAAAACAGTATAATGCAAAGAAAGGCGTAGGTGGCTCACTCAGGCTGGATGGACTCCGGAAGGCCACATTGGGTTACACGACCCTGGAACAGGTCATGGCAGCCACCCCGGAAGACTGATCCGTTCTATAAGATCCAGGCGTTTCCAGGCATTGCGATCCCAGGAACACCGTTCCGCAATTACGCCGGCACCACACTACGTCACCGCACCCTCCTCCACTTTTGCAACCCTTGCATGCCACTGGCGCATCATGGTTGCAAACGCCCGGACCAGCTCTGGATTGAACTCATCTCCCACCATACTCTCCATTTTCACCAGTATCTGATCCGGTGGCATCGGCCCCTGGAATGGCCGTTTGGTCCTCATCGCGTCATAGGCATCACAGATATGAACCAGCTGGGCCAGTGGGTGGGGTTTGCGTTTGTAATGAAGATCGGGATACCCTTCTCCGTTCCATTTGATATGATGCTCATATGCTGCAACCGCTGCCAGCTGCAGCTCCCCTTCTGATCTCAGCAGGATTCGTGCTCCCTCAACGGGGTGCTGACGAATGATTTCCCACTCTTCAGAATCGAGTTTGCCCGGTTTGTTCAGTATCTCATTCGGGATGATGACCTTACCCATGTCATGAAGGAGCGCGGCCTCGCCAATGATCCGCACATCATTGCCGTCTAATCGGAGGAACTCTCCGAGCGCCATCGCCAGCACCGATGTGTTCATTGAATGAACAGTGCTGTACTGATCCGCTTCCTTCAGCGAGACCAGCGGCACGAGTAATTTGCGCCCGTACCGCATCGCGACCGAGAGGGTCTGTACGACAGCGCTCGCCAGAACCGAAGAAATCTTACCCTTGATCAGCGCCTCTTCCTGCAGCCAGTCGACTTTCTGGGCTTCCGCTTCCAGGTCGAAGGGCGTCTGCGATTCGGTTTCACCCTCTTCGACACTCAGAAGGCCATAGTTGATATTGGGAAGATCGATAAGATCTGAGGAGGGATCACCCGGTACCGAACCCAGCTGAATCGCAACTTCCATGAGGAATCTGTAGAACTCGTCACGGGTCACGCCCTCGAAAAACTCTACCCGCTGGATCTTGTTTTTCGCCAGATGCCTCGCGAGGGCCCAGTTCCGAAGATCCCGAAGCGGCTGTTCCCCGTACACCACATCCTCATCGAGGAAAGAGAAGACCGGATGCGAGTCCAGTTCGAGGAGTCCCTGCAGCGCGGTCCAGACTTCATCGAGTGAGCGCTCCCGCGCCGGGTGTCCATCACCGTAGAGCGCCATCGTTGAGAAGGCATGTGCAAGCGAGTTCAGAAAACGTACCGGCGGATTCACATCAACGCTTCCTGTTTTCTCGCGATTATCCGAATCTGGGGATCGCTGGATTTCTCGGCCGCCTTCAGGACAGCTCTCGCAGTTGGATCGGCAGACCATTGCTTCTTCAGGGCGGCGAGTGCTTCGAGCATATCCGCAGACTTCGGAGCGAGAGCCCTCCAGAAGATGAGCTTACTCTTCCAGATCCGGTTGATGAGTATCTTCAGCGCCTCGGGAGTTCGGGAAACCGCGAGAGCACGTATTGCTGAAAGCTGAAGTTTTGGCGGGAGTTTGGCATTTTGCAGCAATGAGTTGATTTGCGGTACAGCCTCCGCCGGACACCCCGATTCGGCTGCTTCCATTCCCAACTCGATGAACTGTTCATCCGGATCCTGGAGAGCGTACATTATGGCAACTTCGCGCTCGGACTTGAGAGAGAGCGCTATTTTCAACGCCTCGCGTTTGACCCTGTGGTCAGGATGTTCCATATAATCCCATGGCGAGAATCCGTCTGACGGGCCCGGAAGCATGCCGAGGATAACAAGCATGTTGCGGACCACGTACCAATGTTCATCGTCAAGGCGCTCAACCACCATCGGTCTGACTTCCGGACCGAGCAGTGCGAGCCTCTCGATGATGTCGAGCCTCTCCGACCGTGACTGTGACGTATAGAGATAGTCGAGCATCGGCTCCGCGGCAGCCATCCAGACACGCGTAAGTATTCTGTCCAGGGTCCCGAAACTGACCGGGCTGCAGCTCAATAATGTAGTGACTGTATCCTGACGATCGACCTGTTGCCACAGCTCGGTAGTAGCCGTTGAATTCTCCGGCGCCGTCTCCAGCAGGTCCATAAGCCCGCCCAACTGCCCGTTCACGACCATGCCGTCGGCTGCGTTCATGGTCGAAGATACAGCTTCATCTATCTCGATACTGATCTGAACGACCCGTTTTTCATCGGGTTCCTCCGACCATCTGAGCTCGGATGAGAGAAGCAGTGCAGTTGTTGAGAATTGCCTGAGAGCCGCCTCATATTCCGCCGGATTTATGTCTTCTACCTCCCAGTCACTGCCGAGCCTCTGAACCAGCTCGCCCAGTGTGTCATCAGATTCGACCTCGGCACTCTCTTCTGAAACATCCGCATGCATGGCCAGCTTTGTAAGCAGGCGGAGGAACGCCGCAATGGCGCCCTGCTGACTGCCACTGTCCGCCGCCTCGATGATCTCGGTGATCGCCTGCTCTACCGAGCAGTCCTCTATGCTCTCTTTATACGTTGCAGGAAGGTTGGAGCACAGCTGGCGCAGAGTACGGGGTTCCATACCGAGAATCAGACGCGAGATGCCGTCATGCAGACCGGATACATCGGCCGGATCTGCAGTTTTAAGGAGTTCGGAGAGCTTCGGCAGGCTCATCTCTCCCAGTCGCGCGCTGGCCTCCACCACTGACACTTCCCCTGTCATGGCTTCAGCTACCGCATCGGCATCCCCACCGCCGGCGAAGGTACTGCTCTCCTCTCCTGCCTCGTCCTCCGTGGATTCCTCCTGCATGGATAGTGCGCTATAGGGAATCGGCTCGATCCCGATACTCGACCAGCGATTGAGTTCCTCCTCAGATCCGGCACCGAAGGCTTCACTCATCAAACCGGCTTTGGCAGAGATCACGGCCATGAATTCAGACAGTTCTTTCCCGTTTATCCCCTGCCTGAAGGTGAGATTGAAGAGCTGATGTCTATAGAGACGGTTCGCCAACCCGCTTAACAGGGGCAGTTTGGGATCTGTCTCGCTATCGCCTATCTTGAGATGGGTGCGTTCTATATGGATTTCAAGACTGTCGCGACCGGCCAGGAGGGGATCGAGTTTGTCGCATACCTTTTCGACCATCGAAACGGTAGCCGGGTGGCCAGGTGGGTATATGCCGAACCGCTGAACGGCCCTGGCGAACTCAACCAGAAATTCTCTGGTCTCAGGTGACATACTTCTCCCTCACTGAAGGTATCCAGTATCTGCCAGCTCCGAACATAGTAGTCATCAGCCGGGGTTTCAACCGTTGTCCCCCCCCCCCCTAAAACATAATCCATCCGACCTGTAATGCCGCATTCACTTTCATAAAGGTTATTTTCAGGCTGGTTTATGTTGTTCCGCATTTCCTGCAAAAAGGTATTTCAGTATAGAAATGTCATAATAGTGTGTTCTCCTAACTATTTCATAGTACTTTATCAACGCCTTGCCACACCCCTAACGAGTGGAGAATGCCCACATGAAGTCACGACACCAAATATCTGCCTTGATCACACTGGCCCTTTTCGTCGGTCTGGCAGCATGTGAATCCAGTACCGAACCCAAACACTATGCGGATGCGAACTGGGAAAGTGCCGATCTGGTCCGTGGTGGATTGCTGTATGACAAGTGGTGGAAAGTAAACAGCGGGACCGAACCAACAACCCTGTTCGATCCTCTCTGGAGCAGTCAGACAACCAACACCAGGACCGGTGGTGACACCTGGCGCTGCAAGGAGTGTCATGGATGGGACTACACAGGTAAGGACGGCCGGTATTCTTCCGGCAGCCACTATACCGGGTTTGATGGTCTCTGGACCTCCCGAGCCTTCAGCAGGACCATTCTGTTCGACAGCATCAAGGACACCAATGGTGACCACGATCTGTCGGGCGTGCTGAGCGACCAGGATGTACTCGATCTGACCAGGTTTATCGTGGACGGCCTGATCAACATGAGCCTCTACATCGATGCGAGTGGCAATGCGACCGGCAATGCCACTGCCGGGCAGACGCTGTTCGACGCGAACTGTGCATCATGCCATGGCACAGATGGTCTCACGTTGGATTTCAAAAGTGCTGATGGAGTGCAGGGTATTGGCTGGCTGGCCAACGATAACCCGCAAGAGACCCTGCATAAACTCAGGTGGGGTCATCCCGGAACAACGATGCCGAGCATGGTCTCAGATGGTCTGACAGACCAGCAGACAGGTGACATACTCGCCCACGCCCAGAGACTCTCTGAGGGCGGCTGAATCAATCTATATCAGCATCATGCAATTCCCCTCCCGGGCAAGCCGTGAGGGGAGTTGCATTCTGGTCCATGTCATAGTGGATTCCGTTTATCGTGCAAACCTGAAACCCGTCGTTACACCAAGGTAGCGATTCTCGATATACATCAGGCCGATGTGCAGCGTTTCAAGGATGAAGTAGGCAGCCCCGTAGTTGATATTCACACCGTCGTAGGATATGAACGGGAACAGCTTCTCCTTGTACAGATAACTCAGTGTTCCAATGGGATACAATCTATCAGGTTCAGTCATGAAGGCCGCTGCACCCATTGACAACCGGAGAGGAACACCGATGGTGGACTCGAGGTTTCGAGTCGCTGTAAGGAAGATCGACTGATCAGAAGTATTCGCACGCACGCTGCCAATCCCGAGGATGATAGAGGGTATCCAACCCTCCTCCTCTTCGGCCAACAACAATGCCCTTGCGCTCCAGATTACCTTCCTGCTCGTGGACAGATAGCTGAATCCCAAATCCACCTTACTGCTCACCGAAAATTTTACGCCAGTAATGAGAGTCTCTTCAGCGTCAGGGAAAAGCAGGGCGTTGGTGAACACAGTTTTGTTTGAGAGCATCGCCTCTGTGTCGAATCCCGAGCCTGAGCAGATGGGGCAATTGGGGCCACAGTCCTGGGCAGAAGCGGCCGGAATCGGCATCACCAGGAAACAGAAGACAGCAATCATTGAAAGAATGTGTTTCAACTGAATTTCCTTCATCTCTGAATGAGCAGCATCTCACTCACAAACTGGTTTATCTGACTTCAATCAATCTTTGAGAGCTTCGCAAGGTGTTTGTCCGTTATGTTCCCCTCACTTATCGATCACTTTGAGGGTCAACGTCCTGACCAGATAGTTGGACAGTAACCATGCATCAGGATTACCTTTTGCCGATTCCCCGGTCGTGAGCATTACCTGGAGTTCCAACTCCGCGTCGCGAGCCGCATCACCCGGTCGTACCTTCATCGGCAGAGCGGTGACTGCTGCACCAGAGTACTCCGGTATCTCATCGCCCACGATCCGACAGGCCATTGGCAGGTTGACGTCCCAGCCCGGAGCGAATTTCGATAACGCTCCTGTTTCAAGTTGGATCGGATCTACGTATAGCCAGGCGTTACGCGTGGGCAGAGGCGCAACGTCGCCAGCCTTGCGGCCTATGACGGTGATTACCGTCACAGTTTTCCCTCGTTCAACCTCCAACAGGAACCGTCCATCGGGTTGGCGGAGCGAACGTCGGCTCGCTCCGTCGAGGATATCAACGATTGTTGCGGACTCGTCTGTCCAGGGTCCATTGCTTGTGTGACAGCTGGTACACGAGCGACTTGATCCGATGATTCCAACAGCTGGTGGGTACGCACTTGCGATAGCTGGTGACAGTATGGTGGCGATTACCAGCAGACCTACACATTGACGTATCATTGTACCATCCCCCTTTAGGCTAGTGCCCTGTCACGCAACAATCGTCGCATTCGAGCGGCGCCGACGTTTGTCACCTGACATGACACTAGAATACATGCACCTTATCCGCCTCCAAATCCCATGAATGCGCTGAACACCAGAACACCTATGGCGAACCACAGGCAGGTCTCGCAGAGAGCCTTACGCCGCGCGCGCTTCTGGAAGAATTCCTGTTCCAGTTCGGGATCGGGGTTCTTGCCCGACTCGAACCCGGCGAAGATCTCTCTCAAGCGCGGATTCAGTCCGAAGAAGATCTTCACCATGATGACCATCATCGCGAAAATGCACGTCAGCTTCAGTCCAAAAGCAAACCAGGCGACCATATGAAGCTCCCGGAACGCACCGTAGAAGAGGAAGTGGTTAAGGGGCATTCCCATGCCGGTGGCGAAAAGAACGCCAATGAAGACCATGCAGTAGGGCGCGTTTCCCTGAAGAGTATCCTCAACCACCTTGTCCAGCTCGTAGTGGAGTTTCGGTCCATATTGGCTCCGGTGAGTGACCAGATTACGGTTATAAAAAGGAGCTGCTGCGCATCCTACCAGAGCTATGTTGTGAAAAACCAATAAGATGCCATGAATGATCTGTTCCGCTATCATGGTGCGTTCCTTTCAGAAAATGGCCACTTCCAAACCTCGTTCTCGCAGATCGGACAGCTGTCTCCCCGGATAATTTCATCCTGTCGATGAGGATATATTATTAGTACTCCTGATAAAGTATACATGCTAATATTTTCCTGTCTAATGTCGTTTTCAGTCTCGTATTGCAGACCGTTCTGGCATATCCGAGATGCTGCTTACTACAAAACACTGTTATAGTGATGTCTGAAATTATTTTTCGACTGCCATTCAGAAAGGTAAAAGGACTTGAAACAGAAAGTGCTTTTAACCCATTGACGGCCTCAAGCTTGTATAAGCACGGGGATTGACCATGCTACCAGAACACGAACTGGATCTGATTGCAATAAATGTTCATTCCCACCGGATTCTCGACCGGCTCCTCAACGAGAATCCGAAACTCGCCGAAATCATGCTCCATGCCCGGAACGAGACGGAAGCGCTTATCGGAGTGCACGAGTGGGTAGCGTCGGAAGCTTCACCTCAGGCAATGGAATTTTATAAGAGTAACCATGCCGGTCGGAAGCTATTCGAATCCCTCGAATGGCGAGACTACGCCACTATCCGGCTACTTGACTATATAGACCACGCCGGAATGGAGTTCGTGGATCTGAACCTCCGGGGGCAGCTGGCCATAAGCAACCCTGTCCGGATGATCTGGCTTGCGGTCACCCACGGAACGGGCGGAGCCAGACCCGAGTTTTTCCAGGATATTTTGATGCTCTTTCAGCAGTTCTCGGGCAAGTACGAGCAGAGGCCTCCCGGAGATTTGGAAGTGCTCAAGTGGATGGAACGGTACCCTTCGGGTCTCGATCCAAGGATCATTGCCCTCCGGGAAGAGAACCGGGAACGGATAATACACATCCTGATCGACAAGATCGATTCGAGAAAGATACAGAGCACCAGGTTCAAGTTTGAAGAGGAGATGTCTCGGGAGCAGAAGTTCGAGCGAATGCTCGAGTGGTGGGATGACTATCGATTCCATCTGGGTTTTGCCATTCGGGATCCCGACCTGCTCAACGAGATGCTGGGCTACTCGCTCGATCCCGACACGATGGATGTGCTCTACGAGGCCAGCGACAAGGGAATCCCCTTCTTTGTGAATCCCTACTACCTCTCCCTCCTCCACGTTCGGGTGCCTTATTTCGCGATAGGCGCAGACCTGGCGATGCGTTATTACGTCGTTTACAGCCAGCAGCTCGTGGATGAATTCGGTCACATCACGGCCTGGGAAAAGGAAGACGAGGTGGAGCCGGGCAAACCGAACGCCGCCGGTTGGATCCTGCCCTCCAGGTACAACGTCCACCGCCGCTACCCCGATGTTGCCATCCTGATCCCCGACACCATGGGCCGGGCATGTGGCGGACTATGTGCCTCGTGCCAGCGAATGTACGAATTCCAGCGCGGGAACCTGAACTTCAACCTGCACGATCTGCTGCCCGACGAAACGTGGCAGGAAAAGCTGGACCGGCTCATGCAGTACTTCGAGGAAGACAGCCAGCTGAGGGACATCCTGATTACAGGCGGTGACGCCCTGATGAGTTCAGATACCTCACTCGAAGTGATACTTGATGCCGTTTATCGTATGGCCGTAAAGAAGAAAGAGGCAAATCAGAGGCGGGCGGATGGAGAAAAGTACGCGGAACTGCTCCGGGTACGGATAGGCTCAAGACTACCCGCTTACCTGCCCCAGCGGATCACCCCTGACCTTGTGAAAATCCTGGCCGGGTTCAAAGAGAAGGCATCAGAGGCAGGTGTCCGGCAGTTCGTGATCCAGACCCACTTCGAAGCCCCGATGGAGATCACACCTGAGGTCCGCAGGGCAGTGCAGATGCTCTATAAATCCGGTTGGACATTGACAAACCAGCTCGTATTCACCGCGGCGGCTTCCAGGCGAGGCCACACGGCAAAACTGAGGCAGGTTCTGAACGACGTTGGCATCCTCCCCTATTATACGTTCTCCGTGAAAGGCTATATGGAGAACACCTTCAACTTCGCGACCAACGCCCGGGCGGTACAGGAACAGCTCGAGGAGAAGAGACTGGGCGCGATCCCACAGAAATACCACGAACGGATCAGGACGCTTCCCCTGGAACCGGAAAAGATCATCGACAGCATCGAGGCATTGCGCAGGGAATCGGGCCTTCCCTTCCTTGCCACCGACCGGAACGTCCTGAACCTGCCGGCAGTCGGAAAGAGCATGACCTTCAGGGTAATTGGAATCACGCGGTATGGTCGCCGTATACTTGAGTTCGATCACGACAGAACCAGATCTCACAGCCCCATCATCGACCGGATGGGCAAAGTGGTGATCATCGAATCGAAATCGATCTATGAATACCTGGAGCAACTGGCGGCTATCGGAGAGGACATCTCTGAATACCGAGGGATCTACGGGTATTCAATCGGCGAGACAGAGCCCCGCCTTTCCCTGTATGAATACCCTGAATACGGCTACCAGTTAACAGAGGAGATCACCAACCTCGAACTCCCCACCTAGTGCCCTGTCACGCAACAACCGTCGCATTCGAGCGGTGCCGACATTTGTCACCTGACATGACACCAGGATGTCCCCCCGAAAAATTCCAGCAGAATACGTGTAACTCGTTACGGTTCAAAGAGGACGAATTATTTCGGAAGTACGGGTCTTAACGAACATCAGGAGCACCGGTTCCGGAGTCTTCCTGGATCAATTGTAGTAGAATCACAGAAGGTCCGATGCTTCCGTGATTGGCCACCAGATTCTGATACCCGAGCTGAGGACCCCCGGTACGGATATTATCGTCGATCCCGCCCGCCCTTACAGAAGTACGGTAGCGATGGTCCAGGTACTGAGACAATTCCGAGATTGTGAGCTGGCTGTCCCCATCTGCGTCCGCCAGATGTTCCCCGACCGCATCGGCGAGAAACGGCGCGAGGAATCCACCCGCCTTGAACTTGACCGCAAGAGAGGATGTCATATCCTCCTCACACGAGAAGAGCCCCATCCTCCCTGGAACGCTGATCACATCATTCGAGAAACCGCCGCTGAAGGAAGCATCGATAATTATCAGAGATATTCTGGAGGGAATGAGGTTGCACAGGTCGTTCATCTCATCATCGGTAATGCTCCCGTCATAGAGGTTGAGCGTCTCATCGAGATCATCGGGGTCGGAAGGCTGGTAACGGGAACGTTCCAGACGGCCACCGTGTCCGGAGTAAAAGAATATGAAGAGGTCATTCTCACTCACACGCTCGCCCATCCGCTGGAACGAGTCCCGGAGATTACCAACCGTTGCGTCACTGTCCACGATTACCAACCCATCACCTGACTGCATGCCGGCTCCCTGTACCATTGCCTGATGGACGCGCCGGGCATCATCGGCAGTGAATGGCAGATCAAATCCCTCGCCCGGATAGTCGCTTATGCCTACAAATATCCCATAGACGCGGCTGGTTCCTGTGATGGGAGCAGGATCTGTTCCTGGCCCGGTGGCAACACCGGTATCAAGTGTGATCCGGTAGGTTCCTGTCAGGCCCCCTGCGTAGGAAGTCGCCACCACCTGGTAGCGACCAGATTCAGGAAGCGTGAGTTCCAGACGTGAATCCTCGACGCCCTCCTCAACATCATCGTTCTCTACTGCCTCGCCAGAGGGGAAAATGAGCATCAGGTAGGAATCGAAATCGGCTGACGTCATCTCGAGTACTATGTTCTGTCCGGCCGAACCGTCGAAGACATACAGGTCCTGGTACAGGCCACTTTCGAGTCGTGAATCTCCCGTTTCGAGGCGACCCGACACTTTCCCACCCAGCTCGATTTTCTGCATTTCACTCTGTCTGCCCTCTTCGGCCCCGGCTCCGACAATATCGATCGCCAGACTGTATCGGCCAGTTTCACCCTCTTCGTACGAGGTCACGATTACCCGGTAGGTCCCTTTTTCTGTCAGATCAAGATCAATGATGCTGTGACCTGGAATCCCATCAACATCATCGTTCCACAGATTGATCTCACCCGGTCCCTTTAACAGGAGGTAGGAGTCGAAATCGGACGAGGAGAGGTCCAGCCGGGCATGCTGTCCGGGTATCCCTTCGAACGTATATGAGTCCATGAATTCACCCGAGCGGAGGGTTTCGTCATCGTCCGACAGCTCCCCCGACTCGACCCGCGGCCCGCTGGCAGCCGCACCCATGCTCCCGATCCAGATATTGAGGTCGTAGTTTCCGGTCTCTCCAACTTCATAGGAGGTGACGAGAATGGTACAGGTACCGTCTTCAGTGAGGTCGAGAGAGAGGAGCGAGCGACTCGCATCCTCTTCATAGTCATCGTTGTCGAACTGCTCACCCCCGGGAGTAAGGACAACGAGCCATGGATCGAATTCAGAGGTGCGCAGGTCAATAACGATCTTCTCACCTCTGCTGCAATTAACTGTGTAGGTGTCCTGAAATTCTCCGGTAGAAAGGGTCTCGTCCCCTTCGGCCAGCGTACCTCTCTCGATCCGTGAGCGATCCGTCGTTGAATCTAACGCCCCCGACAAGGTAATTGTGACCTGATATGACCCTGTTGCCCTTCTCTCATGCGAGGATGCCGTTATTTCCCATGTTCCGCTCTCGGTGATATCCATTTCCACCCGGGAGAGGCTCGTCGACCCCTCGTAGTCGTTGTTTTCGGCCTTTTTCCCGGTTGGGCTCCTTACACTCAGGTAGGTGTCGAAATCGCTGGAAACCATGTTGACGGTGATATGCTCTCCCGCTCTGGCTTTGAGCCTGTATATGTTAAAATATCGTTCGTCAATGGGGGATTCCAGGCTACCGGATCCCAGAGTACCCGAATACGTTTTCACCGATGAGCCTGGTGAGACAAGGCGGACTATGAGCACGATCAACCCGATGAAACCGACGATCAACAGGAACCGAAGTGCTGAAGACGGTCTGCTGGTGGCTTTCATCCTGCTGATCAAAGATCCTCTCCCTTTTACGGTTACAGAAGAGGCTGCTTTCCTGGTGGATAATCGCAGAATATCTGTTTGAACTTCCTCTGCTGACTGATATCGACAGGCTGGATCCTTCTCCAGCAACTTTGCCACAATCTCCTCGACACCGGATGGCAAGGACTTGCAAAAACGATGAATTGATTCAAACTCGGCATTGAGGATGGCGTAAAAAATCGCACTCGCATCTTCACCTTCAAAAGCCCGATGACCTGTCAGAAGTTCATAAAAGGTAACCCCGAGTGAGAACAGATCCGACCGGTGGTCTACGTTCTTTCCGACAACCTGCTCGGGACTCATGAAATTGACCGTTCCCAGAGTTGCACCAGATGCGGTGAGACGTGTTGTGGTCTCAAACCGGGCAAGTCCAAAGTCGGTGATTTTGACCTGGCCTGACTCCGTAAGCATGAGATTGTCAGGCTTGATGTCCCGATGGATAATCCCCTGTTTATGAGCCTCAGCCAGACCTGCCGCTGACTGGTGAACCCAACTCAGCACCTCCTCGAGGGGAAGAGAACGCTCTTCAGCCTGTGCAAGTCTGTCCCTCAGTGAACCCCCATTCACATACTCCATGACAATGAAGAGGCGCCCTTTCTCTTCACCTATTTCATACACCTGGGCGATGTTGGCGTGGCTGAGTCTCGCAGCAGTCCTGGCTTCCTGAATGAAGCGGGCTTTATCGGTCTCCTCCTGTGCGACATGGTGAGGCAGGAACTTCAGTGCCACCTTTCGCTCAAGATGTAAATCCTCAGCCAACCACACTTCTCCCATACCACCCGCGCCGATCTTTTCAATCAGGCGGTAGTGGCTGACTACATCCTGAGTAGAATCACTCTCCCCATCTGTTTGCTCATCAGGTTTATGCAGATGGGGTGTATCAAGAAATCCGACAGAATAGAGACGAACCGGTGTGGGTATGTTCTTGAGTTGAAAATCACCCAGGAGATCAAAGGAGAAGTTCGACTTTCCTCTTATCAGAGAATAGACGATGTCGGTTATGATGACCGAACCGGGGCTGGCGAGAGGTTCCAGACGTGCGGCGATGTTGACATCGTGACCGAAAAGATCACTGTCCGCGGTCTGAAGAACATCACCGGCGTGGACACCGATCCTGATGTGCAGTTGATCCTGTTCATCTTTGCCAACATTGAATTCTCCAAGGGCTTTCTGCATTTCCAGGGCACACTCCACCGCCCGAACCACACTCTGGAACCTGCCCATTACCGCATCGCCTATTGTTTTGACTATCTCGCCCTTATGGGCAGTAATGACTTCAGAAAGAATGCGGTTATGTTCCTGAACGAGATGAAATGTCTCCAGCTCGTCTCTTGATGCCTTGGCAGAATAGCCAACGATATCAGTGAACATCACACCGACAAGGCGACGAGTGAAGTCAGGTTGGTATGCCGGTGTTTCCGGTGACATTGGTTACCCTGAATAATGAGGAGCCATCAGAATGCCTGATTGATTGTAGGCGTTCAGAGGGAACCGAATCCAGTGAAAGACGCCTGTTGTCCCCTGTCCCCCAAAATAATTCCATCCGATCAATAACATCGCTTTCAGTCTTATATAGAAGATCAAAACTCAACGTTCCACGGGATATCTTTCGACTACTACTTATGAAGGAAAAACTTGGAACAAAAGAGTTAGAATACGTGTAATTCGTTACGGTTCATAGAGGACGAAATATTTCGGGGGTACAGGCGATTAGGTACCAGTACCCGCATCCAGCACCTGTCTCACTTTTACCAGGAGTGAATGCACCGAAATCGGCTTCTGTAGAAACTCAATCCCTTCATCAAGAATACCATATTCCACGATAGCATTATCCGTGTAACCGCTCATAAAAAGGACTCTCATCGATTGCCGAATATCGCTGAGGTATTCGTGCAGTTCTTTGCCACTCTCTCCCGGCATCACGACATCGGTTAGGAGGAGATCGATTGTCCCATAAAATGATTCGGAAAATCCCCTGGCTTCGGAAGGATTTGCATAGCTGTGAACTGTGTAGCCATGCTTGTGTAGAACCTCAGCTACATACTCCCTGACACCTTTGTCGTCCTCAACCACTAGGATCGTCTCAACTCCAGTGAAGTCTTCGACTAAGATCTCATCCTTCTGACAACTTTCAATTATGGCATCGACTACGGGCAGATACACTTTGAAAGTTGTCCCGACTCCAACTTCACTGTACGCTTCGACCGATCCTCCGTTTTGTTTGGCGATTCCGTACACAGTCGCCAATCCCAGCCCACTTCCCTCGGCCTTCGTGCTGTAAAACGGTTCGAAGATGTGCGCCAGCACGTCGTCCTCAATTCCCGCACCTGTATCGGATACAGCTAGCATGACATGAGGGCCTTCATTTGTGTAGGGATGTGAAGCCACATAGCCCCGATCAAGATCAACCAGACGCGTCTCGATTGTGATGCTTCCTCCCTTCGGCGTCGCGTCTGCCGCGTTGACGACCAGGTTCACCAGTACCTGCTCCACTTGGCCGGGATCAATCCGTACGCTGTCCAATTTTTCATCCAGTTTGCTGACAAGTTCCACATTCTCTGGGATCAGTCTGCGTAGCATTGGAAATGAATCGTCCAGCACGGTGTTTAGATTCAAGACGCGCGGTTCTACAATTTGCCTCCTGCCAAATGCTAAAAGTTTCTTTGTAAGCCCCGCAGCGTGGTTTCCTGCCTTCTGGATTGTCTTTATTCTTTCATGGAGCGGCTCATCCTTTTTGAGCATGGCAAGACTGAGTTCTGTATTTCCGAGAATGACCGTTAGCACGTTGTTGAAATCGTGGGCAATGCCACCCGCCAACCGACCGATCGCCTCGAGCCGCTGAGAATGATGTGCTCGGGTTTGGAGGGCACGCTCCTCGGTTACGTCGCGGGAAACATCGAGGATAGCAGGGCGGCCGTCGTAGTTGATGACCGCTGAGTTGGTCACTATCTGGAGTTCACGCCCTTGCCGGTTGAAGTGGATGGACTCGAAGTTGGCCTGAGTGCCCTGCTCCAGCAGATCTTGGATTTGAGCTTCCCCACGTTCCACATCCTTCGTCAGTTCCTTGAAGCTCTTGCCGATGAACACCTCCCTTGGATATCCGTAGAGTTCACTGGCTCGACTATTGACCTCAAGAACGGTCTCATCCTCGGGATCCAGGATTATGATGGCGTCGTTTGCGTGCTCGAATAGGGATCGATACTTCTGTTCAGATTCAATCAGCGCTTCCTCCGCGCACTTCCGCTGTGTGATATCGGACATGATAACAAGAATACCTTCGGGTACCCTGTAAGCTCGACTCTCATACCACGCATTCCGCCCATCCTCGTATGTCCAGTGCTGGATGTTGACGCCTGTCTCACCGGTCTTGAATACCTCTTCGCACATCCTCCCAAAGTCGCTTTCAACGATATCCGGAAACACGTCTGACATCTTCCTTCCCAGCAGTTTTCCCCTTGAGAAACCCGTCATGTTGACTATCTGGTCATTCAGGAGGAGATACTGCCAGTCTGTATCCAACACCAGTACACCGTCCGATATCGATTCCAGCAGTTGATCGAACCGTCTCCGGCTCTGCTTCGCCTCTTCGGCCGATCGCTCTATCTCAGTTATATCATGCACAGTGCCAATAGATCGAATTGCCTTACCTGACTCATCCTTGATTTCTTCTGATCGTTCCCGAACGACTCTTATTGTGCCGTCAGGACGGACCACTCTGTGGATTACTTCGTAGGGGATGTTCTTTTCTACTGATCTCGTGTAGGCAGTATTGACCAGTTCTTGATCATCCGGATGAACAAAGCCCAAGAAGGCCTCGTAGGTTGCACCAAATGACTCAGGGTCCACTCCGAAGATCCGATAGACTTCATCGGACCACCAGAGTTCATTTTCTACCAAATCAAGCTCCCAACTCCCGAGCTCTGCTATTGCCTGGAACTCCAAGAGTCTTCTCTGACCCTTGATTAGATCATCCTCGATCTGCTTTCGTTCTGCCAACAATCTTCCTAGGTGTATGCCGAATACGGCGAAGCCCACAAAGACGGCAAGGCGGATGTATATTTCGTGAGAGGGGACTTGGAGAATCAGCAGATCGAGCAGGGATCCCTCATAAAAGAACAGAAAGTCCAGCAGAGCGTCGACAACCCAAAAGACCACTCCGCAGACAAGTCCCAGTATCAATTGCTTCCTTGCAATATACATCAACTCACTCCTTGCCAGAATACGCCTCATACCCCACCGATGAATCCACACCCATTATTGATTGATATCGTGTGATTCTAACAAACGCTCCTAGGTCATTCAACTGCATTGAGTTCCGCTATGACCTGTGACCAGCCCATATTGGTAAGTTCTATTCATTTGCCGAAAACACAGATTCTACAAGATAGAATGGAGTTTTAATGAACCACAGGAATTCGGGGATAGGGAAAGGGACTTCACGCCAACAAAGGAAGGTGCTACAATCGGATCGGAATTCTAATACCCTATCTTCCAATTATAAATAGGGGATCCTCCAATGAATATCCGTGTTCTGATGATAGTGAATGCGATCGTGGCAGGCCTGTTCGGAATCGGCTTCGTTCTTGTTCCTGGTCAAGTGTTATCGCAGTACGGCATCACGACAGATGCGGCGTTTGAGTTAGTCGGCCAACTGCTTGGCGCCGCATTTATCGGCTTCGCGGTCCTGACATGGGCTGCTAGAAACACGACCGACTCGGAAGCCCGCCGTGCGATCATACTCGCCCTATTCATTGGCGACGCTATCGGCTTCATCGTCGCTCTGATCGCCCAGCTCGGTGGAGTCGTTAATGCACTTGGCTGGTCGACAGTTGTTATCTATCTGCTGTTAGCCTTTGGATGGGGTTATTTCCGGTTTATAAAGCCAGCTGAAGCCTGAAAAGAGATTACGCCAATACCCAGTTCTACCCCGGGCGCTGTAGCTAGTCTGCAGCGCAATTAATCATGACGGTAAAAAGGGTTTAATTAAGTAGAAGTATCGTATTCGTAACTCGTTACGGTTCAAAGAGGATGAAATTTTTCGGGAGGATACGGGTGCAGCGCTTTGTATTAATCCAGGCAGGTGAAATATCACACAATACCTTCCGCCGTTCAAGAAAGCTTTTCCTGCAGATCATTCAGCAGCTAATTCTTCAATGATTTTCGAGCAGCCTCCATCGCGCAGATAACCGGCGTGGTCGTCGATATTCTCAAACCTCCGTCCGACTATTTCGGAGCACTCGGATTCATAATCGGCGATTTCAGCAAATCTATCCATCATATCGCTGACCCGTGAAAGAAGGTCTTTGTTACTGACTCCTGCATCGCGGCTCTTCAATCCGATGATCCATATCGCGGCTCCCAATGCCCCACAGGCACCTCCGCATAAGCCGATACCGCCCGCAAATCCCGCCGCCATCACCGTATGCATGTCGGATGCGCCCATCTTCTGTGCCAGTATTGCCGCGCAACTCACCGGGGGAGCAGGTGCTTCGATATGTTCTACGGAAAGAGCGGTGTTGACCTCACTGTATGCTTCCGGGGCAAATTTTGTGGCCATGCGCACGCAGCCTATGCCTGCCCCTGATTTTATCAGAAACTTGAACACCTGCAGAATTGTCTGCATTTCGCATTCAGTTATTTCGAGGCAATTGATATTGTCGAAGCGAGCTCGGAAGGAATCGACAAGCCTCTGTGATGCAATGATCGCGGCAGTTTCACCTTGCGGACCCGGGCCATGAAGTCGATACGCCTGTGCCCCAGCTGCCAGCGCCGAGCCCCAGATCAAGCCGCACTGGTAGCCTTGCCGATTAATTCCGCCGTTGAAGGGCATGGAGGCATGCTCTTCGAGTTCCAGCGGGTGATCGAAGGCGCGGTCGAGAACGTTCATAAGCGCTTCCGAGCATGTCCCGACTTTGATAAATGTGCGCGCTGTTCCTATCGATGATATCCCACCATTTGTTCTGGTCATCACATCTCCTCAATCGCAATCTACCCATTATGCAGGAAGATCGATCCAGGCAGGTACCAGATCACCCGACACCTTCCACCGCTTAAAAATATTTATTCTACTGTTACTGCAGTAGCCAGTTCTTCGATCAATTCCGAGCAGCCTCCATCGCGCAGATAACCGGCATGGTCGTCGACATCCTCGAACTTCCGTCCGACTATTTCGGAGCACTCGAATTCATTGTCGCTGTTTTCCAGGAACCTCTCGATCAGTGCGAGGGCCCTGGGGTCCTTGTAATCGGGTTTTTTCTCCTCCTCCTCGCTGACCCTCATCACGGTAATCCATATCGCGGCTCCCAATGCTCCACAGGCACCTCCGCACAGGCCGATACCGCCGGCAAGTCCCGCTGCCATCACTGTCTGCAGATCCGACGCGCCCATCTTGCCGGCCAGTATCGCCGTGCAACTGACCGGAGGGGAGGGTACCTGGACAGGTTCTTCAGAGAGCGCAGCATCGATCGCATTGAATACTATCGGAGCGGATCTTGCGGCCATCCGGAAGCAGCCGATGACTCCACCCTTGAAGAGGAAGTACTTGATCGACTGCATCGCACTCTTCAGGTCTGTACCGGTGATCTCGAGGCAATTGACACCTTTGTTGCTGGCGCGGAATGCTTCCAGGAGCCTCTGGGCCGCGATGACCGCCGCCGTCTCAGCCTTCGGGCCAGGCCCATGAAGTCGATAGGCCTCTGCACCAGCTGCAAGCGCCCCACCCCAGACCATGCCGCACTGATGGCCGTATTGCATGATGCCGCCCGCAAGGGGCATGGAGGCGCCCTCCTCGAGAGGCAGTGGATGTTCGTAAGCACGATCAAGCACGTTGATCATGGCTTCCGATCATGTCCCAACCTTCAGAAACGTACGCTTTATTTTTTTTAGTATAATCCTGCTCTCTTCACTGGTCATCACGTCTCCTCGTGGTATTCAGATCGGCTGTTCCGGTCTGTGGAAATCCATCCTGGAACCGCGTGACGATACAACTCTTCACGCAGTGATGACGACCTTTCCCCGGGCATGCCCCGCTCCGACATAACCGATAGCCTCAGGGGCCTCGCTCAGCGGGTACGTTCTGTCGATGACCGGCGTGACCTTCCCGGATTCAATGAGTTCCTTCAGAACAACGAGGTCCTCATTCTTGGGCAGCGAAAGGAACGGGCGCCCCTGCCGGCGCACGAACAGTGACAACGCGAGCACTTTGAAAACGCCGCCCATGCCACCCATGTCGCTGTTAGGCTGGTGCGCCCCCCGGGGTGTGAGCACACGTCTGCACTCTGACAGCGAACGGTTCCCCACATTATCGAGGATGAAGTCGTAGCGCTGCCCACTCCGGGTGAAATCCTCCCGGGTGTAATCAATGACCTGGTCTGCGCCGATCGATCGGACCATGTCCACATTCCTCGTGCTGCACACGCCGGTCACGTCCGCTCCGAACGATTTGGCGATCTGCACGGCGAACGTGCCCACACCTCCCGACGCACCGTTGATCAAGACCTTTTGTCCCGGCTGGACCTTCCCTTGATCGCGAAGAGCCTGCAGGGCGGTGAATGCGGACGTCCCAACGGCCGCAGCTTGCTCAAACGTGAGGTTGACCGGCTTCGTCACAAAGTTGCTCTCTCCAGCACACGCATACTCGGCGAAGGCGCCTTTGCACCAGCCGAATACCTCATCACCTGGTTGAAGCTGCTTCACGTTCCTGCCGACCGCTTCAACCTTTCCCGCGATATCATTTCCCGGAACACGGTGCTTTGGCCTGCGCAGCCCGGTAGCCATGCGCATGAGTTTCGGCACGCCTCTCATCATGTGCCAGTCACCTATATGGATGGAAGCCGCGTGAACGCGTACCAGCACATCGTTATCCTTGACCACCGGCTTGTCGATTTCCTTGAGTTCGAGGACATCATCAGGTGAGCCGTACTCGTACTGGACGATCGCCTTCATCGTGTTCTCCTGACCCGTAGCGGTCGGGTGCAGCGTTTTTTTAGGGAGGCTATTATGTTCCAATTGTTATGACTATATGTCCCTTTTTGAGCCCTTTTTCGATATAGCTATGAGCCTCAGCCGTCTGTTCCAGCGGATAGCGTCTATCGATTGTCGATTGTATCTTCCCCGCCTCAATAAGCTCTTTGA
>SDBT01004498.1_pt1 | contig 23658 bp, 20 predicted proteins | sample 2277101 | NCBI WGS metagenome assembly SDBT01 (sample SAMN10404973, study PRJNA504765) | marine sediment metagenome | isolation source: marine sediment core GS10_PC15, 103 cmbsf | place: Arctic Ocean: Southern Knipovich Ridge | collected 2010 | reverse complement strand
TTCGCCGCCCGATCCCCCGTCGGCAACTGAGCGTAGGCGTTGCCCAGGTTGTTTTGGGTGGTCGCATACTGGAGGGGCGCGGCCTCTGGGGTGTAGACGCGCAGGGCTTCTTCGTAGCACTCGATGGCCTGGGCCAGGTTCGCCGCCCGATCCCCCGTCGGCAAGTCCGAGTAGGCGGTGCCCAGGTTGTTTTGGGTCATGGCATAATCGAGGGGCGCGGCCTCTGGGGTCCAAAAGCGCAGGGCTTCTTCGTAGCACTCGATGGCCTGCGCCAGGTTCGCCGCCCGATCCCCCATCGGCAACCGAGCGTAGGCGTTGCCCAGGATGGTCTGCATGTCGGCCCGCCCGATCTGATCATCAAGACGCTTACAAGCAGCGAGGCCCACGCGAGCCGACGCCAGCTTTTCCTTCCACAGGCCCCGTCTGTCTTGATAGTCTGCCAGAGCGTAGGCGAAACCCCGCACGATCTCGTAATTCTCCGTCTCAACGACCCCCTCCCAGGCGGCGCGGACGTTGGGGTAGGCAGCGTCCATCATGGCCAGGGCGTCCAGGTAGTCGGGGCCGCTCAGGCGGGGATCTTGCTCTCGCGCCAGGGCCAGGTAGGGGCGGGCCAGGCGTTCGTTGAGCTCCGCAAAGCGCGGGCGGTTATCCGGCTCCCGCCACCGGTCCAGCAGGCGGGCACGGGTCGCCTCATGGTAGACGTAGCCGCCACCCTCGCGGGGCAGCACGAAGGAGAAGGCAGCCACCTGCTCAATCAAGGCGTCGGCCTCCTCCTTGTCCTTCTCGGCAAGGAAGGCCAGGTGACCGGCATTGAACCAGGCAGGAAGGGCGCACACGCGGATGGCGTCGGCCAGGTCGGGCGGGGCGGCCTGCAAGGTGAGGTCCAGCAAAGCGCGGGCAGTTTCCTCATCGGACAGGCCACGGGAGCGCAGGTCATGCAGGTGTTGGAGGTCGCGCAGGACATCATCACTCATGGCGCACCTCCTCGGGTCTGTTCCAGCAAGTTGCCAAGCTGCGCCATTTGGGCCGGGCTGGATCGTGCCAGATCGAGCAGGAGGGGCATCTCTTCCTCAGCAACGGCGAGACCGCGTAGGTCATAGTGATCCCGGATGTCGTCGTCGCTGAATGGGGTGAAGCAGTCAATGGTGGTAACGAGGCTGCTCCATAGGCGCGGTAGAGCGAAGAAAGGCTGGCACTCGGGACGGCCAACGACGACGAGAACAACGTGGCGCAACTCGCGACGCAGCGGCTCGAAGAGCCAGTGCTCCAGCCAAGCGCAGGTTTCCTCGGTGGCGTGTTCGAAGGTGTCCACCAACAAAACGACGCGGTGATGAGAGGCGGCCAGGCCGGCCAGGTCACGGCACAGAGCACGACCCATCTCTGCTCTTTGTCGGGCAAGCTGATCGGCGGTGGGGGGAGCCTCGGAGACAGAGCCAACCTGGATGAGATCGCGTCCGGCGACGTCGGCGATGTCGGCCTCGGTGAAACGCCCGCGCCTGCCCCAGTCCACGCCAGCGTCTCCCCCTCCGGTACGTATGCTCACCAGGGGGCCACGGCGGTATATCTCGTCCTCGCAGGCACAGATGGCGGGGGTGTACTTGTCGCCCAGCTGACGGCGAACCTCACGGGCGGCGCTGAGGTAGTCGGTCAGGCCGCTGCGGCGTTGGTCGAAGTCGAGGAGGACAACAGGCACCTGAGGGTGCTGCTGCTCGCACTCGTCGAATAGGCGCAAGAGAAGATAGGTCTTGCCCTGCTCTCCTCTCTCCAGGAAGAGCAGGACACACTCATCGGTTTCGCCAGCCAGCATCCGGCGGAACAGGGCCAGCTCGGGCTTGCGGTCCACAAAGCCTTTAGTGACAGCGATGGGCAAGGTCAGTCCTCCACTATGTCTCGGCCGGCGACGTCCTCGATCTCGGCGTCGCCGAATTTACCCTTTTTGCCAAAGTCCACGCCGGGGGTCTTGCCAGCGGGCGACTCGGCGTCGCCGGAGCCCCGGCGGATGTCGCGGCCAGCCACACCTCGGACGGTGGCCCCGGTGAAGTCGCTGCCCTCGCCAAAATCCACGCCAGCGGAAGGCGTGGACACCTCTGGCCCCTCCTTGTCTTTGAGTGTGACTTTGAGAGGGCCGACGCCCAACTCGACCTCAGCCACTTCCTGGCCGCTGAGCCACTTCTTGATGGGCTTGCGTTGCCAGTAGATGAGCGAGGCAATGACGACGATAACGACGGCGATGATGGCTATTCCAGATGGTGAGGAAATCCAGTCCATGGTCTACCTCCTGAATTGGGGATTACGAAAAGACTGAAACGGATACGACTCGATGCCTGATCGTGCCAGGGATATTATATCATTGTTGGGGAAGCTGGTCAAGATTCACGTAGAGCTTCCAGCAACCCTGCTCTTGAGGTGAGAGAGAGTCAACAGCCGTTGCCCTACCAGCACGGATCCATCCAGGCATCCAGGTCGAGCCGCTTCTTCATGGAGCTGAAATCGTGGGCGTTGCTCCACGGGCAGAAAGCGCTGGTGGACTCGTCATACTCGACGTGCATGACGGCCTTGCCGGCGTCAATGAATGGCAGCAGCTCGTCACACTCGTCATAGTTGTAGCACTCCTCGTTGAGCGCCCAGTCAAAGTAGGGCTCCAGGTCAACGATCTGTCCGAGGTCGTTCTTCAGACCGATCGACAAACCGCGCTGGTGGGCCGCGTTTGCCAGGAAGACGTTGTAGGCGATTTGGTCATCGTAGGTGATGCTGAAGCCACTGTTGTTGTCGTAGCCGTCCACGTTGTCTGGGTCAACGCCATCGAAGCCCTTCTGAACAGCCATGTCCATCCTGGCCTCCATGATCGGGCCGAGGACGTCGAGCTGGCGAACGTCCAGCCACTTCTCGCCAGGCCAGCCGTTGTTGTTGCCCTTCACTGAGGCTGGAAAGTCGTCGGCGTCTGGCCGCCAGTTCTCCCAGGAGCCAGCGCTGAAGTAGGCGATGACCACGCGGCCTTGTGCGTGCAGTGCGGCCACGACGCTGGCGTCATTATCGAACAGATCAATGTCGTACATAACCACGTCGTACGACTGGTCAACCGGCAGGTCGGTAAACTGCAACTGCCAGGGGGTTATGCCCGATGGCTGCCAGATTGTGCAGTCGTAGCAATCATCGCCACATTCGCACCTCCAGCGACTGGCTATGACCATGATGTCCTCGAGGTCAATGTCACAGTCATCATCGAAGTCGTACAGAGCTTGGTAGCAATCATCATCACATTCGCAGCTCCAGCGGCTGGCTAATTTCATGATGTCCACGATGTTAATGACGCAGTCGTTGTCGATGTCGTAGGGGCAACCATAGCACTCGTCCCCACATTTGCAGGGCCGCTCGCTTGCTGCCTGCGCGATGTCGGCAACGCTGCCCGAACCGCTGCCAGTCAGAGCGACGAGGCATAGCAAGAGGACGAGAAGAAAGAGGTTGAGAAGCCTTTTCATGAGAGATCACCTCCCAATTTGGAGCCTTGAAAAACCGATAGTAACTCTACGCAGGTATGCTGGTGTTAGCCAGCACGTAGGCCAGTCCCAGCGCCAGGGCGTTGGTGGAGACGTGCATCAAAATGGCGGGCCAGATGGAGTTGCTGCGATGGTAGAGATAGGCAAAGATGTAGCCCAGGATGAAGATAGGGATCATGGTGGTCGGTGATACATGGATCACGGCAAACAGAGCGGAACTGATGAGGGCCGCCTTCTTCCAGTCGTATCGCTGGCGCAAGCCGGCGAAGACGAATCCTCTGAAGAACACTTCCTCTACCACTGGCGCAACGATCACTCCCCCTACGAGAAGCCACCCGGGGGAGGATAGCTCGGCGAAAATGGGGACCAAATCAGCCTGCGCCTGCAAGCCAAACAGGGCCAGGAAGAGGCTGTAGAAGAGGTTAAAGATAGAGGAGAGAATCATCAGCCCACATCCCAGACCGACCATCCTTCCTCGGAAACTTCGCAGGCCCAGAGCTCTCCAACTAACCTTGTATTTCCGCACCGTGAACCACCAGACCGGTGCCAACAATAGCAGCTCCGCTAAACTAACCATGAGCCCCACATCCACGCCTAGCGAAAGGAGGCTCACTGCGACCGAGGCCGCAACAGAAATGACCATCCACAGCACCAGGGCAGCCAGCCCTAGCCAGACATCGCGGGTGGTCCAGGGGACGGAATGAGGTTGAGGCCGCTTCAGCTTCCAAGGTTGTTCGATTTGCATAGGGTTCTCCTTACCTCCGGCTGATGCCTGCTTGCTCATCGAACTTCCTCCAGGCCAGCCGGTAGAGCCCGGATGGGCGGCGCTTCATCTCGGTCGCCGACACCCGTTCGATCCACCCCTCCGTCGCCCTGGAGGCCCGCTCGAAACAGGTTGCGGTGAACGCAGCCAGCGGTTCGGCCCGCTCCTCAATAGGCGCACCTCGGTATCTTTCGTACATTTCGGCAGCCTGGGCGATGTAGGTGCATTTGACCATCGTCCCGGCCTCGTGCCTGGACCGGGGGATGTGCACCAGCGCTTGGGCCTCGTTCGGCTGGCGATCGCTGTTCTTGGCCAGAATGACCGTGCCATCAGCCGTGGCATTCCCCAGGGCAACTATAGTGTCGCACATTTCTTCCCTCCTAATCCAGGTGGTGATCAGACGCCCAACACGGTCGCCAGCACGTAGCCCACCGCTAGCAGCGCATCGGTGGCCAGCATGGTCATCACATTAGCTCCCAGGGCAGGGACGAGCTGCGGGATGTCGTCGTAGTGCTGCAGCGCACCCTGAATTGCTTTCCGCGCCAGGGGTATCGTCAGGAGGACGATGAGCACCGGCCAGGGCATGAGCCTGAAAACCACTCCCAGCACGATGCTAAGGTAGGTGCACACGAGCAAGATGGTGTACAGCCAGGCCGCCTTTTTCCTCCCCAGGGCCATCACCAGGTTGCGCCTCCCGACCTGCCTGTCGGCCTCCAAGTCGGGGAACTCGTTTAGGAGCAGGAGGTTGGCGGTGAGGAACCCAGGAGCCAGCGAGGCGACGAGCACCTCCCAGGTGTATTGCCCCGTCTGCACGAAGTAGGCCCCCAGCACCACCAGCGAGCCCAGCCCTAGACCGGCCGCCACTTCACCGACCCGCCAGCGAGAGATGTACGGCGTGTAGAAGTAAGAGAACAGCCCTCCCAGCACGATCACCGGCAGCAGACCCCAGCCCTGGACGATGACAAAATAGACTCCGATCACCGCGTCTATGAAGAGGCAAGCTGCTCCCAGCAGATAGGCCCTCCGAGGTTCGATCAGGCCGGCGGTCAGCATGCCGCTCCCCCCGCTGAAGGGCGTCTTCTGCGTTTCAAAATCCAGCCCGCTCTTGTAGTCAAAGTACTCGTTGAACACGTTGACGCCTACGTGCGCCAGGATCGCTCCCACCCAGGCCAGCAAGAAATACCCTAAGTTGAAACTCCCATCGTGCCAGGCAATGGCCGTTCCGATGGGCGCCAGCACCACGCTCAGCAGCAGAAACGGCCCCCTGATTTCTATGAACCAAGTCTTGAGGGAGCCTGGTTCAAGATCCATTGGTGTTGTTTGTTCGCTCATTTAAGTTTCCTCCTGTTTAACATTGGCCTAGCTCGGATCGAGCCATCAATCCGTATCGGGCTGCACCGGGCGACGGTCCCGCTTGGTCCCGCTGCGACGGCGCTTCTCCTCTAGCCGTCGCTTCCGCGCCGCGCGCGTGGGGCGGGTGGGCCGCCGACTTTTGGGAATGTGCAGCGCGTCACGCATCAGCTCTCGAAAGCGTTCCACTGCCTCTTCCCGGTTGCGGAGCTGGCTGCGAGTCTCCTGAGAGACCAGGTGCAAGACACCCTCTTTGTCAATGCGCGATTTCAGCTTGCTGAGCACCCGCTGTCGCTGCACCTCGTCAAGGCTGGGCGAGCCGGCCACGTCGAACAGCAGCTCCACCTGGGTGGCGGAGCGATTAACGTGCTGCCCGCCAGGCCCACTGCTGCGGGCAAACTTGAAGCGCAGCTCGGACATGGGAATGGACACGGTGTCTGTGATGTGCACGAGGCTATCGTTCATGGCTGACAAAACTCCTATCACGGAGGCAGGGAGAGCACGGAAACGTCCATTCCGTGCTGTCCGTCTCTCCATGTATCCGTTATTCAAACCCTCTTCTCCTCACCACTTAAATTGTACCCCAGTTTCGTGGGAAAGACAAGCGCAGTACTTCCGTGGGTTACTCTCCATTCACCTCGTACTTTACTTGACACAGAACAAATGTTCGAGTATAATATACTCGAACATCTGTTCTAATATCCCGGAGTGGAGAAGGTGGCAGCCTTGGGCTCGAAAAAGAACAAAGCGAAGCTGGCGAAACTGGAGATGACGGTCAGAACCATCCAAAAGCGATGGGGGCTGAAGGCCATACGTAAACTGGAGGCTCCGGCCGCAGCGATTGAGATTCCGCACATCCCCACCAGCTTTCCGGCCCTGGACCGGGCTCTGGGAATCGGTGGCATCCCCCGCGGTCGCGTCACCGAGATCCTGGGCACCCCCACTTCAGGAATGGCCACTCTGGCTCTCAAACTCATCGCCAAGGCTCAGGAGGACAGGGACACGGCAGCATACGTGGACCTCTCCTATACCTTCGATCCCGACTATGCCGTTCGCTGCGATGTTTCCCTGGAAAGGCTGCTCCTGGTTCGCCCTCACAACGGCAGGGAAGCTTTGGAGATCACCACCTCCGTGATCGCTGGGGGAGGGATAGGGGTGCTGGTCCTTGATTCGGTGTCCCAACTCCTGGGAGAAACCCACGGCTCCCAGCTCATGTCCGCCGCCCTGCGTCGGTTGGTCGGCGCCCTGGCGGAGTCGCCTTGTGCTCTGGTATTCCTCACCCCCCTATACTTCGGCAATGCTGCTTCAGAGGACAACTATCCCAGCGGGTTCGCCCTCCCTCACTACGCTGCGGTGCGCCTGCTCATCGAGAAGGAACGGTGGCTCAAGAAGCGGCGGGATGTCCGCGGGTATCGGGCCAGGGTTACGGTCATCAAAAACAAGCTGGCCCCGAGCGGGAAGAACGCTACCATTGAGATCACCTTCAACGGTGTAGTCAACGGCAACAGCACTTAGGCTATCAGCCATGTCTATCGCTTGCGTGATCGTGCCCTACTTCGCCGCCGCCGTCGAGAGACGAGATGATCCTTCCCTTGCCAGTCTGCCCCTGGTGATTGGGGACTTCCGGCACGAAAGGGGAAAGGTGTATGCCTTCTCTCGTGAAGCAGCAGAGATGGGGGTGAAAAGGGGCATACCCCTACGCCAGGCCGAGGCCCTGTGTCCAGAGGCCGCCTTCATTCCTTCATCTGAGATGAGATACAGTCGAGCCTTCGAGGAGTTGCTAAGGATCCTGGAGGGGTTCACCCATCTCGTCGAACCCGACAGCTTGGGTTGTGCTTATCTGGACATTGGGGGGCTGGAACAGAGGCAGGCCGCTGAGGTCGTTCAGTACATGGGTCAGGCAGTTCGCGAGGGGGGGCATCTGTCGGCGACCATCGGGCTGGCCGAAGGTAAGTTCACCGCCCGCGTCGCCGCCTCCTGCCTGGATCCCGGACGGACTGTAGTCATCGCTCCAGAGAGCGTGCGGGAGTTCCTGCAGGACTTTCCGGTGGAGCTCCTGCCCGTAGGTGAGGGTATGATACGGCGACTCAAGCTGCTGGGCATCAACACCCTGGGCCAACTGGCGGCCTTGCCCGCCAGCGCCGTACTGACTCAGTTCGGCAAGGAAGGACGCCATCTCCGGCGGCTGGCTATGGGCCAAGACAACCGCAGGGTGATCCCCCGCCGGAAGAAGGAAGTTGAGAGCAGCCAGCGGGCCTTCGACCATCCGGTGGATAACCTGAGTGTCTTGGAGGCTGTCACAAGAGAGATGGCCGAGGAGCTGGTGACCAGGCTGCAGGTCAGTCACCACATGTGCCGAGAGCTGCGAGTGGTCATCCAGTTTGAGGACGGTACGGCCCAGGGAGAGGACACCATCCTCAGTCAGCCCTCCTTCAGCCGAGAGAAGGTCGCTCTTAACCTCAGTCAACTCCTGAGGCGAATTGACTACCCAGGACGAGTAGCGAGCCTGGAAATCGTCCTGGGCGATATCGCCCCCGAAACGGGGAAACAACTGGGCCTCTTCGTCAACCGGGTGGGCCAGGAGGCCAGGCTACGCCGCATGCTGAGAGACTTGATGGCCCAATATAGCCCCGACCGTTTCTACCGGGCCTCCCTCGTCGACCGGCATGCTCGATTGCCAGAGAGACGGTTTATCTTGCTGGAGGTTGATACTCAATGACCAGGCTGTGGGCCAAAGGGCAGCCCATCACTGCGGCGAGCGATGCGGACGGAACGCCCCACGCCTTTGAGTGGCAAGGGCGCACTCACCATGTCACAGGAATCAGTAAGCGGTGGAGGGTGGATACCGGGTGGTGGCGGTTGCGGGTTTGGCGGGAGTACTTCAAGCTGGAGACCGACACCGGCCTCCTGGTGATCATCTACCGAAATCTCCTGACCGACGACTGGTACTTCCAGCGTCTCTACGACTAAGCGATCATGTACGTTGAGCTTCACGCCCACAGCTTCTTCTCGCTCCTTGATGGGGCTTCGCCCCCAGAGGGCCTGTTGGACCGCGCCGCCTTCCTGGATATGAACGCCCTGGCCCTGACCGACCACGATGCACTTTACGGCGTCGTCCGCTTCTATCAGGCAGCCAGGGAACGAGGGATCAAGCCCATCCTTGGGGCTGAGTTGACATTGGAGGGCGGCTACCACCTGCTCCTGTTGGTCGAGGACTCAAGGGGCTGGGCCAACCTGTGTCGCCTGATAAGCCTGGCTCACCACACCGAGCCGGGCAAGGCCAGGGCAGCTCTCCCGATAGCAGCTCTGGCTGACCACGTCGAGGGCCTTATCTGTCTATCCGGCTGCCGGAAGGGGGAGATCGCCGCCCATCTCTTGGCCGGGCATCCCAAAGAGGCTCTGGCGGCTGCCGAGAAGTACGTCCGTATCTTCGGCAGAGATCGCTTCTGGATCGAGTTGCAGAATCACCTCCTCCCCGACGATCAGGGCTTGGTAGCTGACCTGGTCGAACTGACCGGCCACCTGGGCGTGGGATACGTGGCCACCAACAACGTCCACTACGCGGCACGGGATGGCCACCGGCTGCAGGACGTCCTGGTTTGCATCCGACACCGTACCACCTTGGACGAGTCGGCTCACCTGCGCCGCCCCAACTCCGAGTACTACCTGAAATCGGCCGAGGAGATGGTCACCCTCTTTGCCGATTACCCCGAAGCCCTATCCAACACCCAGCGCATCGCCGCGAGCTGCTGCTTCGAGCTGCGCTACGGTGTCCAGGACTTGCCCGCTTTTCCAACCCCTGAGAGCTTGAGTCCCATCCATTATCTCCGCCACCTCTGCGATCAGGCCACATACCACCAGCCATTGGCTCCCCAGGAACAACTGGCCCACGAACTAGGCGTGATCGAGCGAGCCGGCTTGGCTAACTACTTCCTCATCGTCTGGGACATCGTGCGCTTTGCCCGCCAGAAGGGAATCCGCTGCCAGGGGCGGGGCTCAGCGGCCAACTCCCTGGTGGCCTATCTGTTGGGCATCACCCCTGTTGATCCCCTGGCCCACGACCTGGTCTTCGAGCGCTTCCTCTCTGACGAACGGGCCATCGCTCCCGACATAGACATGGATTTCCAGGCCGACCGCCGCGAGGAGGTCATCCAGTATGTCTATCAGCGCTACGGCCCTGAGCACACGGCCATGGCCTGCACCCTGGTCACTTTTAGGGCACGCAGTGCAATGCGGGACGTGGGCAAAGCCCTGGGTTTCCCCCTGGGTCTTCTCGATCGGGCAGCCAAGGCCCTGGATACCCGCGATGCCGGGACCATCGCCGACTCCGCCAGCTTCATGGAAACCTTCGGTGGCCAGACCCACCACCTGCCCTGGCGGCAGCTCCTGGACATCTGTCGTCAGATAGATGGCTTCCCCCGCCACCTGGGCATCCACAACGGCGGGATGATCATCACTGGCCCACCACTGGTGGAGATGGTGCCCACCGAGCCAGCCACCATGCCGGACCGGGTCGTGACCCAGTGGGATAAAGACTCTTTGGAAGACGTCGGTCTGGTCAAGATTGACCTCCTGGGCCTGCGCATGCTCTCCGCCATCGCCGAAGCTGTGAAAATCATCGAGGATACCATGGGGGAACAACTCGATCTGGGCCATCTCCCCCTCGACGATCCCGCCGTTTACGAGCTCATCGCCAGCGGCGACACCATCGGCGTTTTTCAGGTGGAGTCGCGGGCCCAGGCTCAGATGCTGCCCCAGCTTAAGCCCCGCACTTTCGAGGATCTGATCGTGGAGATCTCCCTGGTGCGGCCCGGCCCTATTCAGGGGGACATGGTGCATCCCTACCTTCGCCGCCGCCAGGGGCGTGAGCCTGTCGCTTACCTCCATCCCCTGCTGGAGCCAGCCCTGGCCGAGACCCTGGGGGTGATCATCTTCCAGGAGCAAGTGCTGAAGGTGGCCCGCGACCTGGCCGGCTTTGCCCCAGGCCAGGCAGAGCTCTTGCGCCGGGCTATGGGCAAGAAGCAGGCCCCACGAGAGATCGAACGGTTCAGGGAGACATTCCTGATAGGAGCGCAGGCCAGAGGAGTGTTGTTGCCCATTGCAGAGCAGGTCTTTGAGCAACTGAGGGCCTTCGGCGGCTACTCCTTCCCCAAGAGCCACGCCGCCAGCTTCGCCGTTCTCGTCTACCAGTCGGCCTGGCTGAAGCGGTATCATCCCCTCGCCTTCTACACGGCGATTCTCAACAACCAGCCCATGGGCTTCTGGAGCCCCGCCGTGGTGGTGAACGATGCCAAACGGCACGGAGTCCGAACCCTGCCCGTGGACGTCGACCGCAGTCGGACCGAATGCACCGTGGAAGACGGCGCCATCCGGCTGGGCTTCCGATACGTGGCGGGCATGGGGGAGGCGAGCCTGGTCAGGCTGGAGGAGGTGAGGAGGACAGGGGCCTTCAGGGGGCTTTCGGACTTCTGCCGGCGCACTAAGCTTCCGCGAAGGGTAGTCGAGAACCTGATCCTGGTCGGCGCCATGGACGCTTGGAATGTCCCACGCCGTAAGCTCATCTGGGAGCTAGGGAAGCTGCGCTATCACGAGGAGGAGCTGGATCTGGCCTTACTTGATGATGGCGTCGAGCTTCCACCTCTGTCCCAGGCCGAAGAGATGGGGATGGAGTACGGGATACTGGGCCTTTCCACAGGCGACCACGTCATGGCCCTGCGTCGTCCCAGGCTGAAGAAGATAGGTATCCTCAGCAGTCTTGATCTAGAGAGTCGAAGGGATAAGGAGAAAGTGAAGGTGGCGGGGCTAGTGGTGGTCAGACAGGCGCCACCAACGGCCAAAGGTCACGTCTTTATCACCCTTGAGGACGAATACGGTCTGGTTAACGTCATAGTGCGTCCGGGTGTTTACCAAAGGTTCCGTCATTGCTTGCGCAATGCACCTCTGATAACCGTAGAGGGGATACTGCAGAAACGGAGCGGGGTCGTTAGCGTACTAGCCCAACGGGCTGCTGCTCTGGCAAGACAATAAATCAGTCATTGGCCCCCCTGAGACCCAGACCCTTTGGTCTTCAGTTCGGCATGTAAGGTATCAGTCCCTTGCGATAAGCCTCTTCCTGGATCGCGCGCGGCATAGAGCGAGCATCCACGACCAGCCCGTTGACCATGATCATCCAGGCCATCGGGTTATCATCCATCTGGCTGGGCAGGGTCCAGTCGGGATGCATCTGGTAGATATCGAGCATGTCCATGATCTGCTTCGATTTGGCACTGGCGGTCCCCTGGCTCACCCCTATCTCACGGCACAGTTCGTCGGCGCGCATGTGGGGAGTCTGGCTTTTGTCGAACAAGAAGTTGACGCGGGCAATGGTATAGAGGATCGCCGCCGCCCAGCTCTTGCTGCGCCCCTTTGCCAGTGGCGAGGGGCGCTTGCGGCTCAATTTGGCAGCCAGCTTGCGACAGAGTTGCGCGTATTCGTCGGTCAGGTGCGCCCGGCAGAAGGCATCGGTCAGGCCAACGATCTCGTCGTGTCTGGCCTGCATTTTCTTGGGTACAGAGTCTTTGCGTTGCTTTGCCATCAGGTTATTTCCTCCATGAGTTTTTCTGCATCGGGTACGCGGAGCTGGCTGCGGGTTTTCTGAGAGACCAGGTGCAGGACGCCCTCCTTGTCAATGCGCGACTTCAGCTTCGTGAGCACCCGCTGCTGCTGCGTCTCGTCGAGGCTGGGCGAGCCGGCCACGTCGAACAGCAGCTCCACCTGGGTGGCGGAGCGATTAACGTGCTGCCCACCAGGCCCGCTGCTGCGGGCGAAGCGGAAGTGCAGCTCGGACATGGGGATAGACACGGTGTCTGTGATGTCTACGGCGCTCTCGTTCATGGCTGACAAAACTCCTGGAATCATGGAAACACGGAGACCACGAAAACACGGAAACGCCCCCTCCGTGTCCTCCGTCTTTCCGCGTTTCCGTGATCCAAACCCTTCTCTCTACCATCCCGGTCTCTTCCCCCGCCAGCCCATGCAACTCGTACACCAGCGCGTCAATCTCCGCGTCGGTGCTTTGGATCACGAAACAAGCTAAAAACCGCGAAAAGCACGAAACCCTTTCGCGCCTTTCGCCTCCTTTCGTGTCATTCGTGGTCCAAACCTTCCACCACCCCAATCTTCTCCCCTGTCAACCCATACAACTCGTACACCAGCACGTCGTTGTGTCAGCCAGCGATCACACCTGTAAATACTCGCGTAACGTTGCGAGAATACATCGCTCACGGTGTTTGCGGAATTCATCATACCGATTGCTCTCCAACGCAGCGAGCGCGAGTTCGTCAATGAAGTGACTGGCCATGATCTCAGTTTTGCGAGCCGGCGGCACGATTTCGGGTATGTACTCGCTCGGCCAACGGGCACCGATCAACTTGTGGGTTCCCTTGGAAATTAACGTGCGATTCAGAATAGTGTTGATTTCTTCTCTTTTGTAGTCGTGATGCTCGCCAGTGTCGCCGGTCTTTTTCTTCGCTAAGCGACTTTGTGGAAAGATGTGATGGTCTTCCAAGGTATGGAATTCGATAGCGTCACCAGTGCGAAGGTCTTTGGCGCCGTTGATGGCGAGCAGGTTTATCACACCTTTATAGACCGCGTTTCTGCGAGATACACTGTGGAGAGAAAAGCTCTCGCCTTCCAGAATGTTCTTTTCTATCTCATTAAAGACTCTAGGCTGAACTGAGGGATCTTTAAGGTGCTTAATACTACAACCGCATTTGTGTCATTGGCGCTTTTGAGCTAGGATACTTTCGACTCTGAGAGAGAGGAGAAGGCCAATGACATCCGAAGAATTGGAAGGCTGGGCTGAAGATTTTGAGGCCTTTCATGCCCGATTTGCCCATCTTTTTGCCCGCAGCGAACCGCGGGAGCAGGTGGCCAAGTACATGCACGGGTTGCTGGGACCTGTCAAACGCAAGAACGGCTGGCAACTGGCGGAGGCGGTCGGTGATGATAGGCCGGACAAAACGCAACGGTTGTTGTATAGCGCCCAGTGGGATGCGGATGCAGCGCGTGATGAGTTGCAATGCTTTGTTATCGAAGAACTCGGTGACGAGGACGGGATTGGTGTGGTGGATGAGACCGGCTTTCTGAAGAAGGGCAACAAGTCGGTGGGGGTCAAACGGCAATACACTGGCACCGCGGGCAAGGTCGAAAACTGTCAGATCGGGACCTTTCTGGTCTATGTCTCGCCCCAGGGCTTTGCTTTTCTGGATCGCCGTCTGTACCTGCCCAAGGAGTGGTGCGACGATGCGGAACGACGAGCAGAAGCGAAGGTGCCGACGGAGGTCGAGTTTCGCACCAAGCCGCAGCAAGCAGTGGAGATGCTGAAGCACGCCTGGGAGCTGGGTGTCCTCATGCGCTGGGTGACCGGGGATGAGGTGTACGGCAATGACCCGGCGTTGCGCGATGCCGTCGCCCAGGAGAAACGGCTGTACGTCCTGGCCGTCTCGAGCAACACCCCAGTCTGGACGGAACGCCCGTTGGTAGAGGATCCGATGAAGGAAACGGGAGGTCGGCCGCGCACGAAGCCCCGTCTGGCCAAGGGGGCAGAGCCGGCCACCACGGTGACCGCCGTCGTCGCCTCCTGGCCGACCAGCCAGTGGAAGCCGTTGACCGTAGCCGAGGGAGAGAAAGGGCCCATCACCTATGACTGGGCACGGGCGCGGGTGGTAGAGAGTCGGGGAAGGCTGCCGGGACCAGACGCCTGGTTGTTGGCCCGGCGTTCGCAGACCGACCCCACCGACATCGCCTATTACCTGTCCAACGCCCCTGAGGAGACGCCGTTGCTGAAACTGGCTCAGGTGGCCTCGAGCCGGCATCTCGTGGAACAGAGTATCGAAGAGGCGAAGGGCGAGGCGGGCCTGGACGAGTATGAGGTACGTCACTGGCATAGTTGGCATCGTCACATCACCCTATCTATGATGGCCCATGCTTGGCTAGCCTCCGTCTGTTGCAAGGCGGAGAAAAAAAGGGGGCTCCGGACCTGGGCCTGGCTGAACTGACCGTTCCAGAGGTGCGTCGTCTGCTGGAAGTAGCCATGCCCTTGCCACCCCGTTCGGTGGAGTTGCGGCTGGCCTGGTCGCGCTGGCGCCGGGCCAGGCGACAGCAAGCCCGCCGCAGCCATTACCGGCGCAGAGGGGTGGTCCTGCCCACAGAAGTTACCCATAACGATCACCCACCATAGGTGCGGTTGTAGTATTAAGCAAGTCTTGAAAGTCTTGGTGAGTTGTGCTATCCACTGCGCCAGCATAGCGTTCCAGAAAGATAGAACCCCAGTACCATTTCCTGACGGCCTCGTAGGCCTTGTAATCCAAGTTATGTGTCTTGATGTGATGCAGTAGAGCAGCAAGGACAGGGATCATGGTGGAATAAGGAAGCCATTTCGGATCGAATACTCCGAAACCGCCTTTCTGCGTGGAAATGATTTTCTTCAGTGCATCTTGGATACAATCTACAGCCAATTCCCAGTCCGTCTTAAAGTTCTCAGACGAAAGGTTTATCAGAGTCTTTCGTTTGACGTCCTGGCCACGAATGAGGGCCATAGTTCGCAAGATGAACACTCCAAAGGGGTCAGTCTCCCCTTTAGAGAATTTCCTGAGTGGATCGCCGTTTTCGTTCGCTTCATCCCAAAGATCACGAAGCCGTATTTTGCTTGTGTACAAACGGGCCGTCGCCAAGTCGAAGACTGAGAGTGGTATACCAGTGCTATTCATTTTTTCAAAGACGGTACAGACTTCATCAATTGCTGTCGCGTCGTCCGGCTTGACCCTGGGAAACCCGATGATGGCCACTTCGAGTTTGTAAAGGTTATCAATGGCTTCTTTCCACCTATCGGTGGTGTTCCTATGTTGCTGAAACGTCTCCTTTGAAAACCCTACCTTTCCATAGAACCATATCTCGTACTCCTTGAGCCATGTGGGCCAACGAGAGGAGTGGAGTTCTGTAAACGGAATGATCAGTTTCTCGAACTGATGCTCCTTTTCCAGTTTATGTTTGCACCAATCAGACCTTTCACTAGAGACTGTTTTGTCGTCAATCTCACCCCTCTCAAGCTTGCTGAGATCAAGAAAGAAGTGATAGCGATAACTCGTATTCTTGAGTGTAACTTTCTCTCTCTCCGGCGCGTGGAAGACATAATACAGTGACGTCAGTCGCTGCTGGCCATCCAAGAGCATCCACTGTAGATTGCTCAGGTCTCTTTCCAGTCCTTCGACGGGACGGGGGGCAAATGGAACATTATCTTTGTCGATACTAAGCAGGATAAACGAACCGATGTAGTATCCTTTCAGAATGGAGGTCAACAAGTCCTCGACATCGTTCCGCCTCCAGACAAAAGAGCGTTGAAATTCTGGAAGAACAATGTCGGCAGTCTCGACCATTTCGATGAGCCAACTAAGCGGTTTGTCGTAAGGAGTTATATCCATGTAAACACCTCCACTGAAGTTATATTGTAAGATAAGCAGTTACCTTGGCTGACTGCCCTCCACTACCCGGATTTCTTTCTCCGTCAACCCATACAACTTATATACCAACGCGTCAATCTGTGCAGCGGCTATCCGCTGCGCTGACACGATATAGTATATTACAAAAACCTCCCCACGTCAACCAGACTTGCACAATTTCCAAAGTAAGTGTATAATTTCCCCGTCGCTGGCAAGCGACATTTTTACATTGAGTTTCCGGAGGAAGAAGCGATATGATTGAAGTGACCAACTTGAGCAAATCGTATGGCTCGACCCAGGCGCTCAGCGGGGTCTCTTTTCGCGTCGAGAGCGGAGAGATCATCGGCCTGCTGGGCCCCAACGGTGCTGGCAAGACGACGATGATGAGGGTGCTGACCGGTTTCCTGCAACCAGACGAGGGGCAGGCAACGGTGGACGGCCTGGACGTGCTGAGCGACACCCTGGAGGTACAGAAGCGGATCGGCTATCTGCCGGAGAACGCGCCCCTCTACCCTGAGCTGTCGGTGCAGGCATATCTCAAGATGATGGCCGACCTGCGCCAGATTCCGCCCGCAGAGCAGCCGGCGCGCCTCTCCGAAGCCGTCCGCGCCACGGCCCTGGTAGACCACCTCACCCGCCCCATCGGCGAGCTGAGCAAGGGCTATCGCCAGCGGGTTGGGCTGGCTCAGGCTATTCTGCACCAGCCGAAGCTGCTGATCTTTGATGAGCCTACCGCCGGCCTGGACCCCACCCAGATCGTCGAGGTGCGGCGCTTGATCCGACGGCTGGCCAGTCACAGCACCGTGCTCCTCTCCACTCACATCCTCTCTGAGGTGGAAGCCACCTGCGACCGGGTGATCATTCTCCTGAACGGCGAAGTCAAGGCCGACGCCCGCCTGGCCGATCTCGCGGCCACGGCCGATGCGATCCTGGTACTGGCCAAAGGCGCACCCGACGCCACCGACGGCCTGAAGACACTGGCTGGTGTCAAGACTGTCGAGACGTATCCCACGCCCGACGGGCAAGAGTATCGCGTTCGAGGCACCGACGGGGTGGACCTTCGTCCGGCTATCTATGAGTTGGTTCGCAAAAAGAACTGGCCCCTGCGAGAACTGCGCCGCGACGTTCGCACCCTCGAAACCGTGTTCAACGAGCTGACCACGACCCTTCGACAAGCTCAGGACACCGCGGCGAACGCATCGCAAGAAGAAGGAGGCGAAGCATGGCTGAAAACATAGCTATAGAGTCATGGAAGCAATCGCTGGCCATTACGCGCAAGGAGCTGGGCGCGTACTTTGGCTCCCCCATGGCGCTGATCTTCGTCGGAGCCTTCCTGGTGGTGACTCTCTTTTCATTCTTTTGGGCGGAGACCTTCTTCGCCCGCAACATCGCCGACGTCCGACCGCTGTTTCGCTGGATGCCGGTGCTGATGATCTTCCTGGTGGCCGCGCTGACCATGCGCCAGTGGAGCGAGGAGCAGCGCGGGGGAACCCTGGAAGTGCTGCTCACCCTGCCCGTGCGCCGGGTTGCCTTGGTGTGGGGTAAGTTCATGGCCGTCGTGGCCCTGATCGCCGTGGCCCTCGCGCTGACGCTCTTCCTGCCCCTGACGGTAACCATGCTGGGTCCTCTGGACTGGGGGCCGGTGTTGGGCGGCTACCTGGCAGCCATCCTCATGGCCTCGGCCTACGCTGCCATCGGACTGTTCGCCTCGTCGCGCACCGACAACCAGATCGTGGCCTTGATGGTCACCGTGCTGATCTGCGGCCTGTTCTACCTGCTGGGCGCATCGGGGGTGACCGATTTCGTGGGGGATGCCGTCGGCGAGGTGCTGCGCGCCATCGGCACTGGCAGCCGCTTCGAGAGTATTGAGCGGGGCGTGATTGATCTGCGAGACTTGATCTATTACTTGTCGTTGACGGCGTTCTTCCTGGTGGCCAACGTCGTTTCGCTGGACGCCAAGCGCTGGAGTCGCGGCCCGCGCACCGCCGCCCACCGGCGAAGCGCCATCCTGAGCGTGGTGTTGATCGGAGCCAATTTGGTGGCCCTCAACACCTGGCTATTCCCCGTTCACGGCCTGCGCGCCGACTTGACCGCCCAGGGCGAGTACAGCCTGTCCCCGACCACCCGCGACCTGATCAGCAACCTGCCAGAGCCGCTGCTGATGCGGGGCTACTTCAGCGAAAAGACCCATCCGCTGCTGGCTCCCCTGGTGCCGACTATCCGCGACCTGATGCGCGAGTACGAGATCGCTTCGGGCGGCAAAGTCAACGTCGAGATCGTAGATCCCAGAGAGAACGAGGATCTGGAGGCAGAGGCAAATCAGGTATATGGTATTCGCCCCATACCCTTCCGCATCGCCGGGCGCTACGAATCGTCGGTGATCAGCTCTTACTTTGACATTCTGATCCGCTACGGTGATCAGTCGGTCACGCTGGGCTTTCAGGACTTGATTGAGGTACAGTCGGCTGGCGGCGGCGAGATGGAGGTTGGTTTGCGGAACCTGGAGTACGACCTGACCCGCTCCATCAAAAAGGTGGTCTACGGTTTCCAAAGCCTGGACGCGGTCTTTGCCAGCATGGAGAAGCCGATCAAGCTGACGGCCTTTGTCACCCAGCAGACGTTGCCGCAATCGCTGGCGGAGGTGCCGCAGCTCATCCAAAAAGTGGCCCAGGACATCCAGGCGGAATCGGGGGGCAAGTTCACCTTCGAGATGATTGATCCCGATGACCCGAATAGCCCCGTCACCCGCCAGACCCTGTTTGACTCCTACGGCTTGCAACCGTTTGCCGTCTCGCTTTTTTCGCCCGAATCCTACTATCTTCATACGATCCTGCAGATCGGGGACGAGGGACAACTGTTCTATCCATCTGGCAACATGAGCGAGGCCGACCTGCGCGCCGAGATCGAAGCGATGCTGAAGCGGGTCGCGCCGGGCTTCCTCAAGACGGTTGGCCTGTGGCATCCCTCGACAGAGCCGATACAAAGTCCCTACGGCGGCACGGTCCCACCGATCTCCAGTTGGAATATGGTGTGGCAGCAATTGATGCAGAACTATACCGTCAAACAAGTGGATTTGAGTGCTGGCCGCGTGCCGGGCGACGTGGACGTGCTGGTGGTGATCGCCCCCCAGGGCCTGGGCGACGCCGAGCGCTTCGCCATTGACCAGTACCTGATGCGCGGCGGCGCGGTCGTGGTGGCAGCGGGCAACTACATCCTCTCGCCAGAACAATTCGGCGGCGGCTTGATGATTGAGGCCGTGCAAGATGGCATCAAAGAGATGCTGGCCCACTACGGCGTAGAGGTAGGGAATTCGCTGGTCATGGATCCTCAAAACGAGCCCTTCCCCGTTCCGATCCAGCGCAACGTGGCCGGCATGACTGTGATTGAATACCAGCAGCTCCCCTATCCCTTCTTTGTGGACGTGCGTCGAGACAGCATGGCAGCGGAAAGCCCCATCGTGGCCAATCTGCCGGCCGTCACCCTGAACTGGGTCTCGCCGGTAGAAGTGGACGACGCCAAGAACCAGGATCGAGAGGTGGTCACGCTGCTGCAATCCACCGCTGGGTCCTGGCTGCGAACCTCCATCGACATCAATCCCGACCTTACGGCCTACCCCCAGTTCGGCTTCCCGGTGGAGGGCGAACAACAGGCCAGGCCGCTGGCGGTGACTGTCCGAGGCTCGTTCGAGAGCTACTTCAAAGACCAGCCCTCGCCGCTGGAGGGTGAGGCCGAAGCATCGGCACTGGGGACCATCGAGGTCTCGCCGGAATCCTCGCGCCTGGTGGTAGTGGGCAGCGCGGAGTTCGTGGATGACGTTGTCATGGAGATCTCGCGCAGCTTCTCGCAGGATCGGTATCTGCTGAACTTGCAGCTCCTGCAGAACATAGTGGACTGGGCTGTCGAGGATGAGGATCTGCTCAGCATACGCTCGCGAGGAACCTACGCCCGCCTGCTCCGCCCGCTGGACAAGGACGAGCAATCCTTCTGGGAGGGGCTGAACTATGCCGTGGTGCTGCTGGCCCTGATCGGCATCGGCGTGGTGTGGAACGTCCGGCAGCGCAGCGAGGAGCCTATGGTCTTGGTGGATGTTGAGACTCAATAAAAGGCTCCCAGCGGATCGCCAGATCCGCTGCCTGCTTGCTGGATCTGGCGATCCAGCAGGAGCACAGAGAAAGCGGTCTTGAGAACAGGGAGGAAAACGATGAGTCGAACAAACCGGATACTAGCCGCTGTACTGGCTGTCCAAATACTGCTGGTCGCTGTGGCATTCTGGCCGAAGCCGGCGTCGGTTGCCGGAGGCGAGAGTCTTTTCGCCAGCCTCGAAGCCGAGCAGATCACGCAACTGACCATCGGCGATGAGACTGGTAACCAAGTCAGATTGGCCAAAGAGATGGGGAACTGGGCGCTGTCCGAAGCTGATGACTATCCATGCACGGAGAACAAAGTGCCCGAATTCCTGGAGAAGATCGTCGCCCTGAAGACCAACCGACTGGTGACCCAGACCCCCGCCAGCCACAAACGCCTCAAAGTAGCCGGCGATGCTTTTGAACGACGGATCGAGCTTGAGTTGGCCGACGGGACGACTCACCGGCTATACCTGGGCACCTCGCCCAGTTACGGGACGATCCACGTGCGCGCTGATGGTCAGAACGAGGTCTACCTGGCTTCGCTGTTGGCTTCGGACGCCGGGGCCTTTGCCTCCAACTGGGTAGACACCCTCTATTTCTCCGTGGTCCAGGATCAACTAGTGGCCCTGACGTTGGAAAACAACAACGGACGGTTTGAGTTTGAGAAAGACGAGGCTGGGGCGTGGACGATGAAGGGTTTGGCCGCCGACGAGACTCTCAGCGAGAACAACGTGACAGGGTTAGCTAGCCGGGTGTCTTCCCTGCGGATGCTTCGTCCGTTGGGCAAGACCGAAAGAGACGACTATGGCCTGAAAGAGCCCAGCTCCGTCGTCACCGTGCAGATCCGTGACGAGGCGGGGACCGTCGAGACCCATACCATCCGTGTGGGGGCGAAGAGCGACGAGGACAACAGCTACGTGGTGATCTCATCGGAATCCCCTTACTACGTCCGCGTGTCCGAGTACACGGTGAAGGATTTCGTCGAAAAGATGCGGGACGACTTCCTCGAACTGCCACCCACCCCGACGCCAGAGCCGACGTCGTAGCCTACCGCACAACCATCAAGGAAACCAACGGCCCTCTTTCCCCAGCAGGAAGGAGGGCCGTTTTGATTTTGGTGAAGAGTTTTGAGTATCAGAGAGTTTAGTGCACCACCACCAATGTGCCCACAGGGGCCCAGTTGTATACCCATTGGGCATCGCCGATCTTCATATTGACGCAGCCGTGGCTCATGGGCCAGCCGAAGTTATTGTGCCAGTAGGTGCCGTGTATGGCGTAGCCCCCGTAGAAATTCATGATGTGAGGGACATTGGGAAGATAGTAACCTGGGCCAGCCATCGTCCCCGAACGAAGCTTGCTGTAGATGCGGAAGCGACCCTTCACTGTGGGTGTCCGCGACGTACCTGTGGAGACAGTAGCCCAATATACAGGCCGCTGCCCCTCATAGGCCACTAGACCCTGAGTGGCTGTGTTGATATCAATCCATTTTCCACCCGTGGGAGCTGAAACAGGAGCTGGCGCCGGCGCGGGGGAAGCCGAACCTCCTCCGGAGATAGTCAGCCGCTGGCCTACATAGATCAGCGAGGTGCTGGAGAGGTTGTTGGCCAGGGCGAGGGCCTGAACCGTCGTGCCGTAGTGCAGAGCAATGCGGTACAGGTTCTCACCCCGCTGCACCGCGTGAACGGAACCCGGCGAGGAGTAGCTGGGTGCAGCGGTCGTCCCCACTCCCGGAATGACCAACCTCTGTCCCCTGCGAATGAGGTTCTGATTGTAGATGTTATTGGCACTAGCAAGGGTCTGGGTTGAGACACCGTGCCGGTAGGCGATAGAAGAGAGGGTATCGCCATACTGGACGACGTAGGTCCCAGACGCAGCGGCTGGCTGAGTCGCCCCCGATGTGGGCACGACCAGCCGCTGGCCAACGTAGATTCGATTGGAGTTTGGCAAGCCATTGGCCTGCACGATGGCGTTCACCGTGGTACCGTAGCGACGGGCCACGGAGTAGAGGGTGTCGCCCCGGCGGACGATGTGCACGGTGGGATTCGCTCCCTCTGCCAGGCCCACCCCAATCACCAGTTGGGACACCAAACAAATCAAGATCACGAACACTCGTAGCTTGGTTTTCATCGTTTCCCTCCTGTCTTAGAATGTCACATCTTTTACCAGCCCAGCGCATAACCGATGTTCCCCTTGGGCGCCACGCCACCCAAAATTACACCGCGCGCTTTGTCATAGTGAATGCCCATCACCTTGCCATTTATCCAACCATCGGTGACGACGACCTCGTGCCCACGGCGTTCGAGTTCCGCGATGACCTCTCGCGGAATGCGCCCTTCGGCCATCATGCGCCCAGGATAGGCCTCACGCGGATAGAAAGATGAGGGGAAATGGGCGGAATAGACGGTCGGCGCGTCTAATGCTTCCTGAATATTCATGTCGAAAACCACGTAGTTGAGGAAGAACTGCAGCGTCCACTGGTCCTGACAATCGCCGCCTGGCGTGCCGAACACCATAAACGGTTCGCCGTCCCTGGTAACCAGCGAAGGCGTCAGCGTGGCGCGGGGACGTTTCCGCGGAGCAAGGGCATTGGGGCGCTGTGGGTTCAGGTAGAACATCTGCCCGCGTGTGCCAAGCGGAAACCCCAGGCCCTCGACGACTGGCGAGGTGCCAATCCAGCCGCCGCTCGGCGTCGCAGCGACCATGTTACCTTTGCAGTCAACTGCGTCGAGATGGGTGGTATCGCCGACGTGAGCGTGCCCTAAGCCCAGGTCGCGGATTTCACGCTCTGCCACATTCAGAGCGCGGCGATTGTCCTCCGCCACGTCGAAGGTCGTGTAGGCCGGCACGCCACGCCCGACATCCCCAGGGCGTAGCTCACGCGATGCCTCCGTGCCGATGAGGTTGCGCCGCCCGGCGGCATACTCCTTCGAGAGCAACACGTCAAACGGCACCTCGTCAAAGAGCGGATCGCCGTAGTAGGCCTCGCGGTCGGCAAAGGCTAGTTTGGCGCCCTCAATCAACACGTGCAGGTAGTCCGCTGAATTATGCCCCAGCGCTTTGAGGTCGAACCCCTCTAAGATCGCCAACTGCTGGAGGAAAACCGGCCCTTGCGTCCAGGACGAGCATTTGTGCACGTCGAGACCGCGATAGTTCAGGGTCACCGGCTCCTCTATGGTGGCATGCCACTCCGCCATGTCTTCGTAAGAGAGCAAGCCTGTGTGGGCGGTGCCACTGGCGTCTTCGACCGGGTTGTTGGTGATGAAGTCAATGATGCGTTCCGCGATTTCGCCCTTGTAGAAGACATCTCGCGCCGCCTCAATGCCGGCGACACGACCCTTGTGCTGGGCTGCTGCCTCCGCCTGGCACATCAACTTCAGAGCGTTGGCCCAGTCCGGATTGCGAAAGACCTCGCCAACTTCGGGCACGCGCCCGTTGGGGCAGTA
>SDBT01004497.1_pt1 | contig 23659 bp, 17 predicted proteins | sample 2277101 | NCBI WGS metagenome assembly SDBT01 (sample SAMN10404973, study PRJNA504765) | marine sediment metagenome | isolation source: marine sediment core GS10_PC15, 103 cmbsf | place: Arctic Ocean: Southern Knipovich Ridge | collected 2010 | reverse complement strand
AATTTAATTTATACAATCAAATAAATAAATTTAGAGATGATTATTAGTGCCAAAAAATGACAATTACGATGAAGAAGACGATGAAGATGATATAGAAAGCCCCTTTGATTTTTTTAAAATGTTTAACAATCCTGATAAATTATTTAACTCTAAGCAATTCAGACGCTTATTTAAGCAGATTTTTGAACAAATTGCTAAAGGAGGATTACCCCCTGAATTTCAAAATCTCTCACCTGAAGATTTTAAAAAGGAATTTCTGAAAAATAGGGATAAATTCAAGTTTAAAGGACCTTTTATGTATGGATTTAATGTGGGAATAGGTCCAGATGGTAACCCCACAGTTGATTCCTTCGGCAATATCAAACCCAAACCTTATACTGGAAAACCAGAAGTTCAAAAATCAAGAATTCCTTTAGTTGAAGTCCAAGAACTTGATGACCAATTAATTGTTATAGCAGAGATGCCTGGAGTATTAAAGGAAGAGATTGAATTAAAATCTACGACAAATTCTTTAACGATTTCAACTAAACCAGATACAGATGGAAGATCTATTTCTTATTACAAAGAAATTGACCTCCCTGTTTCTATTAATTCTGATTATGCTAAAGCAAGATACACTAACGGAATACTCGAGATTAAGCTAAAAAAAGCGGACGATACACATAAGAATATCCAAGTTGATTAGAATTGCTCTAGATTCACAAAATTCATTCTGAATCATCTTCGTTATTCGTTATTAATCTCATTTTTAATATTGATTATGGCTATCAATAATAATAACATTTATTAATAAAATCGTTGAAATAATTATACCTACTAAAATATTTTATATTAGGGATTTTAAAATGTCTGAAAAAGATGAAAAAGATGAAATATTAACAAATAAAGGATTGATACTTATAGGTATAACATCTGGAGCCATTCTCATCGTTGGTCTTATTCTGTTAGCCTTAGGATACAATGAAGCTTTTTATAGCTCAAACTCTGGAGTACGCGCTGTTTTCCAACTTATCACTGATACAGGAGACGAAATGTTCTATATAATTCTCATTGCTGTTTTCTTCATTGCTTATGACAAAAAATTCGCCAAAAATTTACTTTTTAGCCTTTTAGTTACTACCTATATTAATAATTTTCTTAAAGACGTATTTCAAGACCCAAGACCCCCTAGTAATCTTGATCCTTCCTCTGAAACCGGATATATTGCGGAAGGTTACGGATTTCCATCAGGACACTCCCAGAGCTCCGTTGCTATATACGGCTATGCTGCATATCATTTTAAAGACAAATCAAAGCCTCTCGTAATACCAATAATTGTATCAATTTACATATTTCTTATCGCATTATCTAGAATTATCTTAGGTGTACATGATCTTCAAGATATAATCGGGGGACTCTTATTCGGAATTTGTGTTTTGATACCTTTCATATATATAGAACCTATTGTATCCGAAAAACTAGAAAGCTCTAGTTTACAGCTGAAGATTTTACTTGCCATAATAGTATCTGTCTTATTGCTAGTAATTGGAGCGGTGATCTTCCCAACCTCAGGACAATATCCTACAAATAATCCTGTACCATATGCTGATGCTGGCGGATATGCTTTAGTAAGTGGCGTAATCTTAGGATTTTCCATCGGATATCTATTGGAAAATGAATACGTAAAATATCTGCCATCAGAATTAAGTAATAAACAGAAAATTATTAATCTGATAGTCGGTTTAATTCTCGTTTTTGTGATTTATTTTGTCCTTGGCTTGGTTATAAGAGGGAATATAATTCTTAGATTTATACGGTATGCGTTGCTTGCCTTCTCGATTTCTCTTGTTTTACCAATAATATTTAATAAAATAAATCGAAAATAAATGATTTAATTTTTTTTTTTAAATTTTACCTATTACGATAAGAAAAAGAGCCCAAATTATTGGATAATAGCGTTATCATGAAGCCATAATGATTTCTCTTAAAAGCATACGATTAATAATTACTTTATCAGCCTCTTTAACTCTATCAAATGATGTGACAACTTGATCAATGTAAATATCGTCTCTATATTGATGAGGTAGTACTTGTTCTAATATCAATGTTAAATCACTGCTTTTAAAAGTTATCTAATTAGATATTTCTTTTATTAATATATAATTTTTTCTATTTTGTCAAATGAAAAAAAAGAGTTTTGATCATTCTAATAAATTTAAAATAAATCTAAAAAGAGTATTACTTTCGTTTTAGCTTCCTGGTCAAAAATGCCTTCTAAAATTTTTTTTGATAATTCCTTCTTCTTTTGAAAATACACTTTCATGAATTCTCCTTGTGTTAAATTTGGATATCTTATTGTCAAAGCAAGATCTCTCTTAGGACATCCACCTGCCCTCATACAACAATAAGAAATTGAGTCAAAACATACTAATTCGGAATCCCAATTATTTTCTTTGGAATATTGGTCCTTGATATTCATAAATTCTTCAGGAGTTAGTTTCAATTCTCTTAGAATATTTTCTCTTCTACATTTAAACCCAAATGTTAACGAATATCCGGGTTTACAACAAAAAGTAAGGGCTCTATAATCACCCCCCATACAAATCGGTATAGGTGCATTCTTTTCCCATCCGGAAAGGTCTCGAACTTTATCTTCTTCTAAATTCAGCATGATTCTAGATTTTTAGAGGGCTCTCGGGGGGAATCGAACCCCCCCCTAAGGATGACAGCAAAAGTAAGTAGAAATCTTACTTATATCACAGTCCTCAATACTAACCACTATACTACGAGAGCCATTTCTAAACTTATAAAAAGTTGTGGTTATTACTTCTTCGTAATGTTTTCTAATAAAAATAATTTATTCTATTTTTCTAATGTTCCCACTTTCCTTAATAACCTTAATTAAATAATTTAAAAGTTATATCCTCTATTCTATTGAACCCGTCTTTCCCCAGTTCTGTATCGTATCCAGAACCTCTATGGATTCACATTAGGGTATTGAGAATTATTTTCAATATATGTCCCCAATACTAACCTCTATACAAACCGAGCCATATTAAAATTTCTAATATTAATAAAATCTAATATATAATTCTAAAAAAATCTTGTCTTTTGATATTTTTAATTATAATATTAGCTAATTAAGTTATTAATCATTCAGATAATCCCTTATTACTAATTCAATATTACCATTTTTAAGATCTTTGATTCTCTCTTTTTGTTGGGCTAATATATTATTAATCTTATTATAATCTTCTTTTACATCTTGTGCGTATTTCTCTCCAAGTATATCCGTGATGTTGTTTTCAAAATGTTTAGAATTTTCCATTGCATGACAATTTCCACAGATAAATACTACCTCTTCTTTTATTACGAAATTATTTGCCAATTCTTTGATATCCCAACTTTTAGCAATTTTACTCCATTTATGTTCTTTGAGATCTGGATTTGTGTGATGAGTTTCTAGGGCAGGAAGCCTATTCTCATCACAAACAACACATTTGCCATCAAAAATTTGTTCAATTACTGCTCTTTTCTTTATCCATCTCTCTACTTCATATTGAAGTTGGGGAACATTATAACTTGTTTTATTATGATTGATGAAATGTTCTACTTCACTACCAATCATTCTTTTAATATCACTGTTATTATAATTAAATAAATCCTTTTTAGTAATTATATGCTCAAAATCATTGTAAATTTTAGAACTTTCTATTGCATGGCAATTCCTACAAGTTGGTATTGCTTTTTGTTTTTCTAGTTCTTCCTTAATCACAGAATATTCTTTATGCATTAAATCATTCCATGTTGAAAACTTATTATTTGAGTCTTTATGATGAAACTCAAATGAAGGAATTCTTCTAAAGTCTGTATTACAATTAGGATTCGCACACTTCCCTGCAAATTTTCCATCATGAATTTCGTGCAACAATTTATTTTCTTTTCTTAGACATCTTACAGATTCTTTCTCAGATTCTGTTCCAGCTCTAGGTTCTCGTTTTTTACGTTCAAGATTAAATTCTTCCTCAAATTTATTTCTAAAATGCTTATAAATTTCAGAAATAGCTGGTTCTAATCCTTTTTTTTTTAAGTTTAAATTCTTACCCGTTTTTATTAGTTTTCTACTCAATTCTGAAAAATTAATACGCTGATTAGTGTCATTAAGATCTTTTATATTTTTAACTAAATTTGAAAGATCATGAAGATACTTTGATAATCCTTCTTCAAACTTTAGCTTAATATTTTCATCTACTAATTTTTTATGTATTACTTTTAACTCTTCTTTTGGTAATTTATTTAGCCATTCATTGTTCTCGTTATTTCTTTTAAAATCTTTTAATAAAGATTTAACAATATCATCATTAGTAATATTTTTATTTTCAGTTAAACTCTTGAATATTTTTTCACTTATCACTTGTCTGGTTATTTTCGGAAATGATTTTATAACTAGCTTTTCATGATTTTCATCAAATTTAATTCTTAGACTCGTATTTACATGTTCTTTTCTATTTTTGCTTGAATCTTCATCATTTAAATCCCATTCGTTCTTTTTTTTCTTATCTGTACTATTTTTAGGTACAACGTTTAAATCCCATTCGTTCTTTTTTTCCTTATCTGTACTATTTTTAGGTACATCGTTTAAATCCCATTCGTTCTTTTTTTCCTTATCTGTACTATTTTTAGGTACATCGTTTAAATCCCATTCGTTCTTTTTTTCCTTTTCTGGACTTTCTTTAGGTCTATCATTCAAATCCCATTCGTTCTTTTTTTCCTTATCTGTACTATTTTTAGGTACATCGTTTAAATCCCATTCGTTCTTTTTTTCCTTTTCTGGACTTTCTTTAGGTCTATCATTCAAATCCCATTCTCTCTTTTTTTCCTTATCTGGACTTTCTTTAGGTATATCATTCAAATCCCATATTCCTTGTTCCAATCGTTCTTCAATTCTTTTTTTCTCTAATTTCAAATTTTTAAGTTCTTGTGGATTCAAACATGTATAATCAATTTCTTCTTCTAAATCATTTTCCTTACTTTTTACTAAATCTCTTATATTTTCTTTAAAATTCAATCGCCTCCTTAAATTCATCTTCTTCAGCAGTTCTACACAAAAACCGCTCTCTTTTGTTCATAACTAAAACATACCTATCATCAAGAGTCAACAACATCTCCCTTTCTTTGATACTCCCTGTAAATATCTCGTTACTAGGATAGCCTAAAGCGAATAGTATCTTTGTCCTTGCAGAATCAATCCCACTGTCGAGAAGCAGATGAGGTTTTTGTTCTGAAATAATGATCCCGAGACCTTTTCCTCTACATTCCTCAATAGTATTTGAAAAATAATCATTGATTCTATTTTTCATGATAAATTCTATAGATTCAGGATCATTGTCTCTTGATTTTCCAATAATTCTATGAGCTTCATCGAGTGACACAAGATATTTTAATTCATTAGAATTTACAAAGGGTAATAGAGTTTCAATCATATGAAAAATTAACATTGTGATTAAATGTTGTTCCTTGTAATCACAATCAGTTAAATCGAGCATTACTATTTTCCCATCTCGAAATTTAACAAACCAATCAGAAATGGCGTATGCACCTTCTTTGGGAATTCGTAGTGTTTCATTAAAGTCAGCATCTTCAAACAATTCCTCTGTCCTATGCTGGAAAGCAGTTGAAATCGTCTTTGTGGTATCTGCATCCCATGGTTGTGCTTTTATGTGTTCCTCTACTAATTCAGTAAATGTAGTGACTTGGCGAGGAAATTCACTATACTTAGTATAACATCTTTGTAACAATTTTGAAATTAATACGGGTCCTACATATTTTAATCCTAAACAAGCGGCTAAAGCTTTACTTATACCAGTGAGTGATTTTTTTACTCTGTTTCCTAAAACGACATACGGGACTTTAAAATTTTTTGATGGAAATTTATATACTTCTGCTTGAGGAAAATCCTTTTCTAAATCTGGTTTCACCAAATTTATTATTAATATACCAACATCTGGCCTTTTTTTGCATAATTCATTTATTATGATTTTAATCAATGTGGACTTCCCTGTACCCGTTTTTCCAAAGATGTTTAAATGTGTATTGAGGGAGTTTATTTCTAATGCAGCGATTTCATTACAAAGAACTCCATCAATCATTTTCCTTCCGAAATAGATGTAATTTTTATCTCCTTTTAAAATCGGTAAATTGACCAAATTCCGATTCTCTAAAACAGGTGGTTTTGGTAAAGGCATTTCAGGGAGTATTGTAAAGTCTACACTTTCAGGTTCTATCGTTGTGGGATATAATTCTATTGGTAATTCTTGATTCGCATTAAGCCCAAGATCAGACCTATTCGGGAAAATATTACAAGTTAAAATATCTTTCCATACACTTGTAGGGAGTTCTTGATATTCTACTTTTATATATGGGGGAATATTCATGTCAGTAATTAAATATTTTAAAGCCGCATTTGGAGTAGACTCTTGCTTGCTAGTATTTAACGAATTTTCAATGTCTTTACTTAAGGTAAGAAAGATTTTTATCAGATAGCGATTCGGAGTAGGTAGGCGTTTCAAATCATCCTTTTTCCATAAAATAAACATGTTCATATCAATTTTTCTGCGCGAGGACTGATAGAACGTAATTAATTTTTTCAAAAAGGATAATTTTATCGTAGAAACATATGGAAAGGTGATTTCATAAAGTGATCTATCTAATTCTAAAAATTGTGAATAAAGAGGAATTGTACTGACTTGCCCATCTAATCCCTTGTATTTCTCTTGTAATGATAAGAGGAGTGCTTCTCCTATATCCTTAGCCTCTACATCATTTTGTGCCCACTTGAAGAAGTCCCAAGAAAAAGATTTGTTTAACTTAAATTCTACCCCATAAGTAGAGTTATCACCAAATGGATCGTATAGCCAAGAATTGCTAATTAAATGTTTATATTTTGCTTCTGGGTCAGTGAACACTTTATCTTCATCACAAGGTAATGCTTGTGTTATGTGAACTCGTGATTGGTATCCTATGATTCCCATTTAAGATCTTTCTATTCTTTTATTAAAATTTAATAATAGAAATATTTAAACTAATTCAATTTCCAATACACTGTCCCGGTAACTTGATCCATTTCGACCTGAAGAAGATATGTGGATTTCACAATCAGTAAAATCTAAAGAGCTTGCTTCATTTACAGTTCCTTCAGACATTCTCGATTTACCTTTCTCAGATTGTTTAGAAATATATTTTGCGATTTTTATTCAACGCCATAATTTGAACGACGATTCAGATATAGAACATTATCTTGAGCAGAGACCTAGCTTTGACCTTTGTTTTGATTTGTAGAGTTTTCAATAGTGTGATGAAAAACCTTTCCCTACAGATGGGATGATATGATTGTTAGACCTGAAGACATGCTCATTTATGGCATAAAACAGGTGAAATAAATTTAACGATAATTAATTTTTTTGAAAATAAAGTTATTATTTGAACAGTGGAAATTTTAACGATTATTACAGTAAGATAGAAACTGATGTGATTGAATTATCGTATAATAAAAGAGAAGAGTGTAAAAATATTTTAAAACAAGAATTTTTGGTTGTGTAAATTATTTTAGAGGCAGAAAAATCTATGGTCCATATAGTATGTGAGAGCGGAACATTTGAAACCATGCTTGACACCGCAAAAGAATTAGGAGTATTTACATTTGATACCTGTCAATTAATTCATAATATATGTGCTAAGGCTCTAGATTTTGAAAAGGAAAATAAGAAATTGTTGCATTTTATTGATAGTTCTTTAAGTAGAATGTTAAATATCATGCAAGAAACATGTCCCGAAGAGGTGTATATTGATTCGAAGGAAATTATAGAAATTCAGACCATCTTTTTAGAGTTGTCAAAAAAAAATAAAGAAAAGTAATAATTTCTAGTGTAAAAATTTTATAGTAATACGGCTTATATTTTTTTATATCAATTACTTTGCGATTTTGAAATCTATCAATAAACTATGAAGTAAATGGGTTTTTCAAACTAAAGCCATATATTAACCAAAAATGTAATAAGTTTAAAAATCACTAAAATTAAAATAATGATAATAACATATAATAGACTTTTCATAGAGACACTACTTTAATTGTGATTTTATATGGAGATTCCTGAAGAAGCTGAAAAATTTTATAAAAAGGCAAAAAATGAAATTGAGAATAAAGAATATAATGAAGCTTTGACTAGTTTACATGAATCATTAAAGATTTATCCGGATTATGCTGAAGCTTTGAGTTTAACGGGGTATGTCCATTATAAACTTAAATTTAAGAAAAAAACTAAGAATGATGTGCATACATTAACAAAAAAAGCATTAAGTTTGAACGATGCATCAAAAGATGTTTGGTTTCAAATGGGTAACGCAAATGCATATTTAAATAAGTTCGATGAAGCAATTATTTGTTATGAAAAAGCCCATAAATTAGGGTATAAAAATGAAAAATTTTATAATAATATAGGGGCAGCTTATCTCAAAAAAGGAGATTATAATAAGGCCTTAGAATATTTTAATGAGGGTATGAAAATAAATGATAGATTTCTTCCCTTACTAAATAGTTTAGGATATTTAAATTTAGTCTTAGGTAATTATGACACCGCTGTTCAACAGTTTAATATGGCGATAAATTGTGATCCTACATATTCAGCTCCATATGTGAATCTAGGAAATGTCGAAATTGAGGAAGGAAATTATAAGAATGCGATAGATTACTTTGATAAAGCTCTTGAAATCGATTCAGAAAATGTCTATGCACTTAGTAATAAAGGTAGTGTTTATATTTTGCTCAAAGAATATGATAAGGCAAAAGTACTCTTCAAAAAATCAATTAAAATTGAACCTGAATTTAGTGATCACTGGCTAAATCTAGGATCAATTTATAGTATAGAGAAAAAATACAATAAAGCTATGGAATATTATGATAAAGCACTTGAGCTGAACTCTTATTTATATAAAGCATGGTATAATAAAGGTAATGCATATAATACATTAAATGAATTGACTAAAGCAATTAACGCATATAGAAAATCTCTGAAAATTAATCCTGAATACTCCGAGGCTTTATTCAATTTAGGGAGTACTTATTTGAAAGTAAAAAATTTTATCAAAGCAGAAAAATGTTTCCTCAAGGGTTTAGAAAAAAAAGAGGATTCTTTAAAAGATCTGTTTAATCTCGGAAATTGCTACCGGTTTAAAGGTGCTTTTAATGATGCAATTAATTATTTTCAAAGAGTAATTAATATTGATCCTAATAATTTTGGAGCATGGTATAATCAAGGGATCTGTTATTTAATGATTAAGGATTATGAAATGTCTATTTCCTGCTTAGTAGAAGCAATTAACATTATACCAAACGACCGAGGTGTATGGGGTAATTTAGGGATGGCTTATATAGGGAAATTGGATCATGAAAATGGAATAAGATGTTTTAAAAAAGTTATAGAAATATATCCTGAAGATGTACTAGCATTAAATTCTTTAGGACAAATTTATATTCAAAAAGGTGAAATCAAAAAAGCACTTAAATATTTAAAAGAAGCTCTGGAAATAGCACCTCTTCCATTGCTTAAAATTGACGCTCTAGGATACGAGGTCTTTATCAACAAAGCAGAGGATTTAGAAGGTAAAAATGATGTAGTATTTCCTTATACACCAGATATCTATGTATCAATCGGAATGGCTTATCACTCCTTAGAAAATAATATCGAAGCTATGAATTATCTTAATTTGGCTATTGAATCTGATCCAAATAATTTCATAGGTCATGCTAATTTAGGGATTCTTTATCTTAATTTACTTGATTTTTCAAAAGCAATTGTCGAGTTTGATATAGCTTTAAAGATAATAGAAGAGAAAGGATTAAAGCAAGAAATAAAAGGATTACTTCATTTTAAGAAATTATCTGAAAGTGGCTTAAAGCTTAAACCAAAATTAAATTTAATAGATTCAGAGTTAGACGATTTATTCAATGTTGAAGATATTAAAATTTTTAGAAATAAATTAATAGAAACTAATAAAAAATTAATTGATTTCTTTAACAAAATTGATATTGAGGAATTACCAATTGGTACAAAAGATCTTCTATTAGCTAAAAAGGGAATTTTCAATTCATTAAATGAAGCATTAAACTTTTCCCATTTTCAATCTAATTTTGAAAATATTCAGCATCTTTTTAGTTCTAAGACAGAATTCAATGTTTTCTTTTATTCTTATCAAAATTTTAATGATGTTCTTAATATATTGAAAGGATATTCTAATCTAGAAGAGATTCCAGAAAATGTAAAAGATGAAATACTTCAAAAACTTAGGAATTTACGAAGTTTAGGCTCAGAATTAACAAAACTAATTACTGGTTCCATAAGTCATTCTGAAATTCAATCAGAAATTAAGGAATCTAGAAGAAATCGCTCAGGAATAGGCTCTCAACTGATATTAAATAATACATTACAGACAAATTTTGGTCATTCATTTATCTTAGATAATTTTGATATTAATTATATTAACCGAATTTGTATTGAATTAGCTGAAAAAATACCTAAATATAAAAACACTGATTTGGAAGCATCTTATTATATGAGGTTCTTAAAACAATTCCCAGAGTCTTTGAGAGAATGTGCTGCAAATTTAATAAACAAAATTAAATTTATAAAATTTGATAAAATGATTAGTTTAATCTTAGATGAATTAAGTAAAGTGGTTGAAGATCCAAAAAAATCATACCTAATTTCATTCAAGAATGGATGGCAAAAAAGTCAAGAAATTTGGATTTATTTCTCTGATAAAAACACTGATGAGAAATTCAATATTATTAAAGCTGAAGATCTAAAAGATCTTTTATTAAAAATAAATTCAGATGAAGAATATATATTAGTTTTCTTAGATGATGTAATAGGAACAGGAGAGCAATTTATTGACAATTTCAATGATGAATGTTCTAATATCATTGATGATATCAAGAAAATTCAATTAAGTCATAACAATATTAATTTATATTTAGTTTCTGGAGTAGGTTCTTTTAAAGCACAACAATTGATATCTAAAAAAATTGAGGTAATTGATAAAAACTCAATTAGATTTGGAATTTCTATTACTAAAAATGACCTTGCATTCTCAGACAATAATTTTCCTGATCCAATACTTAAAAATGATATGATTTATTTTTTAAAAAATCAACATCCAGTATATTGGGAAGGATATAAAGGTAGTCAATATTTATTAGTCTTGGAATGGAATACTCCAGATAATACTATAGGTTGTTTATGGAAGGACATTAATAATAACTGGGAAGCTCTATTTCCAAGAAATTAATTGAAAGAAAATTTGTGGGACATATGTTTCAATGAATCAAATACTGAGAAGATAACAACTAGTAACTATTAAAGATCTGGAGTTAAAAAAAGAATTAATATGTCTCTAGAAAAGAAATCATTTTTAGATTCTCAGATCTCTAATTTTTAATTTAAAATTTCTGATTTTAAATTATTTTTTATACTATGATAAAAATAGGAGATATTATTTCTATATCTTTAAACTTGATAACGAAAAGATAGCAATAAGTACTATATAAGAATTTTATTAATTGAGTCCACAAATTCTGGCTATTTTAATAACATATAAGAAGAAGACATTCCCAGGTTCACTAATAGGTTATCTATCTAATGGGCCATCAGTGAAGTAGATAAACCTCCTTGTTATGCAATCATGGAAAACAACATCCCTTCCAAAAATGTTTTTCTTATTCAACTTTGAGCATGAAATCCAAATATTACAATGGGAGCATAGAATTTCTTCTTCATACATACGATAGAAAAGAATGCTTGGTTTTAACTAGATATTTTTAAAGAAAAAAAAGTGGTTGGATACAAAATTCAGTGTTAAGGAATTGTAAAGGAATTTTGAAATGTTTTTAGGATTTTACTATTGGCTGTTTTTAATAATATAATTCAATATTGGTGCAATAACCTGATCTGCTGCATTACTTATTGTTTCATTTACATCTAAGAGAGGATTCTTTTCACCATGAAAAAGTCTGCATCTGATTTTGTAAGCAATTTTTATCATAACTACCGTTTTTTCTTCTATATTTATTTCATGGTCTAATTTTCTGAGAAGATCCATTATCCCTTTGGTATCTCTTTTAATTTCACTCATAAATATATTTTTGACTATGTCAGAATATATTTCTGTTGCAGGAACTATCTTTGTCATGATAAAATTATCTAAAAAATACTTAATTTTATCATTGTCACTGGCATCTTCAGTTTTTTTTTGGCCATATTCTATTGAATATAAAGCTGAATATAATCCATTGAATGATATCCATCTAAAAATGAATTTCTTTATTATATCTTGCTCAATATCTGCGAACTCTTTCCATTTAACAATTCTTGTATAAGCTTTTCTTTTTCTAAATTCATTAAAAGATGACACTATATGCAATTCTCCAGTTAGTTATCACTTATAATTTTCTTAATTTTTGATATAATATTAAGTATTATCACTTAATTTTGTACTTACCCAAAAAAGTTCGAGATAATCGAGCTGGTTAAATACTAAGATTGAGAAGAAGTATATCGGTTGAAGGTTAGATTAAAATGAATAATTCTGATGGAATTAAAAGGAACAAGGATAATCTTTCGAAGAATTATATAGAAAATATCATATTTCCCCTTACAGAAATTCTGGAGTGTATTGATGAGTTAGAAATTTTCACGTCCAATTTAAGCAGGATGGAATTTTTTGAAAATAAAGATAATGTGATAGGATTTGTTCAGGAATATTTAATCCGAATTAGCGCCAGTTTAGATGTCATAAAAGAGACAAAACCAACGATATGGAAATGGCTTCTTAAAAAATATGAAAAGATTCCTTGGGAAAAGTATATTAAAATAGGAAAAGCAATTGATAAGGGATATTGGGCTTTAGTTTATTCATTAGCATGGAACATGGCTTCGATTGGTGTTATGGATGTTAAAAAAGTTGTTATTACTATACTTAAATTAAAACCATCCAAAAATGAGATTGATTTTGAATTTTTCTAATATTACCTAATTTTTTCTCTCTTAGATATCAAATTGATAATTCTCAAGTAGTTATAATCCTTTGAAATTCAAATTTGTACAACATAATTAGGAAACTTTATATTAAAATAACTTATATTTAAGTATAGCTGAAATTAACCTTTTTGGGAGATTCCTAAATGAAACCTAAATCATTAAACGAAATAATCTTTTTTGGAGGACAAATTGCATTTTTAAAAAATTGCAGGGTAGGACAATCTGTTCACGTAAAAGGTGGAATACTTGCAAATCTTAACCTATTTTTAGATTTTATCAAAACTTCCGAGTTTAAAGTAACTAAAATCGGCGTAGGTTCCTTAAAAATTATTCATGATATATTAAGTGAAAAACCAGAAGATTACAAATTAAGTCTTGAAGATCAAAAAGAATTATTTAAAGTAATGGATAAATTGTGGTTTTTAATAGACACAGAAGGTAAGACTCTTTTTTCGTATTTTTTGATAGAAAAAAAAATTGATAATGAGAAATTACTCAATGTTGCTTCCCTTTTTGCCCGTGATGTGTATAACTCGCTTTCCGATGCAATTCAATATGATTTTTCTGAAGGTGGAAAATGTATAGCTTTTGAATGTTCTACTGCAGGAGCATATCATGTTCTTCGCGGTCTTGAGGGATTATTGCGTCTTCTATTAGGTAAATTAGATTCTTCATTAGACACTTCAACTATGGCGTGGGGGCCTGTAATTAGCAACCTAAGAACCTTAAGTATTCCTAATCTTACAACTCTGTTAGATAATTGCGATAGAATACGGGCAAATTATCGCAATCCGACCAACCATCCCGAAAAAATATACAGCATTAACGAAGTGCAGAATTTATTCAATTTATGCGTGGGTATTGTCGATGATATTATTGCTTATATGAAAGGAAATAATTTATTATAAAATTGTATTACAAAAATCCGCATGCAATCTTAATTTCAAATAAATTATATTGATTTCTAATTTTTTCTTATTTAAAAGTATTAGAAAAAAAATACCTCATGATTCCATTTCAGTAGCTTCTTTCAACTTCATAAGCATAAGTTGAGCTTCTAAACGGTCCAGGTGTCGTAGAATTTCATAAATTTCAAGTTCAAAGGCTATTAAAGGTAATTCCTCGTATTTAGATGAGACTTCGATCATATCCATAAGCCTCTCTTCTAAATCTAAAATGTGTGCTCTGAGTTCATGCTCATTTATAGGACTTTTCACTTTAATAACCTCTTAGTTTAAAAAAAAATTATATTATATAGGGGAACTTAATAATTACGGGATCATGCTTGCCTTTACTCTGAATGTAGGCATATCCATCAGGCAAGCGTTTTAATTGCTCGCGCTGGCTTTTAATCATAAACTCCTTTAAATATGTGCATCCACTTCCTTGGATCTGGAAAAATATTTTAGTATTGCATAGATCGATGATTTCTTTTTTTATATCCGTAGGATGTTGAGTCGCGTAAATCACGCCATAATTTCTTTTACGACCGCGGTGTTGTATTTCACTTAAAAAATGAATAATGCGCCTTTGATAGTCAGAAGTTGATAAGCTATCGGGCATGATTCGCTGAATTTCGTCTAAAATAAAGAGCATGCCCGATTCTCCCCTTTGCTTTTTGATGTTATGTTTATGGAGCACCGCTAGGAAATATAAGGCAACCACTCGTTGGAGCTCATCTTCTAAATCAAAGCAATCAAGAACAGTTATTTTCCCGCTGGTTAGCACGCTATCGATATCGATTGGAATTGCTCCAGGACAGTCGAAAAGATCTAATGATACTGATTGGAGGGCTCGCCAGATAGCATCTTTGACACTCGAATTTGCTCTGTATTTCTTGTCTTCTATCGCTATTACTATTTCTTCTTGTATTTCGGGAAATGTAAAGGTTTTATCAGGATGAGCACGCTTGATATCTTTTATAATTCGTTGGACTGTTGTATATGATACAGCAGGTAGCTCGTGTAAAAATAAGAGTAAATGTTTCGGATCAATGGCTTTCAGCGTTAAACATAATTTTGAATCCTCTTCGAACTTAATTACCTCATAATTCGCAGGATCAATTGGATTTAATCCTAATTCAGGATTAAAGAATAGCATTTAATATAAATTACAAATTTTGTAATTCTCTTCATGTTTTCCAAAAAGAGGAAATTCAGAAGGTTCGTATTCTCGTCTGGATGCAAAGTTATAAATACCTGATCCTCCATACTCGGCAATATTGGCAAATATGAATAGTTTTTCTCTATTCTTAGGTTTTGATGCTATATCTTCAAATTTATACCGAAAAGGATTAACTAAGTCAGAAAAGGATGGAATGGTAAGTATATTTATATCACAAATATCCATCCATCTATCAATTGTAGCATAATTTACAAGGAAATCTTTACATATAAAAACAGCTATTTTGCCTAGTGCGGTTTCAAAGATTCTGAATGATGGTTCAAAAATAATAGGGATTCCTTCATTTTTATTAAAGCTGGATTTATAGACTGGGATATTTTTTATTTGGAAAGAGAAATAATAATTCGCGTTTATAATAATTGCTTGATTAATGAAAATTTCATTAGAAATTGGAACAGTGGATTTTAAATCAAAATAATTAATAGGATCTTTATATCTCTTCTTATTATGGTTGCTTAACTTTTCTAAAATTAAATGAATATCATGTATTTTTTTATGTTCTAATCCGCCTATTATTAAAACTCTCTTCTCACTTGCAAAATCCAACAGATAATCTAAACAATCATATGGTATTGAATTTTCAGGGAATAAGATTAAAGTTTTATAAGGAATTAAATCTTTTTCAGTTATTTCCGTTAGTTTTCTTCTAATATATTTCATACGATTTAATGACTGATTTTCGCTATAAGTTAAAACAAATCTATCATAAAATTTAGAATCCCAGCAGTCTTTCCATAAATAAAGAAATCTTTTAATACCCATCTTTTTTTTTATTTCTGTCTTTCTAATTTTTTTCTTTCTTTTTTCTAATCTCTTTTCCATGATTTTCAAGTTAGACCGGCTAGAATCTGACAATTTATTTAGTTGAAAAAGTACAATTTTACTAATTTTAGGATTTTCAGACGTATTATTTTGAAGTTGAACCAATTTAGGTTTAAATGAAAGGAAATATGCATTCTGTATTAGACGATGATTAAAAGACTCATCCCTCGTTCCGAGTTTTAAAAGATTTTTGTAATTTGGATCCATTTCATAACGATTGTTAATTAATGTTCGAATCATTTGAAAATCTTCAAGACATAAATCAGAATTTAAAAAAAAATCATATTTATACTTAAATAAAAAAAATGAAGTATCCAATGGATCATAATTATATAATTCATCATAGATTTCAATAATATTTGATTTTCTTATTTTTATATGCCAATAGCCTTTATCCTCATCTTTTTTCATTAAATATATTTTTACATTCCTTTCAATTTCTTCACATAAATTTGTTAGATCAATGAAAATAGAAGATTGAGTAGCAATAAAAATTTGAATTTTATCTGAAATATTTAAGAGATATTCAAAAAAACTAACTAAAAGACTTGGATGTAAACTTATTTCAGGCTCATCGATATATAAGCTTTTAATAAGATTTTTTTTTTTTATAGAGAAACTCAGAGCCTCTGTATAGTTATATCTTTCTACTATCTTAAAAAAGTTGGAATAGTCAAAATTTGGAGCAATTCTTATATATTCGATAATAAAAACTAAACTTAATAGTTCTTGAATCCCAGATCCTAAATCCTTCCAACTTCTGATTTCCTCATTAGTTTCTATGTATTTATCTTTTATTTTTATTATAAAATTGGCTCCTTTTCCAATTCTTTGAGGATCCCTTATTTTAATATCAGGAAAAAATTTTCTTATTTTTTTTTTCCAGTTCTCAAAAATTTCTTTAAAAATTACGAAAAGAGGAAAAGAATCCCAAAGAAAAATTTGATCGGATTCTGTTAGTTCTTCGATATAATCAAAATCATCAAAATTCGTTGAAAAAAATTCCAGGATTTCTGTAAAATTAGGAATATTCCAAAGATTGACTCCTTTTAATTCCTTAGGTGGATCTATAAAACTTGAGTAATTTGATTCTTCTTCTCTAATATCCGCATTAAGATTATAATTTAAAAGATCTGGATTCTGTAAAAAATAAATAGATTTAAACAATTTCAAAATCATTTCCATTAAATTAGTAAAAGTACCTTCAGAATTATCTAAATATCTTAATTTTGGTATGTAATACTTATTTATGGAAATTTCTTTATCATATTTGTGTTCCTGATTATTTTTTAAATTAAAATGGTAGTTGGTAGGATTATTAAATATAGTTTTTAAAGCATAAGTTTTTCCTGTATTATTTTTACCAACAAAAATATTAAAATTCTTAAGTTCAAAACTAAAATTTTTATCTTCAAATCGTTTTAGCTTTTGATACTTTTTAGAATCAACAAGAAAATCATCAATTTTCAAATTACTTTCATTGAATTTTTCAATCTTTTTTGATATAGTAGGATTTAAATTAAATGTAGATTCAAAAAATGAATTATTAATTAACTGAAATGAATTAATTAAAGAATTAAAAAAGATCAAAGAATCTTGAGAAATATCATCCCAATTCATTTTTAAATCATTAAATGTAAAATTACGTATGCTTTTATAGAAACCAGGACTATTTATATTATTTTTTTTTTTGACAAGTTTATCAAATGGTAAAATTGCCAAATAAAGATTATGATGTTTAACGGTATCCAAATCATTAAACACAAAAATGGCGCTAATAAGACAATCCCCATTATCAGGTCTAAAAGAGTGACCTCCTCCTGATTTTATTTCAATTTTTTCTTCTTTTATATTAACATTATATTCTTTAAAGCGGAAACCAAAAGAAAAATTTTTTCTAGATCTGTATGGCTTGTTAAAGAATTGTAGAGTCTTCCTAATTCTATTTATATATTCTTCATTTTCAGGTTTAGAAATATGTAATTTAATATTATAATATGATATAGAAAATTTACTAAGTTCAATAAATAAATCAAATATTTTCCTAACTTTTTCGTAAGATAATTTATGATTAACATCATCAACAAGAATCAATGAACAAATATTTCTGAAGTAATTCAAGAATTTTTCATAATCTGAATTATAATTTATTTTGTTATTATTAATAAAAAAATTCTGGATTAGTTCTCTTGATCTTGGGTTATGAAACCAATTTAAATTAAAAAGTAAACTCCTTTTACTTTCTTCTAATAATTTTGGATTTTCTTCATCAAAATTTGTCTCTTTCTGGATTTTAATTAATATTTTAAGAATACCCGGAGGTATTTCAAATTTATTTTCATTCATCTAATTTATATTAAGAATTTTGATCTATATAAATAAAACAACCTTCTTTCTTAATTAAACAATTAAGTAGTTCTTTATATAATCAGAAGATTAATCGTTAATGTAATATATTTTTTGTTAATTGATTTAATAGAGATTAAAGTAAAGTCTATTTTTTTTCCTAAATCAACATATTATTATCAATTTTGGATGGATAATATTGCATAGAATAGATAAAATAGAGGAAAAGCGGAGTAAAGAATGAGAATAAAAAAATCCGCTAAAATCTTTGTTTCATAATAATTATTAAAATGCTTTCTTTTTTATTTTCAGTCACAATTTCTCGTATCATAATGATTCTATTATTGTTATAAGAGCGATTTTAAAAAGTCAACGAAAAAGAAACTATGATTTTTTCATAGATTTCATCTATGATTTTTTTTTTGAAAACCTCATAAAAGATAATTCCAAGCTTTCTATACTTCAAGAATTAAGAGTAAAAAAAATCTATGATTTTTAAAAATTTAATGTTTATAGTCTTCATAAAAGATGCTTTCAAACTTTCAATATTAGAAGAATGTAGAAGCTGTGATCTAAATATATGCTGTTCATTTCGAAAATCTCAATTTGATCAAGCAAATTTATATTATCCAACTTATCCAGTATTATTATAATTTTTATTATTTTTTTAACGAGCAACCTTGTTGTCCCAGACAAAGTTCTTGAAGAATATACCGTCTCACCATTGTTTGTCTTTAAATTTTGGATCGATAATATTTCATCTCAATATGAAAGCTCTTAAAAGAAAATTATTCAAGTCAAGTATCAAGTATATTTATTATAATTTCCATTTATAATATAAAAACATTAATAGAAGAAGCAAATGGTACAGGAAATTATTATTTTCTCAGTCGATATTTCACTTCTTATCTATAGATTATTTAGACAGTATACTAAATCAAAAAAAGAACAAGATCTAAATACATTTTTATCACAAATAAATAATAAGTTTAAAGATTTTACAAGTAATGAAGATTTTGCAGAAGCTATCTTTTTGCATGGTATTCCTCCATTATTGGTAAAGTATCAAAAAGAGAATAAGTTCAATCGTAAATTTCAAAAATTTTATGATGTCTTCAATGATGTGCAAGATAAATATCATCTAGAATCTGTCATAGATGATTGGGATGAAAAATTTAAAATCATTTATCAAAAATATGGTTTATATAATAGTTGGCCATTCAAACAATTGAATGAACATCATAAAAAAGAAATTGTAAAAATCCAAGAAGAAATAAAGCGTAAAAAAGATATTCGCTGGAAAAAAGTTAAAGATATTACAATGCACAGCAATTTTAACCTGTATTTCTGGTATTATACAAAACCAATTGAAAATTTCTCTACAAAAGAGAATTATAATAAATATATGGATTTATTAAAGCAAAATATTATGGAAGAATTAGAATTAGAATTAAATATCGATGATAACCTTGATTTTTTTATCAATGACTTATTAGAAGAAAATATTAATGATTTTATACCCTTTATTTATTTTAAAGATATTGATTTAATCAGTGAAATTTTAAATGAGCGAATTACAAGCAAGAATAAGTTATATAAAGGATTTATTGATGATGATTTCTATTTAGTCTTAAATCAAAAATTTCATCAAGAAATACGACCTAAAGACACGTTAGGTATTATAGAAAAAGGGATCAAGAGCTATATAAAAATAATACACCTTCGAAAGAAGGCTTCCTTAGAGAATTTTCTAAAAGGTATTAAAGACGATTTACATTTACACCTTGATAGAAAATACTGACTTTGATACTAGAGAGTACACGTATTAATAGAAATAATTAAAGTTTTCTCGTAAGAGTCATCTTTAATTAACTAGTTTTTTAAATTCTCATTCCTAAGTTTTAAAAGTTATTTTCCATGGAATTTTCATTGAAATCAGACTCTGAATTTACCTTTCCATCCAATTTTCACAGAAAATTGGGACAAAATTTAAAAAGGCTCGAACCTTGTGTCTCTTAAAACGGAGGAAAATACAAATGAGCGAAAAATCGAACCCAAATAAAAATAAATACTCCTATAGATACATCCAATTTACCGCCACATCATCATTAATTGTTTTTCATGAACAGTCTTAAATTATATCTACACTTGTTTTTATTCAAATTAAAGCAATTTTAAATAAAATGACACTTGTGTAAAAATTTAAATAGAATGACACTTAAGTAAAAAGTATCCAATGTTTAATTTTTAAATTTTTTAATATTAAAAATGAAAATTGTTTGATATAATGAAAAAAGGTGAGAATAATAATGAAAAGATATGAAGATGAGATCAAATTCTATCAATTAGAACGTCTTGCGAAAAAAGAAATGAAAATGCAAGTGCGTGTTCTAGACAAGAAAGAGTGGCGGAATTTAGTTCTTGCAGATCCAAAGATTCCGAGGTCATATTCCCAAGTTCGGAGATTAGCCAAGATGATTTATGATCGCAAGGTACGCAAAACTTTCCTTCCATTCAAGAGAAAATGGCCAAAATTTGGTGTTTTAAATCCTTGGTGGGAGGAATGTGCAGAGAGTGTCTATAGTTTGCTCAATATGGGGTTACAAAATCCCTTCTTGAATGCTAATCAACGACAAGCTATCGAATCTGATATTGATGCAGACATGCCTACTTTCGAACATACAAAGGATACTACTCATTTTACTCTACATTGGACTGATAGTAGTGCTGACGCTTCTGATAATATCTCTGATGACGCTATCATCAATGATACTGGGGATTACTTGGAAATTGCATGGGATAAATACAATTCGGTTTTTGGAAGAGCTCCATATGTACCCTCAGGAAGCACGGAGATTGACGTTTACTTCTATGATCTATCTACCGCAATTGGTGCAACATCTCAAGAGGGTGGAATTGATCTTGACGCCTCTTGGTGGAACAATACACCTGGAGTTCGTCAGCCAACTTCTGCACATGAATTATTTCATAGATTGCAATATGAATTTGGATATCGTAGACTACATACACCAAGTGGCAATTACAAGTGGTTCAGTGAGGGTACAGCATCTTGGTCTGAGGTTTTTGTATGGAATCGAGTGAGTTTAGATTACAAGATGCATGAAGTTTTTAATACTCCCGATACTAGCCTCTTAACAGCGAGTTATAAAGCATTACCATTTTGGATATTCTTTGATACAAGACAACGAGACGATCCTAATGATATTCCACTAGTTCGTATGCTACAAGAATACGAAATTGATGGAGATATTGTCCGTTCTGCTAATGATACAATTTTTGATGATTGGCCGCCAAACAATGTCTACAACCAATTGGATAGTCTATTTGCACTATTCTCTCGAGAAAGACGAATAGGGAGCTGGGAGCAGACTCCTACTGGTGGTCATCCCTACCGTAATATTTTGGATTCAGATGATAATGTGATTAGTCCAACCCTACAAATTCTTGATGTAAACATCTCATTTGGAGATACCTATTCAGTGACAACTACTGTCAACCCACTTGCATCTGATTATTATAACTTTATTCTTGACCCAAACACTGCTGGGAAAACAATAGCAATATCAGTTGATGGTTCTTCTGTAGGTGACTTTTCTTTCTATATAATATTGGAAAAGGATGGACGATTTAAAAAAGCCATATATCCCTGGTTCAGTGAAGAAGACTATGGCTATTCAGAAACAATAGACCTTGATTTCGCTAATGCTTTAATACAGATTGTTTCAGGAAGAATGAATGGTGGAACTTACACTCTCACTACAACTGTAACTTAATCAAAATGATTTATAGGATTGATGCCTTAGGAACTTTCAGATTAATATTTGGAATACCCATTCTTTTTTTCTCATAAAATTAGTTTTTTTAAAGACTACAACTTAAAGAGATAATGCACGTAATTACTTAAAATTTTAGTTTTTATTAATATTTTTTATTTTATGTATTTTGTAGAATATCTTGTACTTCAATTTTTTCTATACTACGAGAGCCATTTTCTAATAAAAAAAATTTATTCAATTTTTCTAATGTTCCCACTTTCCTTAATAACCTTAATTAAATAATTTAAGAGTTGATTGATAGCATCTTCTAGTTTTCCAGAATTGTCTACTATGAAATCAGCCTTGGGAAACTTTTGAGATTTTCTTGCACGTTCAATTCTCTCATCTAATAAATCCCCACTTTCCCTCCCTCGTTCTTGCACACGCTGTAGCGTAATTTCAAAAGGGACATCCACAAAAATAGTTCTAATATTTTCATATTTTTCTTTTGCCACTTTTACTATGGTTCTACTCACATTAACTATAACGGGATGTCCTTCCTTAAGCCAATTATCTATTTCTATAGGAACTCCATAATCCAAACCGTAAATATGCCATTTTAAGGCAAATTTTTCCTGATTCTCCAGATTTTTAAATTCATCAACAGTTACAGAATAATTTAGTTCTGTTTCTGAGGGAGGTCTCGTTATACATCTTCTTACAATATGCAGCTGTCTCAAATTAGAAGGATATTTATTTGATAAACCATAGATTAATGAATCTTTACCTGATCCAGAGTTTCCTACTACTAAGAATAAAGTACCGGGATAATTTTTTTTCAATTAAATCACCAAGGATTTATATCTATAACATTATTAGATTTTATATTTTTTAAGAATTTTTTCTCTATTGATATTTAATAATCTTGGAACGGGATATATACTAATTTCATTTTTCTAAATTATATTTTATTTTACTATGAAATAAAAAACATTTTTAATAATAATTAATGTGATAAAACTTACTACTAAGGGAAAATATTCAAATTATATCTGTATATCTGTAGATTCAAATGATTAATAAAAATGATATTAAACCCCCATTTGAGAAAATACCAGAGAGTTATCAAAGGTATTTAGACGAAATTTATAATATTTCTAAACAAAAAAAGGGGGGTTGGGTTTCGAACAAAGAACTTGCAGAGAATCTGAACGTTAAACCCGCAAGCGTTACCGGAATGTTAAAAAATTTAAAGGAAAGCAATTTAATTAAATGGGAGACCCGAAAATCAATTAGGTTAACAGATAAAGGTAAAAAAATTGCTCTACAATTAAATATGACTCACTCTCTTTTAAGGGATTTTTTTGAAAAAGTTTTAAAAATTAAGGATGATGACCTTATTGAAAAACTTGCTTGCGAAATAGAACATCATATTACTCATGATGTCCAAGATTCTTTAAA
>SDBT01004496.1_pt1 | contig 23667 bp, 22 predicted proteins | sample 2277101 | NCBI WGS metagenome assembly SDBT01 (sample SAMN10404973, study PRJNA504765) | marine sediment metagenome | isolation source: marine sediment core GS10_PC15, 103 cmbsf | place: Arctic Ocean: Southern Knipovich Ridge | collected 2010 | reverse complement strand
CGCATGGAACATCCACAACCCCAGCACCGGCGATCTGGGCCTGGGTAAGGTAGTAAGGGAAGGTCGGACTCGGATAAACAACCGGCCGATCCGGCCCGGCGCAAGCACGAACTGTCATCACTATCAGATCGTCACTGCCGGTACCGGGCAGAATCCACTCAGCCGGGACACCCAAAACCTCAGCCGCTGTTTTGCAGAACTGCCCAGCCATCGGGTCAGGATAAACCCTCATCTGGGATCCGTCATAATTGCGCAATGCTTCCAAGGCCGCCGGAGATGGCGGATACGGATTTTCATTGGTGTTAAGTTTGATGACCTTTTCACCGGCAGCGGGTTGCCGGCCGGGGATGTACTGGGCCATCTCGTCGATATTCTTGCGGAAATAAGTCATGTCTGGGCCCTTGCCTTGAATCGGAGCTACTTTTCGTCTTGCCTGAATTTGACTGCCCGAGCGTGAGCGGTCAGGCCCTCGCGGGTGGCGAAGTTCATTATGTCGGCGGCATCTTCAGTCAGCGATGGTCCATCGTAGCGAATCACACTCGAAGCTTTACGAAAATCATTGCAACTCAGCGGGCCAAAGAACCTCGCACTACCACCTGTTGGCAGAACGTGAGATGGACCCGCAAAGTAATCACCCAACGGAACCGGTGTGTAAGGGCCCAAAAAAATCGCACCGGCATGACTAATCTTTGAAAGCACCGCATCATCGTCGGCTGTGATTATCTGCAAGTGTTCGGGGGCAAATTCATTTGCCAACGCGCAGGCACCATCCAGGGTTGGGGTCACAAAAATAGCGCTATAGGCTTCAAGTGCAACCAGAGTTGCCTTGGCACGGGCAAGTGTCTTTACCTGCTGGTCGAGTTGGGCGACAACCTTATCCGCCAATGCCTGTGAAGGCGTTGCCAGAATCGCCGACCCCGGGTCGTGCTCAGCCTGTGCGAGCAAATCTGCAGCCAGCCAGGTCGGGTTGGCTGTCTCGTCGGCTACGATAAATACTTCCGACGGACCTGCGATACTATCTATACCAACCCTCCCGAAAACCTGCCGCTTGGCCTCGGCGACGAACGCACTTCCCGGCCCGATGATCTTATCCACAGGCTTGACAGATTCGGTACCGAAAGCCAGGCCGGCAATTGCTACGGCGCCTCCCAGACGGTAAACTTCGTCGATATTCAACTCACCGGCAATGGCGAGGACCATCGGGTTAATATCCCCGTCGCAGGTCGGTGGGCAGGCAATAGCTATCTGGCCTACACCGGCTACCTGTGCGGGCACGGCCGACATCAACAACGACGATGACAATACCGCCTTGCCGCCAGGGACGTATAGCCCGACACGATCGATGGGCGTATACCTAACGCCCAGTTGCCGGCCTCCGCGATTCAGCGCGGGCGGCTCTTCGACGAGAATGCTCTGCTGGTAGTGCCATATATTGTCGATCACCCGCCGAATCAAACTCAAAAAGGCAGGGTCAGCACCTGAATGAGCTTCTTTGATCCGCTTTACCGGAACGCGAATCGAATCGGCAGTAAGCTCAGCCTTGTCGAGCTTACGTTCCCAATCGATCAACGCCTCATCTTTACGCCCACGAACATCGGCGATAATCCCCGAAACAATGGCTGGGACGTTCAGGCCGGCCAGTTCACCCGCAGCGGTCAGTTCCGCCCCGCGAAGCCGATCCCGCAATTCTATAACGGCCGGGTCTGTCAATGGCTGCTTGATTTTAATTACGCGTATAGTCATATTCGACCTCAATTTACCGATGGGCGACGACCTTTGCAATTGAATCCGAAGAACCTATTGCGCAGATCGAACAATTATAGATACACAGAAAGCCTGGCCGCGATTACCCGCGCCAATAATGAGAGTGCAGAAATGCAAAAGAAGTTTTTTGACAGAGTATCTTCATAGAAAATAAAAGTAATCCCAAATCGTAAAACTGTCAATGCTTTATTGTCATTAGCAGCTCAGCAGGCTTGGCGTATCGTGCGAAATAACTTAGACTCAACCGATCTGACAAAGAGGCTTTTTTTTTATGATCAGGACGATCTTTGGTAAGACAATTAAATGCACCTGCGGGAAAACGCATCAAATCGAGCCACAGGAGATCCTCTACTGCGATGATGCCATAGACCTACTGCCCAAAATCTGCAGCCGATACGCTGAGGGTAAGTCCATTCTGGTTTTAATGGATAATCGCACATTAGAGGCAGCCGGGGCTGAGGCTATCGGCGTGCTCAAATCGGCCGGGTGGGTGGTGTGTGAACATATCCTACCCGACAGCGAGGCAGGTGGCTCTCCAGTGTGCGATCTGCAAACGCGCCGCAGCCTCGACGGCCTAACCGGCTTGGGTGAAAAAGCGTCGCTGATCCTGGCCGTCGGAGCGGGAACCGTTAACGACCTGGCCAAGTGGCTGGCATTCGATGAGGGTAAGCCTTACCTGGTTCTGGCCACCGTAGCGAGCATGAACGGGTACGCATCTCCAAACGTTGCCCCGAGTATCGACGGGGTCAAAACGCTCATCCGTGCCCAACCGCCAAGAGCGGTGCTAACAAGCGGGAAGATTTTGACCGCCGCACCATACAGATTGACAGCAGCCGGCTTGGGCGACGTCCTTGCAAAGTCGGTCAGCTCAGCGGACTGGTACTTAAACCACCTGCTGTTTGGCGACTACTACTGCGCCGAATCCGTTGGCCTGATCGCCGAAATCGAGCCTCTCTATATGGATCAGCCTCAACAGGTTCGCGATAGCAACCCGGAAGCGATAAAGGCTTTGTTTAACGCACTGCTGCTTACCGGCGCAGCGATGACGATGGCTGAAACGTCAGCCCCTGCCTCGGGCGGGGAGCATCTGATCTCGCACACGCTGGATATGATCTCGAACAGGGACGGAACCGCCCATGACCTCCACGGCCGGCAGGTCGGCGTGGGGACGATACTGTCCAGTGAAATATACCAAAGGGTGCTGGCTATCGAGTCGCCTGATTTTGTAGCTCCTGCGGTCGATATCGACCGGAAGTTCTGGGCAGGGCTGTCCGATGAAGTTGCCAGCCAGTACGCTGAGAAAGTGCCAAGATTACAAGCCGCCCGAGACGAACTTAGCAAACCGGGCAGATGGGATCAACTTAGGCAGGAACTTGCCCCCTTGCCTCGGGCATCGGCCGAGATAGCTGGTTGCCTCTGTGCCGCAGGGGCTGCCTGCCGAGCGAGCGACATTGGATGCACCATTGGCCACCTCAAGGCAGTATTGATACACGCACACGAAATGAGATCGCGATTTACGATACTCGACCTTGCCAGACTTGTCGGCGTGATGGATCATGCAGCGGATGAGATAATCGACTGTTGGGGCTAGCGTTTGGTACGAGCGGGCTTGATTGGCGAGTCCAAAGATTAGAAAGGGAAGTTTTCTTAGGTAAAACCATGGACCGACTCCCGCGAAGTACCATCCTATTTGTTTGCTGCTGGGGGATGACCCTACTGTCCTTGGCGACAATTACCCCCTCGGTCGGGCTGACTGATATGGGCGAGGAATTGTCCATGAGCTTTACCGACAAGGGCATCCTGCTGGCGGCTCCGTTTTGGGGGATAACCATTGCTATTATCCTGTCGGGTGTGGTGGCAGATCGAATTGGTTTTCGCATCCCTCTGATCGCCAGTACCGTCATGCAGTCGGCAGGCTGCTTGTTGATGTCACTGGCGAATACACCCTTTATGGCTTATGGAGGTGCTTTCCTTGCCGGGTGTGGCTCGGGCACGGCCGACGCTTTATTCACGCCGATCATATGTGCGATCTATCCCCAGCGACGCACAAAAATGAGTAACCTGCTGCATGCGTTCTACCCAGTCGGCCTGATCATTACGATCGTCCTAATGACTGCGATGCTGGAGCTTGGATGGCACTGGCGGGGAGTTTTTAAGGTGCTGGCTGTTCTGCCATTGCCGGTTCTGGTAGCAATTATTTTTCTGCCCTTGCCCTCGAAAACTCACGAAGGCAACGAGCGTCAACGAACGCGAAACATTGTTGGCAAGCTACCCTTTATACTCCTGGCTACTGGCATTTTTCTGGTAGGTGTTACGGAGATGGCCCCGATGGGCTGGCTGCCGGACTACATCGCATCAGCCATTGTCGGTAGTCCGCTCCAGGGTAGATTAGGCCTGCTGCTTTGCGCGGTTACAATGGTGATGGGAAGGCTTTCCGGCTCGGCCCTGGTCGAAAGATTGGGCGTGAAACGGCTTTTTATCGCCTGCGGTGTGCTTTGTTCGATAAGTCTGCTGATGGCAGCGATGCCTGTTGGACCAAACTTTACGATATTCTGGCTGGCTTTACTTGCCTTTGCGGTAGCGTCGCTGTGGCCAACTATACTCGGCCACGCCGGCGATAGATTCCCAAGGGCCGGAGCATCGATGTACTCGCTTCTGGGAGCTGCGGGAAATTTCGGTGGTGTTGTTGGTCCTATTACCGTTGGCCTGATCGCTCAGGCCGGCCGGCCCCATATTGCAATGGGGGTATTGGCCATAGCTCCACTGGCTGCTCTAGCTGCAATGACTTTGGCCAAGCCAGCCAAAGGTCCTATTCGCACAGAAATGTAAAGCTTGTTTGCAAAAAGCCATCCTATGCGCCTAGAATTGCTGTGAAATCGACGCAAAATTGCAGAAGTTGAACCTTTCCAGCTAGTTACATTCATTTTGCCCGGCAATTGCTGCGGGTTGATTCGGGCTTACCTGCCAAAGACGAAAGCGAAACCGACCGGATACAAAAAGGAGATTCTTTTAATGTCAAAGCTCAGTGAGCAGATTCAAACAGGTGATTGGAAGGCTGAAAAGCATGTTCCCATACTGGAATGCCCCACTACCGTAAAGGCAGATGAGGTTTTCAAGATAACTGCCTGCATTGGCAAGGAAATTGGCCATCCCAATACCACCGAGCATCATATCCGCTTTATAAACATTTTCTTCCTTCCTGAAGGCAGCAAATTCACCTATCAGGTGGGGAGTTTCGAATTCAATGCCCACGGTGAATCTGTCCCCGGCCCTAACGAGGGCCCGGTATACACGCATCATGAAATTACCGCTTCGATGAAAGTAACCAAAGCCGGCACATTGACAGCGGTAGCCTACTGCAACATACACGGGCTGTGGCAATCCGAGCCTGTTGAAATAACAGTAAGTTAAAGCTTTTTTGAGGCTTCAGGGATAATCGGCCGGGGTTTACCTGGCCCGAATGGGCGATACAGGACTTGAACCTGTGACTTCTTCCTTGTAAGGGAAGCGCTCTAGCCAACTGAGCTAATCGCCCGAAGATCAGAGAGTATACACAATGAATCTAATTTTGCAATCAGGGCCAGACAAGAGATTGCAAACTTAAAACCAGTCCCCACTTTTGTGATTCTGTCCCCAAGAAAAAGGCTCGCAGCAATAAAGCTACGAGCCTTTTTCGACGCAGTTTAGAACTTTAGGCGGCGAGGAACCCATCGTCCAACGATGAACGTATTTTCTCCAGCGCGATATTTTGAATCTGCCGGACACGCTCATTGGTCAGGCCGACGATCTTGCCAACTTCAGCCAATGTCTTTCCCTTGCCTCTGGAAATAATCGCAAACCTCTCTAAAATAACAGTTCGTTCGACATTTGACAACTTAGCCTTGTTATCCGAGAGAATATCCCTGACAGCATCGATGGATTCGTTTCTCTCCGTCTCATGCTTACGGACATCCCAGTCAGACCTTTCCAGGTCAGGATCGTATTCCTTCGGGAACCGCCGCCGGTACGTGCCTGTCTTGGTCGCTAAGCGATTGAAGCTTTTGAGGATAGCCCGGCAAGCATAGGTCGAGAATTTGAAGCCACGGGCAACGTCGAACTTCTCAACGGATCTCAGCAAGGCCATGTTGCCTTCTGAAACCAATTCGGTGAACTCGACATTTGGAATGCGGGTACGCCTTGCCATGGCTATTACCAAAGCCATGTTGGCCCGGACAATCTTGGCCCTGATCTTAAGGGCACGTCCATACCAAAGGATCATCTTTTTGATCCTGCCAGCCGTCAGGCGTCGCAGGTTGCCCTCGAGTAGCCCGCTAAGGCGAAAACGAGCGTAGTTGTACTGCAAGAACAATCGCCCCTCATCTATGGCAGAAAGGGTTGTCTTGCGGGCAGGTGTCGTGTCGGTATCTTCCGGTACCTCAGGAAAATGAACCCAGGCCGGGACATCAATATTCTTGGATCCCCTGCCGAACAACTCTTGTTCTACTCCTTCCGTGCGGAAAAGAGGGTTATCGACAAAACCTATCGTCTCTGGAATACGCTCGAAAAGGCGTATTTGGTCCTCCGCCAGATCAGAAAGCACCGACTGCTCTGGCACTACTGCTTCAGCAATCCTGGTCGCGGTGGGCATCTGTCGTTTCCTTTCACTCTGGGGGCCCGCAGGCCCGGGACTTGGCGATATATTTCTAGTACTGACTGTCCACTTTTCAAGTTCAGTCAAAAACTAGAATAAAACCCTCCATAACCCTTTCAATAGTACTATTCTATATAACTGGTACTTTTTATCAAGTTATAAAAGAGAAATAAATTGACTTATCCACAGCTACTACACAAGCAAAGCTAACTCTATTGAGAGAAGGGAGTTGAATTCATTGAAGAGATGGGGGATTGACCATAGGCCATATCAGGAATTCCCGGAGATCAACCGGAGTGTTTGGGGTATTCAGTCTAGAGCCTAATTTCTTTAGCTATATTAAGTTATCGAAATAGAAGCCTTACTGGACACTTGGGGCGGGAACGGTTTTCCGAAAAAGGCATAGTTTATTGATCGCCTTTGCCCAACAGTCGCCTGACGAGCATTCCCTCTCCAGAGCGGTTGCCTTCGATGAAGTGGCCAAGAAATTGAAGGCCATACCCAGCTACAAAAAGTGCTGCTGCTATCCAGGATCTGCCAATTGCAAGCGCTATCGGTGCAGCGATAAAGCTCCCTGGTATGCCGGCCATGTGAAGCCAGAAGTTTACCGGGTTCAGGTGTCTTTGGTACCAGCTATTGATTGGATTGACCATTAGATCTCCTAAATGACTTGCCTGAAACCGAAAAAAAATTCGCAAACGAATTAAACAGCATACCAAGGAAGAAATTCAATACCAGAATCGACATGCAATTGATTACAAAAATTTCGGTGCAGGTTCTTCCCACCCCCGCTGCCGGGGCCGATGCTCACAATCACGCAAACCACTCAACCTGTGTAAATTACAAACTTGGCCTAATTAGCCAGGACAACCTAAACCCCGCTAGTCCTGCAGCATTCTATCGCGGTTCAACAAGCCTGATCCGCAATACCCGTTGCGTTTGGTCGGAGACTCTCAATCGCTCATCCATTCGTAGCGGAGCAAGAAAGATTATCCCCCCCCCGTCGCAAATACACCGGACTTGTTGCCGGCCATCGGATTTAACTTTCGCATTGGTAAGAAAGTCGCCCACTGTCTGGGTGCCCGGCGAGCCAAGCGGCCGGAAGAAATCACCCTGGCGTCTGGTTCTACATGTCAACGGACCGGCGATTTTATCCGCATCAAGCCACTGGACGCAGCTATCTCCGGAAATGCAATGAGCCTTAAATCCTTCGCTGTCAAAGGGCTCGACAGAGCAAACGACATAACCGCCGCAGGGAAGATCCGTCTTGCCGGGTAAGTTCAATTCCACTGACCATGGGTTGTTGCCAGAGTTGGGCTGGCGATGTTTGGAAATAACCAGCAAATCGTCTTGGAGGGCAACTATAAATCCGCCACTAAGGGTAATCGGTGAGGTCAATTCGCCAGTTATAAGCCCGTCCATTTCGCAAAAGCGTTCGGTGGTAACCGACTGCATCGGTGCGTCAATCCGCTCGAGGGCGGCTCGGATGGCATGGGTTCTTACCAGAAAATGCTGGTCGGCAAGTATGCCTGTATCAAGGGCGATTTTATCGGGGCCTGTCTTATCGTGTATGATCGCATCTGCCAGAGCTGAGTGAGCAAGTGAGGAAATGAAATCTTCCACCTGAGCTGCCGATTTGCCCAGCCGAAGCACTGCCTCATCTACCCGCAGGTTCAACCGATCACGAAGAAGCGGCAGGAGCTCGGCGCGGATGAAATTCCGCCGGTACTGCAAATCAGTGTTTGTTTCATCTTCGCGCCATCCCAGGCAGCGACGGCTGAGATACTGCCTGATCTGGTCCGCTCGGATTTCGAGCAAGGGTCTGATTATCTCAACGGAGCCCGATCCCAACGGCCGGCGGATTGGAATGCCTGATAAGCCTCGCAGGTGCGTCCCTCGAATGATCCGAAACAGAATCGTCTCGACATTATCATCTGCATGATGGCCCAGGGCTACGCAATCAGCTCCTTTGGCCTGGGCTACCGATTGGAAGAACTCATACCGCTCGTGGCGGGCAGTTTCCTCGATGCCCACCCCGAACTGGGTAGCCAGGGCATTAACATCAACTCGCCGGCAAACGAATTCCAGGCCGAATTGTTCTGCAAGCTCGCGAGCAAACTGGCAGTCTGATTGGGATTCCAGGCGAAGTCCGTGGTCCAGATGACCAACTGTAAGCTTGGCCCCCAAGCCCGATTCATTCAGTTGAACCAATGCAGCCAGCAGCCCAACGCTGTCGGCGCCGCCCGATAGGCCTACCAGGACGGTCTGACCGGGGGCGATCAGCGAGTATTCTTCAATCGTTCGGCCCACAGCGGAGACAAACGGATCCAGATTCTCATGTTCTATACAGCCAACCATTTACTTGCCCTTACGCAATTAGGCGCTATACTATCAGGTTTCCCTTCAAAGGAAAATGCACCTGATGAGGCGGGCATATCATCCAAGACACTTTTTGGCGGTGCTTATATTCGTAGCAGTCTCCGCAGCTATGACATATCAAGCCTCGCTTGACTACCAGCTTAGCGAATCCCAGCTTAACCTCGCTGCCGCAGCCGTCAAACGACACGATGCACAACTATTCGGCCCGGACCAGGTTTTCGGCGAAAGTAACCTTTGGCGCGTTCACACGCCGGCCTTTCAGGCCCTGATGGAACTTTCCCTGGTTCCGACGAATTATAGTGACGTCTTACTTCCGTTCAGGCTGCTTACCGGCGCAGTTTTGATGGTTTATCTATTAGGGATGTACGCGCTTTGCTACCACCAGTGTCGCTCCTGGTCCATATCTGCATTCGTAGCGGTGCTTAGTTCAGTAGTAATCCATACACTTGGCGGGCACTATTGGGGCCTTGGCTCGCTTGATTCGATAACTCCTGGGGCTATTGTCCAGGCAATATCGCCTCTGATCTTACTGGCATTCCTTCGTCATCAAAATCAGTGGCGGGTAATGCTTGTGTTCGGATTTGTCGGCCTGTGCGGCAATATGAATTTGACTACATCTATCAATCTCACTTTGATAATGCTTTTTGTTTATCTCGCTTGCAGGCGATTTGCCCCCTCGGCCTGGCCGAGAGCCTTAGGTTGCGCGGCCTGTGCGTTTTTGGGAGCCCTGCCTTACGGCGGATATGTCTTAGGAATTAAAGCGCAACTGGCAAACAATACCGCGGGCGTAACCTCAGCCGTCGCCGCCGAAGCCCTCAGGCTGGGCAATATGGAAGTTCTCTTTCCTGAACTTCTCCAGTCTGCTTTGGGGTGGCTGCCTTTCCTGGCAGTGTTGGCAATTCCATCCATGATGGTTCTGGCACGGATCGAGAGGTTCAGGGTCCGAAACCTGGGGGTCTGGATATCCTTCCTCGCATCGGGGATCGCCGTTGGGGTAGGAGCCCAGTGGGTCAGTTTATGGCTTGGGGGCTTGAATGAACAAACCCATCCCGCATTCATTGATTTTGCACAAGCCGGTAGCCTTATCATGCTGCCTTTATACGTTCTTTTTGCACAGGGGTTGACCAATCTATTTCGTCTGATTCGCAGACAGAGACATGCCCTGCGTTGGGGCTGCGCTGTATTGATGGCTGCGTGGATAATACCGTCTGACAATGTTAGGTTTATCCGCCACCAGATATATCAATTGCTCACACTGCCCATCGCAGATCAGTACAAGCCGAGGAATGTCCGAAGGCACAACCAGCAACGGGCCGAGCGGGAAGAGTTGACAGCGATAGCACATTGGGCTCGGGATAATACCGATCCGAATGCAATTTTCCTTTGCGACAAGGCCCAGTTCCGACTTACCTCTCAACGGGCGATTGTTTCTACCAGTTCTGATGTTTTGTATTTCTATTACCTCAGGCCTGGCCTGCTTGGTGAGTGGGTCGAAACTTTCAAGCAACTGCGGCGAATCACCAAGCCGGCGGGGAAAATTAATCCCGGACAGGTGAGGCAATTCGTGGACGATCTGGCCAAGCGATCGGGATTTGAGTTGGCCGAGAGTTGGTACCTGATCTGCCGGACCGGCTCAGCCCCCGGACAAATCGACCTGCTCGAGCAGATCACCTCAGACAATTGGGGCAGCCAGTATCAACTTTTCAAGATCCGATAAACTTTACGGTCCTATTGGTTATATCCCAGCCGAATCTCAATGGCTTTAATGCTCAAGCCCTCCTGGGCCAAGGGCCGATTTTGTAAAAAGGCCGGATAACGGCTGCGGCGTATTCCACTGTTTTCAACCAACCCAGGCGAAAAAGACCTGTGATGACCAGTTTACTATCTCAGCCCAATCTTGAATTTGTCCCGCACTTGCAGGGGTTTATGGACTATCTGCAAGGGGAATGCGGATTGGCTAGAAATACCCTGTCAGCTTACCGACGGGACCTGGGACACTTCTTTTCGTACTTATGCGAATCTAAAATCCAACGAATTGCCGACCTTCAGGCAAGGCACGTCGAGAAGTTTATTTTCTACCAGCGTGAATCGGGGCTTTCGGTAGCATCGGCTGCGAGATCTCTAGCTGCGGTCAAGACGTTCTGTAAGTATCTGGTTTCAGTTTCTGTGATGGCAAGAGACGTCTCTACAAGCGTCGATTCACCCAAAAAATGGCACCGCCTGCCAACAGTTCTCGATACCCACTCAATTACAACCCTTCTTGAAAGCCCCGATCCTGCTAATGACGCCCACGGCCTGCGCGACAGGGCAATTCTTGCCCTGCTATACGCTACCGGCATCCGAGCGTCTGAACTTGCCGGCCTGGGTATTAATGATGTCAACTTCACTCTGGGCATCATTCGGGTGATGGGCAAGGGGCGTAAAGAGCGGATAATCCCCGTAGCTCAGCAAACTTTAAAGGCCATTGAAGCTTACCTCCAACTCAAGCGACTGCCGAGTACTGAGGATGAGGCGAGCCGGGTTTTCCTGTCGAAATCGGGCAAGCCAATCTGGAGGGAAGACGTATTTCGGATCGTACGGAAATACGTCAGGCGAACTGCCCTCAAAGGAAACATATCACCACACACGTTGCGGCATTGTTTTGCTACCCAACTTCTTTCAGCCGGGGCTGACCTGCGAAGCGTGCAGGAAATGCTCGGCCACGCCGATATTTCCACGACCCAAATTTATACACACGTCGATTCAGCGAGGCTCAAAGCCATCCATAAAAAATTTCACCCGAGAGGGTAAATTTTTAACTCAAAGTAACGTCAGTTTATATAAATGGACCGAGTCTCAAGACCATCCATATTATATTTCATCCGAGTGTTAAATTTCACAAAAGCCTGACGAGAAATGATATGAAGTGAGCGAAGTTCGTCTATATCGACAAAAACTGAAAATGTCTCTCAGGATTCCACAGCTTGATAAATGCTGAGATTCTCAGGGACAAAGTTCGATACAGCTGCGAGGTAACCTCTGATGGCTTCATGAAGTTTATCAGTCGCCAACTGTTGAGTCTGACCTCGGCTGGTACATCCCGGTAGGGATGGACACAAAGCCGTATAGCCACCTTCGTCATTTGGGATAACTTTAACGCTAAGCTTCATTCCCCTTATCTCCTTGGCATAAATGCCCTAAGTAGCCCTTCAGGCCGAACAATAAACCTGATCGATGTAAGCAAAGCACGCCCGAGACCAAATCCGCCTTAAAAAAGTGGACAGCGCTGCCATCAAAAGACAAACAATGCGCTTCAGAGCCCCTCCTGGTCAAAAGATGTGCCCAGACTACTGACTATCTGTTCCCACTGAAGCAGAGTTGCTACCGTTTTTATTATAGAACCGACGTTACCCTTTGCAAGGGCTCTTCTTTGAATTTCAGGCGAAAGCCTTTATTGCAGGTCATTGGGCGGTAGTGTGACCAGAAGGTAGCAATAAGTTATCTTCGCCCAGACCGCCGCCAAGATGCTAGCTATTAATAACTAATAACAAAACTAGCGATTCAGAGAGCGAATATGAACTGCCAGGGCGAGTAAACAAAAAAACTTAGGGATTTCTCAGCAGTCTCCAGCCAAGCCACCTGGATCAGGAGAGACACTTGTGACCGAGTTGCTTGAATCATCCGATACCTTCGGTTGAATAAGGCGGAATTTTACCACCGCCTCTGCTGGAGAATTTGCCTCAACTGAAGCCTCCCCCGAATGAACTCCCATCTCTGTCTTATACCGAATGCGATAAATCATTTTGCCTGCCTCCTATTGCCAGCCCTATCGCAGCCTACGATTCATTCCTGGCACAGGCGAATCCTCCGAGGGTGACAACGTCCTGATTGAGTCCAGACGTGTGACATCATAGGCATGGCATCTTTCTTGGATAGATTCTGATAAACAGGCGGCTGAAAGCTGCTTACCGGCCCTGGGCGAGATACTGGCTGATAGCCTCGGCAAGCGCGGCGGCAAGGGCATCCTGATAAGCATCATCAGCCAGCTTGACAGCTTCAAATCGATTGGACAGGAATCCAAGCTCGACAAGAACCGCCGGGCAGATTGTCCTAACCAGCACGCGAAGGTTGTTGTGTTTGATTCCCCTGCTCTTAACTCCTGCCTTCGTCATTTTGCGAGCGATTAATTTCGCCACAGAAATCGACTTTGAAGATGGAGTCCGGGCCACGAAGATCGTAAAGCCCTCAACGGATCTAGTTGGAGACGAGTCGCCGTGAATACTCACAAAAAGAGCTGCACCGGCGCGGTTGGCAATTGCAGCACGTTCATTTAGCTCGATGAATGTATCATCTGTCCTGGTCAGGACAACTTCATGCCCCCTCTGTCGAAGCAGTTCCGCTGTTTTCAGCCCGACAGAAAGATTAATCACTTTTTCGTGGATGCGGAACTGCATTGTCCCGGGGTCCTTCCCGCCATGGCCGGGATCCAGAACCACAAGAGCACCACTTACCACCGGGGTCGGTGGAATTAACTGGGCCTGAACAGGACCGGCTGGTACTTCCAGAAGCAAATTGCCGATTGGCTCGGTTAACTGGGCCGGAATAAATAACATCCCACCAACTGGGACGATCCGCCCCCCCAGGCCAATAGCCTTGCCGTTAACAAAGATCTGACCTCCCGGGTCAGCAAAAAGCATGATCGTATTACTCGCATCAGCCAGCCTGGCTAAGGCCGATTCGGAATGCTCCACTGTCATATTTAGCCTACCGGCCAACTGATACACGCTGATACTTCCAAGCGGAGCTGCGATTGGCTCATTATCCACTCGGATACTCTCGACAGGTCCGCAACCAGAGCCCAGGGCCAGGGTCAAGGTAATAGCCACCGACCAGATAGCTGCACGCTTAGTAATTAGCAAAAGCATATTCATTTCTTCCGATTAAAGGTGGGTTACTCCGTCGAGGTTTTCTGGGCACAAAAGCAGCTCCGTCAGTGCAACCTAGTTGGGTTTAACACGTTGCCGGCCAAGTAGCAGTATATCAGAAAGCCCACCCAAGCCAAGAAGATCACCCCTAACAGGACATACTTCCATATCGGCCGATGCGGCGAGCGGTCTGGGATACTATCGATTACATTAACCGGTGGAATTGGCTGGTCGCTGGAGCGGCCTTGTCGCGACTGGTCGGTCATTCCTTGGCCTCAAATTTTGCTGAGGAAGAAAATGCCTCTTCAAAATCGAAGACATCGCGAAAATCTTCGATTGTATCGGTAGGCGACTTTCGCCAAAACTCATGCTCTATCAGAAGGTAAACCATATTGCCGAAATCGATAGTGGTTGTAATATTCCACTTTCCAAGGACTACCCTGGCAAGCATTCCCCAACGTTCGATAGCCTTTTCCTTTAGCCTTCGGCATATTTCCTGGCCCGTTACATGGCCTTCACCGGGTGCAGTCTCCTGTAAGAACTGGAACGCCTCGGGAGGGTATCTCCCATCGCCTCTTACGACCTGCTCTAAAGTTTTCTTGGGGATATCCGACATCACTGCTTCCTTGGGAACAGCGGCTGACCTTTATTCGTTATTGTGCCCTCAGCCAGGACGCCCCACTTGCCTATATCGGCCAGGGGTTTATCATCCATCGACCATCCCAACTGAGCGAGCCCTTGGCGGGCAGTAACGGGCATTACAGGTGCCAAATACACAAGGATGATCCGAACCGCCTCACCGCAAGTATAAAGTATTTCGCTCAACAATTCGCGTTCAGTGGGGTCTTTGGCGAGTTTAAATGGCTCGGTCGTATCAATAAATTTATTGGTAGCGCCGGCCAGGGCAGAAATTCCATCGAGATACTGTCCGAACGCACAAGCCTCCATTTGCGCAGTTGAATTTTCATACAATTCTGTAGCTGCGGCTATTACAGGGGCCACATGCTCGCACGATTCACCTGGTGAGGGAATCTGTCCATCGAAGTATCTATCTATCATATTGACCGTCCTGGACAGCAGGTTGCCAATCTCGTTGGCAAGGTCGATATTGTATCGCTGCTGAAACATCTCGCGTGAGAAGTCGCCATCGGCTCCGAAAGTTACCGCACGTAGGAGGAAATACCTGAATACATCAACGGAATACTCATCGCAAAGCTCGGTAATGACCTCTCGGGAGATGAAATTCCCGAGGGACTTGGACATTTTTTTACCCTCAGAAGTCCACCAGCCGTGGGCAAAAACACACTTAGGCAGCGGAGCCTCCAGTGCCATCAACATGCAAGGCCAGTACACCGTATGGAACCAGAGAATATCTTTACCGATCAGTTGAACGCTTGCAGGCCAGTAATCCCAAGCTGATTTATCATCCTGATCCCCGATTTCGGGCCAGCCCAGGGCGGTGACATAGTTGCTCAGTGCATCGATCCAGACGTAGATCACGTGCTCGGGATCATTGGGCATGGGCACACCCCAAGGCAATTTTTTCCTGGATCGAGAAATGCTCAAATCCTCGACGCCCATCTTCAGTTTCGACAGGACCTCGTTTCGTCTGGCTTGTGGCCGAACGAAATCTGGATTCGCCTCGATGTGTTCGATAAGTTTCGGCACCCACTTGGACAGACGGAAGAAATAGCCCGGTTCGCAGTAACGCACTAAAGGCTTGCCGCTGATGGACCCTTTAAAATCGTTCTCCCTGGCAGCCGATTCGGTAACGAACTCCTCCTGCCCTTCGTCATACCAGCCTTCATATTTGCCAAGGTAAATTTCATCGGTAGCCTCCAACCGCCGTACCATCTCCTGAACGCGAGCTTCGTGGCGGTGTTCGGTAGTCCGAATGAAATCGTCGTTGGAGATATTCAACTGCTTCCAGAGATCCTGGAAATGAACGACGACATCATCTGCCAGAGCTTCGGGCGTCATGGACTTTTCCTTGGCAGCGTTGAATATCTTGATGCCATGCTCATCCGTACCGGTAAGGAACCTTACGTCCCTCCCAGCCAAGCGGAAATACCTGGCCAACACGTCGGCTGCGATCGTCGTGTACGAATGGCCGATGTGTGGCAGGTCGTTAACGTAGTAGATTGGTGTTGTAACGTAATATTTGGTGGTCATAGAATGTGGGATACTCGGGCCAGACTGGCGAAAAATCAAGTCCAAATCAATGTTGTCCGAAACTTACTACCTCATAGCAATAACGCGTACAGCTCTCCAGGGGATCGAACCTGTCGCATCGGCTGGCCTCCATTTGGTGCGGGCTTGTGCGAATGAACCTGGCCTGGCCTGATCCACTGGATGCTTAGCCAGCCAAGTATATTAGGTGCAACAAAATCCTTGGCTGGATTGTCGCCAACATATACGCAGTTCTTGTCGGCAGCGCCAAGGGCGCGACTTAGCTTGGTAAAACCTATTGTCGAAGGTTTCCAGGCATCTCTACCCAAATTTTCGGTAAAGAGTACCTCGTCAAAAAACCTTTCGAGTTTCAAGGCGCGAAACTTCAATTCCTGGGCAGGCATAAATCCGTCGCTGAGCAAGCCTAACTTGTAAAGGCTGCGAAGCTTACCAAGAAAATCTGCGATCCCGTCATATGGTGCAATTTGGGGCACATGCCGGCGGTAGATTTCAACAAGCTCAACAATTTGGGATTGGCTCAAACCAAGGTCGAAATTCTCACTGAGCGCATCGAAGGCACCTTCGGTCTGGCCTGATTCGAACCTCAACCAAAGCCACTGCTCAAATGGTTCCTCACAGTCCAGAGCTATGCGTAAATGCCGGCCTATTGCGCCGTACCCGCTGCGGATGTATTGACGCTCTGGAAAAAGAGTATCGTCCAAATCAAAAATAACCGCTTCGATTTTGCGAAATGTACCTGTCATTATCTAAATTGCGGGCTGCTGTAGCCCGGTAGAATTGTGGGGTCATCGACCTGAACAAATACTGCCTCTTCATACCTTAACATCAGCATATTGTCGGTAAAATCGCCCACCTCGGCCGTGATCTTTTCACCCAACATCTCCTGGAGCAAGTATAGTGGCAAATTAGCTCCCGCAGCGATAGAAAGCGGCACACCACCGCCAAATCGACAGTTAACCTCGAAATATCGTGGCTGGCCGTACGGGCCTCTACGGCACTGGCAACAGAACACGCCCCACATCCCCTCGAGATTCTCAGCCAACAAACGAGCAGAACTGATAAGCCCCTGGTCCTTGGAAGTGACGGCTTTTTCCACTTCGCCGGACCTGACGACAAGCCTTTGACGAGGAACCACACAACGGACCACCCCATCGCGAGAGCGATAGACGTCGATCGTAAACTCCTGGCCTGGGACAAACTCCTGAACCACCATCGCATCGCCAAATATTTTTATATGTATCCGCAGTTCCTGCTCGTTTCGGATCTCTCCCGTGCCCACACCGCCACAGCCGTGCGTTGGCTTGATAAAGCAAGGGTAGAATGGACTCTTGCGAAACTCGTCCAGGGTGCAGCTTTCGATTGTCGCCAGGCCAACCTTTTTAAGGACCGTATTCAGGGCGGTTTTATCTCCCAGCAAGGAGATAACCTGCTGCGAACCAATCATTACCGTGCAGCCCAACTTCTCGAAATCTCTCTGCTGACGGGCCAGCTGAGGTAAGTCAAAATCAGTCAATGGAACCACAAGCCCGATCTCGTGTGTCTGGACATTCTCCAAAAGAGCATGAATGTATTCCAGCTTCCCCACCGGCGGGACAATAATCCCAACATCAGCCTTGTGGAACGCCGGAGAGCTTTCGGTGACATCGGTGGCGACAATCTTGCCGGCAATACCTAACTCTGCCATCGCAGCACGGAAAGAATCCATCAACGCCACGCGCTTTCCACAACATGTAAATAAAATGTTCAATTTTTTATCAGGCAGTTTTCCAGCCCTTCACTTCGTCTATAGCTTTATGTACATCTCACCGCCGCCTAAAATTAGCAACGAAAAATTTCAGCAAGTTTCTCGTTTCTTCTCACAGCCTTACAACTCTTAGAAAAAATCTCACCGCCGTAAAAAATTGGCAACGAACTTTCTCAGTCAGTTTCACTTTCCTTATCGCGGCTGTACCGCTTTTCGTAAATCTGACCTCCACCTCGAACAATATTGGCAACGGTTCGGAATATTATTTTGATGTCCAGGTAGAAGCTTTGATTGGCTACATAGTACAGATCCATCTCGATCTTTTCTTCCAGCATCACCTCTGCCCGCCCATAGGCCTGGGCGTAACCGGTAATACCGGGCCTGACATCCAGCCGGCCCCTTTGTCGCTGATCCCAAAGCTCTGCCTGTCGCTGGTACAAAGGCCGAGGACCTACAAGAGACATCTGCCCAGCCAGAACATTTATCAACTGAGGCAACTCGTCGAGGCTTTTTTCTCGCAAAAAACGCCCTAGTCGTGTCAGCCTGGGATCTCCCGCCGATTTTGGCGAAACGCCATACGAATCAGTATCCACCCGCATAGTCCGAAACTTCAACATTGTGAAGGCCTTGCCTCGCCAGCCGGCCCGTTGTTGTTGGAAAATAGCCGGACCACGGGAACCCAAGCGAATCAAGATCGCGATTAACAGCAAAGGCAAGGCAAGGATAACCAAGGCAAGTAAGCTCATTACAATATCAAACAGTCGCTTAAGCATTATTATGCAATCAGAGTGGGCCTCTGTGTAAATAACCCTCAGCCGAGATTATTACGGTACCAGTCAATCGCCCTGACCAGGCCATCAGCGAAGAATATTTGCGGTTCGTAACCGATCAGCTCACCTGCCAAATTTATGTCAGCCAGCGAATCCTTAACGTCCCCAGCCCGCGGTGGCGAGTAAATTGCTTCGATATCCGATGAAAGAAGCTCCTTCAATTGGGCCAGGATTTCGTTCAGCGAAGTTTGTCGGCCGCAAGCGATATTAACCATCTGACCGGTACATACTTCAGCCGGTGCATTGGCAGCAAGCCAGTTGGCATGACAGGCATTTTCGATGTAGCAAAAGTCTCGGCTTTGCTCGCCATCACCGTATACTTCAGGCTGGGTGCCCTTAAGTAAGCAGGATACAAAGGCTGGGATAACCGCTGCATAAGCACCCTTGGGGTCCTGGTATGGGCCAAAAATATTGAAGTACCGCAGGCAGAAGGTTTCCATACCATAAACGGCCGCATAAGCTTGTAGATAGGCCTCACAGGCTACCTTGCTGGCTGCGTAAGGGCTGATCGGCATAGGAACCATGCCTTCATGCTTCGGCGATACGGGCTGGTCGCCATAGGCGCTGGACGAAGCGGCAAAAATAAACCTCTTTACACCGGCAGCTCGGGCAGCTTCCAAAACGTTTATCGTACCGTTTACGTTAACATCGTGGCTTGTTACCGGGTCAGCTACACTGCGGGGAACCGAACCAAGGGCCGCTTCGTGGAAGATGGCCGCGCAACCAGCCACCGCTTCGTCGCAAGCAGACCGATCACGAATATCACCTTCGACAAGCGTTATCTTGTCGGCAATACCAGCAATGTTTTCCCGCTTACCTGTAGCGAAATTATCCAGGACCACAACATCATGGCCTTTATCCAAAATAAACCTTGCCAGATTGCAGCCAATAAAGCCGGCACCACCTGTTACCAGATATTTAGCCATGAATGTCAGATCCTTTTTGTCTCAAAATCAATTATCTGCTGAAGTGTTTGCTCCAGAGTATATTTCGGCTCAAATCCAATCAATGCTTTGACTTTACTCAGATCAGGCACCCTGGTCATCATATCATCGAAGGGCCGGCCGTATGCTTGCTCGTAGCTCAACCAGCTTTTCAAACTGACCGAACCTGTCATATCGATAATCTTATCAGCCAAAGCTTCGATGCTGATAGACTCATCCATGCCCACATTGATTACCTGCCCGCAAGCATCTGGGCAGCTCATGAGCTTAACTATCGCCTCTGTCACATCGGCTACGTTGCAGAAACAACGGCTTTGTTTGCCCGTGCCGTATATTTCGATCGGATCGCCGGCTAGGGCTTTTCGCACAAAGCGTGGGACAACCATGCCATATTGGCCTGATTGACGCGGGCCTACGGTGTTGAAGAACCGACAGATAACCACCGGCAGTTCATATTGGTTGTAATAGGCAAGGGCCAGAAACTCGTCGACCATCTTACTGCACGCATAGCTCCACCGTGTAAATCGAGTCGATCCCAGGACCACGTCGTCCTCTTCTACAAAAGGAATCTTCTCACTCTTGCCGTAAACTTCTGAAGTTGAGGCGACGAGTATCTTTCGGCCGAACTTGCTAGCCAGCTCGAGCACTACTTCCGATCCAGCAATATTCGTCTGAAGCGTGTGGACAGGCTGATCGACAATCAACTGGACGCCGACCGCAGCCGCCAGATGATAAATCTCATCGCAATCTTTGATCAGGCCGGAGATGACCTGTGAATCGCGAACGTCTGAGCGGATGAACTTAAAGTTCGGGCCGTTTCTGAGATGGGAGATATTATCGAGCGAACCCGTAGACAGATCATCTACTACTACAACGCTATGGCCCTGGCTGAGTAAAAGCTCGGACAGGTGCGATCCGATGAAACCAGCTCCGCCAGTAATTAGAACATTCATAAGCAAGTCCCCAATCCAAGAGAAAATCTGAGGTTAACTGCGATTACAACTCCACTGAAAATAACCTCTGACAAAAGCCTTTTCAACCTTCATGTAGTGGATTGATCCCCGCACCGGCCAGGCCAGGCTGACAAGGACCGCCCAGAAAAGACGTCAATCGTCCCTGTAGGGCATTTGACGAACAAGCAATCGGCGTATCGTAGCCAGTAAGACCTCTCTGGCCGGGGTCTGATCGGCAAAACCCACCAGGCGAACGAGAGTAAAAAACACTGTCAGAAAAGCTAACTGGACAATCGCAAGGTACACAAGAGCATTAGAGAATCCGATGTCTTCGGCGCCTAAAAGCCAGTAAAAGATATACCCGCCAATAAAGGCACCGGCTGCCCTCATAATCGTGCCGCTTCCCTGGCAGAGGGTGAACCCGGCCGTCTGGTAGACTGTGGGAACCGCAGCCAGCATGAACCACGTTCGGCCCATCATAAACCCGCCAGTGAGAAAACCCCATGCAACGAAATAAGTGGCCGACCAGATAATCTGCGAGATTCTCTCTTGTGGAAACGTCAGCCACACAAGCCCCAGTAATCCCATCGCTGCAATGCAAATGTTCATAGTGGACCGCCCGCCATGACGATCGACCATACGCCCCCAAAACTTCTGGCCTAGAAGGCTGCCAAAGCTCATTGACATCATCACCCAGATTATCAGGCCAGGTTCCATGCCTGATTTACGAAGGATTACTACCCAAAAAGGCATGACCAGGCCCATTATCAGACGAAACTGCCAGGTAAAGGCCAGGAACCGCCTGGCAGGCTTGGCCTTGAGCACAAGACGCATCCGAAGCAGCAGCGGCGCCCGCCTCTCGCGGATATGAGATTCGGGCACACCGCCCAGGAACCAAACCGTCCAGCACAATGTCGATACCCCAAAGATAAAAGGTACGACAAATCCCGTGCTTTCGGTGTGCCTTATCAGATACCAGCCAAGGATGATTCCGGCACATATCTCGACGATCCGGGTCGACATCCGCAACCGAGCGAAGAAACCGCCCACAGCATCGCCGGCTGTGTTGTCCTGAAGCAGCGGCCACCAGGAAGTCTGGCCCAACATTCGAAGCAGGCCCAAAACGCCGTAGGCAACAATGCAAGATAAGATTGCATCCCTGCCCGTCTGGCCGGAGAAGGCAAGGTAAGCCATGTAAATAACCGGCAGGATCCCCAGGGCCCGACAGAACCTCAAAAGACGCACTTTCCCGATACGGGGGACGATCTGCATACCCACCAACTGACCCAACCAGCCCAGTTGGATCACGCCGTCGAGAATACCAACGTCCCTGGCCGTGCCGCCTAATGACATCAGGAAAAGCTTGCTGACCCGCATGATCACCACGCGGTTAAAGGTCGCCGCACCCATCGCTGTAAGAATCAGCGCACGCTGGCCACGGGTTCTCTGAGCGGGGGTGAGTATCTCCTCGTTTACTGCTGCTGGAGTTTGCGTCTCAGCCATATAGCTAATAGAGAATAACCGATCTTAATCCGGTTAGCCAGATATTAGCCAAAAGACTGAGCAAAACAGCGATTTTTCGGCGGCGAAGCTCCCCTAAAAACCAGGCAGCAGATCGGCCTCGGCGGCGAAGAGTTCTTCCGTCATCTTCTTGATCTCGGCAGGGCAGCAAACCGCCGCGGTCAATGGATCGAGCATCAGTGCCTGGGCAGCTTTCTTGGGTGACTTCTCGATACAGGCGTCGGCCGCCAGGTCGTACATCCGCATTTGCCAGTCGCAAAGCGCCGCACACTGTGGGGGCAGCGGCCCGAACTTGGTTGGCGATATGCCATTGCCGTCGGCTACACAAGCAACCTCGACCATTCCGTCCTGCGGAAGATTGTCGATAAGCCCATCATTGAGCACATTGCCATACAAAACGAACGGCCGATTGGTCTCAATGGCCTCGATGGTATAGCTGGCATACTCGTCCGTGCGGTCTGTGACCAACGGCTCCTTGCCGGCGAGAATGTCGCGACGCAACTTATCTTTCGCTACCCTCCAACCCGGCCATTCGGCTGCGTAGAAACCACTTCCACCGCGATATTTGTCGCGGCAGTACTTTTCAATCAACTCGGGACGCTTGCGGTAGTAAGGCAGGTATTCACTGAGATGGCCTGACGATTCGGTAATGAAGTAATCGAAGTGCTTCATCATGTCGAAACGAATAGGATCCCTCTCGTAAAGTTCCAGATCGCTCTGGATTTTCTCCAGCAGCACCGGGTACATGTCTTGGCCGTTACTGGAAAGCTCCAGGAACCATGCCAGGTGATTTATCCCGCCGACCCGCCAGTGTAGATCCTGATAAGCCAGACCCAGATAATCAGCCAGATCATTAGTTGTGTGTTGAACTGAGTGGCAGAAACCGACGACCTTAGCCTTGGAGGCTCGGGCGGCGGCAAGGCACAAAATGCTCATCGGGTTGGTATAGTTCAAAACCCACGCATCAGGGCAAAGCTCCTCGACGTCGGCGAGAACTTCCAGAAATACCGGCGCGGTCCGTAGGCCCTTGAACAGGCCGCCCGGTCCGATCGTATCGCCGATACATTGATCCACACCGTATTTGGCTGGGATGTCATTATCGAACTTCACCGCCTCGGTACCGGAAACTTCGATGCAGTGGATAATATAATCGGCACCTTCCAGAACCTCGCGACGATTCGCACTGGCGGTAACCTTCCAGCCGGCTTTGCCGGTGGTTTCGACGATCTTATTGCCCATCTGCTCAGCTAAGGCCAGCCGCTCGATATCAATATCCACAATGGCCATTTCGCCGGTATCCGTTCCGGGAATATTCAGCACATCAGCGAAAAGCTTGTCGAAGAACATGCTGCCTGCGCCCATGAATACAACCTTCAAAGGCCGGCGAACCGCATCGAAAAACCCAAGAGATTCCGCTTTTGTAATGTGGCCGGCGTGGCCTTCTTCTTTTACCGCCATCACGTATTCCTTAACCTTATTAGAAGTCATCCCAAAACCTCGATTTGGGCTGGAAGCCAGTATGGTTCGCCCGTTGTGCCTTTGCAAGTCCATTGACTCAACAAGCTCAAATCTCCCATCCAACGTCGCCGATGCCCCGGAGTTTTCAATTTTCAGGCCAACTCAAGTAAAGACAAACCTTGACGATTCACGGCAAGGCCGGTAAAAACGCTGTTTCTATTGAGAAAATCTAAGTAACAGGAGCTATAGAATGTCAGATTTGAAGATTTACTACGACAAAGACGGATCGCTTGATGCCCTGGCAGGCAAGACCGTTGCGATTCTCGGTTTCGGCAGCCAGGGACATGCCC
>SDBT01004495.1_pt1 | contig 23671 bp, 20 predicted proteins | sample 2277101 | NCBI WGS metagenome assembly SDBT01 (sample SAMN10404973, study PRJNA504765) | marine sediment metagenome | isolation source: marine sediment core GS10_PC15, 103 cmbsf | place: Arctic Ocean: Southern Knipovich Ridge | collected 2010 | reverse complement strand
GTTGCCAAACCGCAGATTATTGGATTTTGGATGTGGGGCAGGAGGATTTCTTTCAAAAGCGCGGGAGTTGGCAGCAACAGCACATGGCGTGGAACCAGAAACAAGATTGAGCAGTCATTATCAAAGCCATGGTCATACTGTTTTTCAAAATCTTTTCGATATTTCGACCGACATTCTAGGGGGGGTATGATATTATAACCATGTTCCATGTGCTGGAACATATCCCCGATCCAAAATCGATACTGGGTGAATTGAAGGAAATGCTGGCAGGTGGCGGACAGATTGTCGTAGAAGTGCTAAATGCTGATGACGCATTGCTGACTTTTTACAATAACAGTCCTTTTTCACATTTTACCTATTGGAGCTGTCATCTGTTTCTGTATACAGCAAAAACCTTACAAATGTTATTTGACCAAATGAATTTAAAGGTGAACTATATCAAACAGATTCAGAGATACCCGCTATCTAATCACCTCCACTGGCTTGCAAACGGCAAACCCGGCGGTCATCAAAAATGGCATTTTCTCGATTCCCAGGAGTTGCATGCTGCCTATTTAAAACAACTCGCGGCTATTGGAAAATGCGATACGATTTTGGCAAGCATCTCAAAAAGTTGAGACAATATTGTTTGAGATGACATTTATATATAACAGGCGTCGATCTCGTCGAGGAATGTGGCAGGTTATGCTGGCAGGATGAATAAAAAAAGTATCAAAGTCAGATTTCTTTTAACCTTTATAACGAACATTCTACGGGTAGGAATTTCCTTTATTGCGGGTCTGGTCATTGCCCGCACCTTGGGGCCTGGCGAATACGGCAATTTCACCTTTTTGCTTGGAAGTTTTACATCTCTCGCAACTCTCGTGGGCATGGCTTCATCTTCCGCTTTTTATACGTTTATCTCTCAAAAACAGCGGGGAAAAAAGTTTTTTCATTATTATGGCGGCTGGGTATTGTTTCAGTTGCTGATCCTTTTACTTCTTGTTCTGTTCCTGCCGGATTCGATCAGACAAAAAATATGGCTCGGACATCCGTTCGGCCTGGTTTTTCTTGCCTTACTTGCCAGCTTTGCCATGAATCAGCTCTGGAGATTGATTGCTCAAATCGGAGAATCGATTCGTGATACTGTCGGCGTTCAGATTCGGAATCTTGCTCTGGCTGTTGCATATCTAATCTGTGTGGCTGTTCTGGCCGGTTTCCATGTTATAAGAGTTAAAAATCTATTTATTTTAAATGTCATACTTTATCTTTTATTTTCAGTTTTATATGCTCGGCGCATTTATCGGGCAGGCACCCTGTCAAAGGGAGAAGAGGAGAATTTAAGGGGCGTTTTAGGAGAATTTAAAACCTTCTGTTTACCATTAGTCATTTACACGGGGGTCGGATTTCTATATACCTTTGCAGACTACTGGCTTTTGCAGAAATTTGGGGGGTCTGTTCAGCAGGGTTATTATGCTATCGGTGCCAGGTTCGCCGCCCTTTCATTGATTGCCACGACCTCAATGCTCCAGGTATTCTGGAAAGAGGTTTCCGAAGCTAATTCTCTCGGGAACATGGAAAGAGTCCGGCAGCTCTATTATCGGGTTTCCCGAAGCCTCTATTTTATTGGCGCTGTTATAAGCTGTGTTATGATACCGTTCAGCCGGGAAATTCTTGCCTTGCTTCTCGGCCCTTCATATCAAGATGCCTGGCTGCCTTTAAGCCTGATGTTTTTTTATCCTGTACATCAATCGATAGGCCAGATTACGGGGACGATGTTTTATGCGACGGAAAAGACAAAGGCTCAAGGCTATATTGGGATTTTCTTTATGGCTATAAGTATTTCAACAGCCTATATATTATTGGCTTCCAAGTCAGCAATTGTGCCAGGTTTTCAATTGGGAGCTATGGGATTGGCCATGAAGATGGTCGGGTGCCAGATATTAGGTGTAAATATCTCAGCCTTCTTTGTGTCAAAATATATAAATGCACCTTTTGATTGGAGCCATCAGATTATCGTATTGCTTCTGCTACTGCCCATTGGGTTTTTAAGCAAATTCTTTTCCCAGGGCATACTCTCTCTTGTATCTTTTGATGGGCATGCAATTTTTGTTATGGCAATTGCAGGCATTTTTTACCTGGTGAGTGTCGCAATTTTGATACGTTGCTTTCCCTCAATTGCCGGACTTAGCAGGGAACAGATCAACCATGCACTTTCATGGTTGAGAGCGCGAATCAAACCAGCCGGACGAACATAAAGATAGGTAAAAATGTTTCTTATAACAACTGCTGACCAGCGTTTCTGGAAAACTGACGAACCGATCCTCTTTTTAGGAGAATGGTGCAAACTTTTTTCACAAAGATCTGTCTGGGAGAAACTTACTTACGAAGTTCTGCCCTATCACTGGGATGACCGCAAAAAATTATATCAGGACTATCTTTATCTGGATAAATTGTATGAACGGACGCTTCTCCAAATGAGAGACCTCCTAAATAAAATACATGGGGTGGATCATTCACTGCGCTACTGGCGGATTGTTGTCGGGCCATGGCTTTATTACTTTATTCAGATACTTTATGACCGGTACCAGTCTATTCTAACGGCAATAGAATCTGGAAAAGTGACAAACACATTAATAGGCAGGTATGATGACGTAAGATGGTTCCCTCAGGACTTTCCCTGCTTTTTAAACTGGTTTATAAATGATGACTATAACCACTATATATACAGCCGGATCATTGAATTTACTGATAAAATACCTTTTGAAGTTGTAAATGTCGAAGATAGAGGCGAGTACAAGTGGTATGCCGGTAATGAAAAATATCCCTTTGCCCCTAAAAAAATATTAAAAAAACTTGTCGGGCTCTATAATAAAATTGTCCCTGATCGTTTGAATCGGGTTGTATTAATATCCAGCTATTTGGACACATTCGATCTGATCAAGTTTCAGCTTTCATTAAAGCAGATCCCTTATTTGTTTCCGCCGGATGTGGTAATTCCTGAGGTAGATATTGATCTGGCTGCAAGGGAAAAGTTGTCTTTTGAGTCACCCAAGAGTGAGTTTGAGGCATTGCTTGGCAAAATGCTCAAGGAGCAGGTCCCTTTGATTTATGTGGAAGCTTATTCTAAGATGAATGAGGGTTCACTGAAAGCCTATCCCCAAAAGCCAAAAGTTATCTTTACTGCTAATGCAGAAAACTCAAATGAAGCTTTTAAAATCTGGGCAGGTCACCATGTTGATCGCGGAGTAAAACTTGTGGGAACTCAGCATGGAGGGCATTATGGTACAGGCCTGTGGTCGTCCACTGAAAGCCATGAAATACAGATATATGACACGTATTATACATGGGGCTGGAAGTCTGATGTTTATGAAAATACTAAGCCGCTTGCGGTAGCCAAACTGAACAAGGCAAAGAGTATCAGATCCAATAATGACGGCGGGATATTGCTTGTATTATCGACCATGCCCCGATATTCTTACCATATGTATAGTGTTCCTGTCGCCGCTTCAGGCACGTCATCATATTTCAACGACCAATATCGGTTTGTAAGAGCGCTTTCCAAGGAGAATAAAAGACTTCTCCTTGTTCGTTTGTATCATCAAGATTATGGATGGAGCCAGATGGAGAGGTGGAATAGCGAATTTTCCGAGATAGAATGCTACCAGGGCAGCAAGTCAATGCTTGACCAGCTTAACGAAAGCCGCTTATTTATTGGCACATATAATGCGACTACTTACCTTGAGACGTTTGCCGCCAATTTCCCGTCTGTGATGTTCTGGAATCCCAACCATTGGGAGCTAAGCCCTTACGCGCAGCCATATTTTGATGAACTCCGCCGCGTAGGCATATTCCACGATACGCCGGAGTCTGCGGCCGCAAAGGTTAATGAAATTTCCCTTGATCCGGCATCCTGGTGGAATCAACCGGAGATTCAAAAAGTAAAGGATGAATTCTGTTTCCGGTTTGCGCGGACTTCGCATAACTGGATGGATGAGTGGAAAAAAGAGTTAAACAGGTTGTGGAAGTTTAATTAAGCAGGTATCTTAAGAGGAAAGATGATAAATTTAAAAACGAAACTTAAAAAAAAACAACTAACCATCGGCTCCTGGATTACCTTTGCTCATCCTGCCATTGCCGAGATCATGGCAAAGGCGGGTTTTGATTGGCTGGCGATTGATATGGAGCACAGCGTCATTACTATTCGTGAGGCAGAAGAGCTGATTCGGGTGATTGATCTCTGCGGCGTTGTGCCTTTGGTACGCCTTTCTGCCAATGACTCGGTGCAGATCAAGCGAGTAATGGATGCCGGAGCTTACGGGGTGATCGTGCCTATGGTCAATTCAGCACTTGAGGCCGAGCAGGTGGTGATGTCAGTATACTACCCTCCAAAAGGTCGGCGCGGCGTTGGACTGGCTAGGGCTCAAGGGTATGGAGCCAGCTTTGACCGGTATTTGGACTGGGTAAACAGGGAGGTAGTAGTCATTGTCCAGGTGGAGCATATTGAAGCCGTGAATAATTTAGAGAGCATTCTTTCGGTGGAAGGCGTGGACGGTTTTATTATAGGGCCGTATGATCTATCAGGCTCTTTGGGTATTCCCGGCCAGTTTGATCATCCTTTGATGAAGGAGGCCATGGGGCGGATTGAAACTGTTGGAGCCGCTTTAGGCAAAGCGCCAGGAATTCATGTCATTGAGCCGAAGCCCGATGAACTTAAAAGCAGAATAGAACAGGGGTATCGCTTTGTGGCGTATAGTGTGGATATTAGAATGCTGGATTGTACCTGCCGAAGGGCTTTAGAGGCATATAGATGATTTTAAAATCTTTTATACCAAAGAGTATCAAGCCTTTCTTAAGAGAAACTTTACAATGGATGCTGAAAACATCTATTGAAAAAGCTTCTAAAGAGCAAGGCCTGAAGAATATAGCAGATAAGCTTACAGAAATAGTGCCGGATATAACTGATCAATACTCCACATTTAAAGTTGATAATCCATATGTTAAGGTCAAGGTACGAAACCTGCATGCATTTCAAATATCGCTTTTTAATGAAATTATCGGAGAGTTTGACAAACCTACGATTGTTGATATAGGTGATTCTGCAGGAACACATTTGCAATATATTATGGGGCTTCATCCTAAAGAAATGCAATGCCTTGGTGTTAATCTTGATGCTCAGGCTGTAAAGAAAATCAAACAAAAAGGGCTTGAGGCTGTGAATGCAAGGGCGGATGATTTGCATAAGTACAATATTGACGCTGACATATTCTTATGCTTTGAGATGCTTGAACATTTAATGAACCCATGCCATTTTCTGCACGAATTGTCCACAAAGACAAATGCGAAATATATGGTAATTACAGTCCCATATTTAAAAAATAGTCGTGTTGGTTTGTATCACATTCGTGGGGGGGGGGTCTTAAGGGATGTTTATGCAAAAAACAGGCACATTTTTGAATTAAGCCCAAAAGATTGGAAATTGCTTGTATGGCATTCCGGTTGGAATGTCGCACAAGAGAGAATTTTTTTGCAATATCCCAAGAGAGGATTTCTTTGGATCACAAAAGCGCTATGGAAACGCTTTGATTTTGAAGGCTTTTATGGGATGATTTTGACAAAGGATAATACTTGGTCCTCAAAATATATGGATTGGTAGGAAAATGACTTGTGAAAAGACAAATTGTGTTTGAGTAATTATGAAAGAATCCGATATCCGTCCCAAAGAACTTTTCCAGAAATATCTGGAATTGAGTGCTGCAGATACTGAGACTTATTTTATTTCGTTTCAAAGAGAACATCTGCCGTGTCCTGCCTGTGGTAACGAAAGTTCTCAACCTGCTTTTGAAAAATCGGGATTTGGTTATGCTGTTTGCCGGTCATGTCAGACGCTTTATCAGAATCCCCGCCCGCCTTTAGAGGAGTTTTCCCGTTTTTATCGGGAGAGTCCTTCGGCCCGGTATTGGGCTAAGGAGTTTTTCCCTGCAGTGGCTGAGATCAGACGGGAAAAATTGTTTAAGCCCAAAGTTATGGAACTCGCTCGACTGTGTCAGAGTGAAAACTTCAAGCCCGCGGTTGTGGCTGATGTTGGAGCGGGTTTTGGGTTGTTTTTAGAAGAATGGCGTAATCTTTTTCCCGATACGAGAACTATCGCTATTGAACCGAATCCGGAAATGGCAGATCTGTGCCGAGATAAAAAACTTGAAGTTATGGAGTGCTTCGCTGAGCAGGCCTCAAGCCTTTACAGCCATGTTGATCTGGTGGTTGCATTAGAGGTGATCGAGCATATACACGATCCGCTTGTGTTTTGTAATTCTTTAAATCGTCTGCTCCGTATGGGTGGCAGATTATTGCTTACCGGCCTGAGCGTTGATGGCTTTGATATTCAGGTCCTCTGGGAACACGCCAAAAGTATTTGGCCTCCTCACCATATCAATTTCTTGTCCATTCAGGGATTTGATCGATTATTAAAGAGGGCGGGGTTTTCGAAGGTGCATATTTTTACCCCGGGAAAGCTTGATGTGGATATTGTGAAAAACACTGTGGAAGAGCGGCCTGATGCATTAAATGACCAGCGATTTATTCGTAACCTTCTAAAACTGGATGAGAATGTTCTAAAAGAGTTTCAACAATTTTTAAGCAAACACCGGTTAAGTTCGCATTGCTGGGTTTGGGCGGTAAAATAAAAGAGGGGGCATTGATGATTAAAGAGGGTGTGTTGAAGATGAAAGCTGTTGCAATAATTCCCGCACGTATGGCGGCTACTCGATTTCCGAATAAACCGCTGGCAATGATCTTAGGCCTGCCCATGATCGAACATGTACGCAGACGGGTGTCCATGTGTACAGAGTTGGATGAGGTTATTGTGGCAACATGCGATAAAGAAATCAGGGAAGTAGTGGAGGCGGCAGGAGGAAAGGTTATAATGACATCTGATACCCATGAGCGCTGTACCGACAGAATAGCGGAAGCCGCCGGAACTATCGATGCGAATGTCATAATAAACGTTCAGGGGGATGAACCTTTAGTACTGCCGGAAATGATTAATGAGGTGATCAATCCCTTTTGGGATGATAATGAACTTCCGTGCGTAAATCTTGTTACAAGAATAGTAGACGATGACGAGTTCGAAGACCCTAATGCCCCCAAGGTGGTTACCAATCGTTTTGGAGAATTACTATACATTTCACGCGAACCGATTCCCTCAAAAAAGAAAGCCAATAATATCGATTATATCAAATTGAAGCAACTCGGAATCATATCCTTTAGAAGCGATTTCCTCCAGATTTTTACAAAACTGGAACCAACCCCATTGGAAAAGGTTGAGTCGGTGGATATGAATCGTGCAGTTGAGCACGGATATCGGGTTAAGATCATCGAAACAAAAGGACAGATGTTCGGTGTGGATGTGCCAACGGATATTAAACGGGTTGAAGAGATTCTCAAATCAGATCCACTGGTAGAGAAGTATATGTAGGGATTGAATGAAATTTTGTTGGGAATTTTAAAATATAAAAAAGAGACATTTGGTTATGACTAAGAAAGCAAAATTACAGGTAGGTATTGCAGGATATGGCGTTGTAGGAAAGCATCGAAGGGAATTTGTCGATCAACATCCGGCGCTGGTTACGACGGCAGTGTGTGATCTGTATTTCAAGGAACCTGGTCTGATAGATGATGGATTGAAAGTATTTCCGCATTATAAACAGCTTCTGGAAGAACCTCTGGATGCACTGTTCGTCTGTTTACCCAATTATCTCGCGGCCGAGGTTACCATGGCAGGATTGGAAAAAGGGATGCACGTTTTTTGTGAGAAACCACCGGGTCGGGATGTTTCCGATATTGAACAGGTAATAAATACCGAAGCGAAATTCCCTGATCTGGTATTGAAATATGGCTTTAATCATCGATTTCACGATTCTGTACGCAATGCCCTGAAAATAGTTGAATCCAAAGAACTGGGGGAGGTTATCAACCTGCGGGGAGTATACGGAAAGAGCAAGATTATCCCATTTTCCGGAGGATGGCGGGCTGAACGTAAATATGCCGGTGGGGGTATTCTCTTAGATCAGGGGATTCACATGGTGGATTTGATGCGGCTATTTTGCGGCGAGTTTGAGGATGTAAAAAGTTTCATAACCAATAGCTACTGGAAACACGATGTCGAAGATAATGCCTATGCGCTGATGCGTGACCGACAGGGGAGAATCGCAATGCTTCATTCAAGCGCTACTCAGTGGCAGCATCGCTTCATGCTTGAAATTGCCCTTACAGAAGGCTATCTCGAACTCCGTGGAATTCTCACTGGTTCAAAGAGTTATGGTCAGGAAAAGCTGATTATAGGCAGGCGGGATGAATCGGATAAGGGTTCGTTGCGGCGTGAAATGGTAACATATCTTGAGGACAACTCATGGCGGGATGAAGTTTACGAATTCGCCGATGCCATTGTAAATGGTAATGATATTAAATCCGGCACCAGCAAGGATGCTCTGGCTACAATGAAACTGGTTTATCGCATCTACAATGCTGATCTTGAATGGAAAAAGGCTTACAATATTTCTGACTGCGATTAAAATTTTATTTATTATAGGAAGAATTATGAACAATTTAGAACGTTTTGTTTCAAAGGCTAAAAATGTCCAGGAATTTGCAAAAATTTATTTTAATTATCTTGGAAAATTATTGGATGGAATTGACACTGAGGCCATCTCTGAATTCATCAAAGAGTTGGAAATAGCACGAGCACAACGGAATACCGTATTTATTATCGGCAATGGAGGATCTGCTGCAACCGCATCTCACATGGCAAACGATTTTGGAATAGGTGCGGGAAACAGTGAGGAGGAGATACCTTTTTGCGTATTATCCCTTACGGATAATGTGGCAGGGATGACCGCCATAGCGAATGATTCCGGTTATGATGAGATCTTTGTTTACCAGCTCCGAACCCATTATAGACCAGGTGATAAGCTGGTAGCTATCTCGGCAAGCGGGAATTCCCCCAATATGATTGCCGCCGCAAAATGGATGAAACAACGGAATGGCACAGTTATCGGATTGGTGGGTTTTGACGGGGGGAAACTAAAAAATTACAGCGACATATTGATTCATATTAAAACTCCGAAAGGGGAATACGGCCCTGTTGAGGACGTTCATATGATTCTGGATCATCTGATATACACCTGGCTTGTTTACAGGAAACAAAAGGAAAAATAAATGAAACTTTTGATTGGAGAGAAAGTACTAATAGGTCCATCCTCATTTTCTGAAGTTGATTATTCGCCCCTGGAGCGCCTGACAGAAACAGGATGTGATGTGATCGATAATCCCTTCAAACGAAAATTGACTAAATCTGAATTAATTGATCTTTTGAATGAAGGAATTACAGGTTTAATAGCGGGTCTTGAACCTCTCAACCGTGAAGTACTTAAAAATTCCAAATTAAAAGTTATCTCACGTTGTGGTTCCGGTCTGTCCAATGTTGATCTTGAGGCTGCAAAGGAGTTTAATATTGAGGTTTGTTTCACTCCGGATGGTCCGACCTCTGCAGTAGCGGAATTAACCTTGGGGGCAATGCTCGGTCTTCTCCGAATGATCCCTCTGATGGATAAAAATTTCCACGAAGGCAAATGGACCAAGAAAATCGGCATCCAGCTTGAGGGGAAGTCCGTAGTCGTTATCGGATATGGACGAATAGGTAGAAAAGTGGCTTCCCTGCTCCTTCCATTTAGCGTAAACCTTTTGGTTGTTGACCCGTTCATCCAGGAACCGATTGATGATATACCTGTGGAACCACTGGAAGAAGCATTGCCCAAAGCAGATATCATTACCGTTCACTCCAGCGGAGAGGATTGTATTCTGGGAAAGCGCGAGTTTAAGCTTATCAAGCCAGGTGCTTTTGTACTAAATGCAGCAAGAGGCGGACTGATTGATGAAGATGCCTTAATCTCCGGTTTAGAAGATGGCAGAATTCAGGGGGCTTGGCTCGATACGTTTAAGCAGGAACCTTATGCTGGACCGCTGATAGGATATCCTCAGGTCGTTTTGACACCACATGTGGGTTCATACACATTGGAGTGCCGAAAGCGGATGGAGACGGAAGCTGTTCAGAATTTGATCAATGTCTTAAAAAAAAGAGTATAAAAGATGAAGATTGATTTCAGTGGACAGGTTGCTCTGGTAACCGGCGGGACTCGTGGTCTTGGTAAACAGATTGCGGATGATTTCTTTGAGCTGGGGGCAAACCTTATCATAACCGGGACAAATAGTAAACAGATTGAGGAGTTAAATCATTCCTTGTCCCCAGAGAAACAAGAAAGAGTCAAATATATTGCTGCAGATTTTAGAGATTCGAAGAATATGGAGCAATTTACAGAGCAGATAATGGCTTATGAAAGGATTGATGTTTGCGTCAATAACGCCGGCATCAACCGCATTAATTATATCGATGAAACATTAATAGAAGATTGGGATGATATTATTACGGTTAATTTGAAAGCTCCCTTTATGATCATTCGTGAGGTCACCAAAATAATGAAGAAGAAAAACTACGGCCGCATTGTGAATATATCATCCATCTTCGGGGTTATAAGCCGGGCCAAAAGGTCCATTTATTCCGCAAGTAAATTTGGCCTAAGAGGGTTAACCCTATCCGTTGCGAACGAATTGGCAAGATATAATATTCTGGTTAACTCCGTTTCTCCAGGATTTGTACTCACCGAACTTACGAAAAGTATATTAACCAAGGAGGAGATGTCGAAATTGGCGGATGAGATTCCCGCTGGAAGACTTGCTATGCCTGATGAGATATCTTGTGTAGTGATTTTCCTTGCCAGTTCTCTTAATACTTATATTGCAGGCCAAAACATTATTGTAGATGGCGGATATGTAAATGTCTGACGGGTTAACTATTACGTCTCGAACAGGAAATTACGGTGTTACGTTTAATGAGAATTTTGCGGAAGTACTAAAGGATCAATATAAAGAAGATACTTTTTTTATTATAGATGAAAGGCTGATACAACTTTATAAAGATCCTTTTGCAAGTATCCTGAATGAAGGGAACTATATTCTTGTTAAAGTAAAGGAACAGAATAAAACCATTGATTATTGTCAGCATTTAATTCAATTCCTTATAGGGAAAAGTATTCGTAAAAATTATACACTTGTTGCCTTTGGAGGGGGGATTGTTCAAGATATTACAGGTTTTATCTCTTCTATCCTGTTCCGCGGAATCAGGTGGGAGTTTTTTCCAACCACTCTGCTTGCTCAAGCCGATAGCTGTGTTGGAAGCAAAACTTCAATAAATTTTAACGAGTATAAGAACCTTCTTGGAAATTTTTATCCCCCCTCAAACATCTACATCGATGCTCGTTTCTTAGAAACTCTACCTGTTAGTGAGATCAAATCGGGTATAGGCGAGATTCTACACTTTTTTATGATTGCGAACAGCTCTTTCCTAACACAACTGGTGGATCACTACGATGAACTCCTGTCATCTCCCGTGATGCTGAAGGATTACATTATTGAAAGTTTGAACATAAAAAAGAAGGTCGTCGAGATTGACGAATACGATAAAAATGAGAGAAATGTGTTTAATTATGGCCATACGTTTGGACATGCGATTGAGACGGTCAGCCATTACAGCGTAAGCCATGGACAAGCAGTAACCATGGGTATGGATATTGCCAATTTTGTATCCCTGTTGATGGAAAAGTTGAGCAAACAGGATTTTGAGTTTATGCATAAACTCCTCTTAAAAAACATGCCCACGTTTCATTTATCCGCTGATATGATTGAAGATTACTTTACGGCCCTTTCAAAAGACAAGAAGAACATCGGAGAAAATCTAGGATGCATTCTCTCAGGTGGATTGGGGGCAATGCAAAAGACTCAGATCCCTCTTGATGATAAACTTAAAAAAGGTATTATTGCATATTTTGAGACCTATGGGTGTGAAAAAAAATCAGGATAACCTAAGAACATCTTAACCCAAAGATATGCAGAAAAACAGTGTATGAAACTTATCTGGCTTTCTCACATTCTCAGTGAAAAGACTTCACTATATGGCGGAGCGCAGGGGATTTCAATAAAAAGTGAGAAATCCATCCAAGCAGGCGATTCCTGCAATACCCGCATAGTTACTTTTCCATGTCATGCAGGAAGTCACGTAGATGCTTCATATCACTTTATAGCAAATGGAAAGACGGTGGATGTCTATAGCCCCGAAACATGGATTTTTACTTCGCCTCTGGTTCTTGAAGTTTCATCGGATCCTGAAGAATTAATAAGTATTTCAGATTTACCTACTGATTTAACTGAAAAGAATGAAGTCGATTTGGTTTTGTTGCGTACCGGTTTTGAACAGTACAGAGGGCAGGATAAATATTGGAAAGAAGGCCCCGGTTTATCTCCGGAAATAGCGATTTATTTGAAAGGACGTTATCCATCTATTCGTGCTATTGCCACTGATTTTATATCCATATCCAGCCTCAAATATAGAAAAGAAGGCCGGATCGCCCATCGACGATTCCTGGAAAATGACATTCTCATATTTGAAGATTTGTCTCTTAAAGGTATATCTCATCCTAAAGACCTTGTACAGGTTATTGCCTTACCGCTTCGATTTGCCGATGGCGACGGCTCCCCTTGCACTGTCATAGGGTGGGAGAGCGCCTTGGAAAATTAATGGTGGACTGTTTAGCAATGAAGTTATATTTAACGACTGATGCAAAAATAGACCCTGAACATTCGGTTCTGTTCAATCAAATTGCAATCGATATTCGTAAGCCCTTCATAGATCTTATAGAATCTATTTCCAGACAGAACGCAAAAATCATAGACTGGTGGGTATCTTCTCCGGCAAGCCGGAACACATTCGCAAGCCCTCTTTTTCATTACTGTTGCTGCATTGCCTTGCTCCAGGAATTGATCCGTACAAAGGAGCGTTTTACTGAAATTATAACCGATTCCAGGGCATTTAAGAAAATCATTGAGGACTATCTGACCAAACAGGGGGTAAACGCCAGAGTAACATTGTCCAGATTGCCTGTAAAACGGCGTATAAAAGAACTTGTTCGGCCAATCTATACGATATTTGGCATCCCCCTGAATCATCTCATGCTCTTTTTTGCGGCCAAATTAACACAATCTTTATGCAAACCACTCACATCAGAGCCGCTAACACTTATCGATACCTTTGTTATGTCGGGCTACATTGAGAAAGACCGGTATTATCCTGGCTTGCTCGACGCACTTTCTGAAAAGGAAAAGCATCGCGTCTGGTTTGTTCCGCATTTATATGGTTTTCGTCCGTGGCAGTTCTTGCGGGTTGTCAAGAAACTACGCAAATCCGATAGAAACTTTATATTGAAAGATGATTTTCTGAAGTTTAGAGATTATTGGTATGCATGGCAGAATTATTTTCATATCCGCGGGCTAAAAATAAAACCCTCTCTCTTCTGCAGAGTAGACATATCACCATTAGTGCGCGAAGAACTGAAGGGCTTTCGGAATGTTAGTTTGTCGTATTTGCCTTTGTTGAATTATCGTTTTGCAAAAAGATTGAAACAGGCAGGTATTAATCTGAGACTTGTTGTTGACTGGTTTGAGAATCAAGTCATTGACAGGGGGTGGAATGCCGGATTTAGATGTTTCTTTCCAGATATCGAGACAGTAGGTTATCAGGGGTTTATGGCCCAAGCACATTACTTATGCATGTTTCCTACAGAGGTCGAAAAAGATAATAAAGTTATCCCACACAAAGTGGCTGTTATAGGAAAAGGACTGGTTCAATCTGCCCGCAAGTTTTGCTCTGATCTTGATGTTTGCATCGCCCCTGCTTTTCGATTTCAGCATGTATGTCAGAAAAGAAAATACTTTCCGGATGAAAAAGTATATACAATTCTTGTTGCGTTACCCATTATAATAAGCGAGGCTGTTTACATATTAAAGCTGCTCGTTTGTAAAAGTAATAACGGTGCTGACATACGGTTTTGGATAAAACCCCATCCAGCGACATCGGAGGTTCAAATAAAAGCGGCATATGGGGTCGCGAAGGCCAAGCAGATGAAATTTGTAAGTGGAGATTTTAAGGATTATGTTGAAAAATCAAATCTGCTCATAATGAGCAGCGCTTCAAGCACCTGCATGGAAACCCTGGCCAAAGGCATCCCGGTCATTATTATTGGTAACAGGCATGGTTTGTCGCACAATCCGATTCCAGAAACCATTACCGAAGACATTTGGCGAATGTGCTATAGCTCTGAGGAGATTGCGGAAGCCGTTCGGTTTTACCAAAACCGCACTCCTGAAAAAATCAAGGAGCATGAGGAGGTTGGAAAAAAGATCCGGGAAGAGTATTTTGAGCCTGTGACGAGAGAAGGGGTGAGAAGGTTTTTGCAATTAACGTAGGAGATATTAACAGATGGTAAAAAAAAAGGTTTATATATCTGGATGTGGGGGGATGTTAGGCGAAGGATTTTACCAGCAGTTTAGTGCTGAATATGAATTAAAATGCACAGATATAGATGTCAATGATGATTGGCTATTATACCTCGATGCCAGAGATCTTGACGCATATAGGGAAGATGTATGCAGCTTTAATCCCGATTATCTTTTTCATCTTGGCGCTTATACTGACTTGGAGTTTTGTGAATTGAACTCTGATAAAACTTATATAACTAATACCCTTTCGGTTGAAAATGCAGTTTATATTGCAAATCAATTGAATATACCTCTTTTGTATATTAGCACTGCGGGAATATTTGATGGTGAAAAAGATGCTTATGACGATTGGGATATTCCCACCCCTTTAGGCTGTTATTCCAGGTCTAAATATGCAGGAGAGTTGTTTGTTAAAGAAAATGTAAGAAGACACCTAATCTGCAGGGCTGGATGGATGATGGGGAGTGGTCCTAAAAAGGACAAGAAATTTATTCAAAAAATAATGCGTCAAATTAAAATTGGTGTGAAAGAATTAAATGTTGTTAATGATAAACTGGGGACACCAACTTATACCCACGATTTTGCAAAGAATGTAAAACTACTTATAGAGAAAGAATATTGGGGATTATATAATATGGTTTGTGAAGGAGAAACGAGCCGTTTAGAAGTTGCTAAGGAATTGCTTAGTATTTTGAAACTTGATAACGAGATCAAAATAAATGAGGTTTCTTCAGAGTATTTTAAAAAGGAATATTTTGCCGAAAGACCACAATCAGAAAGGCTTGTGAATAAAAAACTCAATTTACGGGATTTGAATGTCATGAGAAACTGGAAAGTTGCCTTGAGAGAATATGTCAACGATTATTATTCAGACTATCTTTCCCAATACTCCCTTCCTCTCCCCATTTTATCCTTAAAAATCGGTGAAAATATGCGTGATAATGTTTTTTTTAGCGTGATGATATGCTGCTATAATTCTGAACAATACCTTCGGGAAACCTTGGATAGCGTTGTTAATCAAACATATAAAAATTGGGAAATAGTAGCTATCAATGATGGATCAACTGACAAAACTGAAGAAATACTTTTAGAGTATAAAAGTAAAGGTGTACCGATTACTTATTGCATACAAGAGAACTATGGCTTTGCTGCAGCACGGAATAAAGCCGTGGAATTATCCAAGGGAGAATGGATTGTACTCATAGACCATGATGATATATGTCTTCCCAAAAGATTAGAAATTCAAGCAAACCATATTCGAGAAAATCCAAGTGTTAAACTTTTTTTCGCAAATACTGTTCATTTTGATGATAATGGCAATGAAATAAGACGTGGATTTGATAGAATAAATCCATGTGAGTTGAGCTTAAGAAAGGGCAAGGCAATGAATAGTCTTCTTGCTTTTAATAATTTTATAGACACTGTATCCGTTATTTTTAATAAAAATGCAGCATTATCAATTGGAGTATTTGATACATCTTATAAGTATGTAGTTGATTATGATTTCTTTTTAAGGATGGGATTAACATTTGACCTTTTTGGTAGTGAAGAATTGGTTTCCAAATGGAGAGTGCATAAAGGCCAAGCGTCACAGAGAATGGGAACGATAATATTTAAAGAACTTAATCAGGTTGATTATAAATATTTTCGTTCTAATTACGTTACAAATAAAACTAGAGTGAGAATGATTTTACATTTTGTGAGGAGATGTTTGAAAAGGGTTTTGTTTAGTTGAACATGATTACCGCATCTAAAAGACTTCCGATAAAATGAGCATACACTCTGATCCCATCCCTTCAGTAAAAGCGCTTTTGCAGGCATTGTTTGCCGGATTTTCAAAAGCTGAGCCGTGGCGGTGCGGTATTGTGCTGGAGAAGTCTGTTCAGTTCTATTCCCGTGGTATGTGGGCTATGGCGGAAGGGGTAGCAGCGATTCTCAATAAAAGAGATAAAAGAAATGAGTAGGTTTGGCAGCCTAATTATTTTTGCAATGAAGCTCTTATTCCACTGAGACAGAATGAAATAAGTCTTCATTTTTACCCCATAAAAAGCGATCTTTCGTCAGACTGGGACAAAATTGAGTCGGAAGAAAAAAGTTCAAACCTTCCAGATGTTTTTATTCTGGTTCATTATTTTGGATTTTTAAATTGTCTTGATGAGTCCAGAGTATTTTGTGATGAGTACGGTGTTGAATTATTAGAGGATTGCGCTCATCTACTTTTCCCGGTAAATGGAGCGGGGCAGAATATAGCTGTTTTCAGACCGCGAAAACTTCTCTCGCTTCCTGAAGGCGGATTATTGATTATGCCATATAATAGTCCGGTTCAGAAGGCATTAAAGTTTGATGCGAACAAAAAATTAATTCTAAAATGGTTGGTGTAGCGTTTGGCTTAACGAATGATGTTGACTGTGGGAATATCATGGCATCGCTTTCGTAAGACCGCCATCAGCAATGCAAATATCCTCCATGCTGATAAAATAAGCGGAAATATAGAGATGTTTCCCGACACAACCTGGTGTATATGTGGACATACTCAGTGAACTCAAAAAATACTGAGTAGATGAAAAAAAGTTGTACTTACGAATCGCTTCTCCTTTGATGAGGTCAGATGAAAACTATGCAATTTTTAAAAAGCTAGTTATTTATGGACAACGGAAACAGAGGGCTGGGCATCTGAAATTGTTGATTTATCTTGTTCTATCGAAGAGCTTCGCAAAGGTCTTTACCAAAAATGGAGAAATTGTCTTAATAAGGCTGAAAGGCTAGAGGTAACCTGTGAAACAGGCAGTTCTGATGTTTGATTGATGAACTGTTAGATGATTACAAGCGATTAATCAGGGGAGTGTTTTTGCCTGGAATATTTGAACTTGAGCGTTTTTCACATCTTTCCAAAAACGATTTAATTAAGATTACTCTCCAGAGCATAATACAGTGCCGCTGATAGGAAAGTTTGGAATCAACGTCATGATGCTGGTGATTTTCATAAAGTTTCTTCTAAGAGGAGTTCTTCGAAAGGCTGCGAAGTTTTTACGTATGGGTTTTGCTTTGAAATTGATAACTGCTTCGGTAAAAGCGATTGTGGGGCGGGTGGCAGATGCGAATTGCACCAGTTAAAGCTTAGATTATGGCTTGTTTTTTTTTACCCACCCTCGTGCTCGGAAGATTAAAAAACTAATATAATGAAGTTTCTGATTAATTTTTGTTTTACTGCCTTCAAGTTAGGACTGAATGGCGAGCATTATGAGTTGGTGAAGGAGTATTGAAATTGATGATTCGTCTGACAACGGTCAAAAGCTTGCTTTGGTTTTGTGCCATTTTACTGCTGGTGTTCAGTTTTCCTATACAGGTGTGTGTAAATAACCCTTATCCTTCATTACTACCCTATCTCCTGATTGGGTTGATAATCATGCTCAGCTTGGTTTTTCCCAGGAAACGCTGTTTGAATGACATTAACCTCCGTCAGAATCGCAACATTAATTTCATGGTGGGCATCTATCTTTTTCTTCTCTTGCTGAATACAGCATGGCAGACCGTATTCGGGATGATTAATCCCTACGAGGGGATTAGTGCGTTGGTTATCTATCTACTACCGGTAGTTTTCTACTGGTATTTTCGGAAAATAGCATCCGAGCAGGAAATACGGTCGGTTCTATTAGCAATAGTTGTTGCTGGTCTCATAGTGGGGATGTACTTTGTTTATGACTCTTATTTGAAACTAGCCCTTGGTCAAGTGAGTGACTATGCCTATAAAGCATTTCAGTACTCACTCCAGAGGAGTAATCAGACGAAAGAAATGGTAAATCAAATGCGAATAGGTTTGGGTCGCGGCATGGGACTATTAGAGAGTCACTCGGTATCCGGGGCTTGGGTTATTTTAGGATCTTTCGCGGCATTGTTTTTCCTGCCGCCGAAACCCAGAGTTATTCGCCGAGTTGTTTTTTTCGTGTTCGGAATGGTTCTACTATTAGGGCTCAATTTTACCTCCATTATTACCTTTTCTGTCATCATGCTTTTATTTGAATTTGGCGGTCTTTCGCTGCTGCGTGGTCGATTATCGGCAAAATTGGTTGGTAACCTTGTTTCGCTCACCCTCATTGTGATGCTTGGAGTAGGGTTTGCTCTGTGGGTGGTGGGTGAGGGTATGTCAGAGAGAATTTTGAAAAACTTAGTTGGGCAAATAAATTTGCTATTTGGGACCGGAGACTTAAATATAAAGATGGGGGGAATCTTAATCGAAGAAATTGGACGTTACTTCCAGCATATCTTAAGCTTTCCGCACACACTTTTGTTAGGCGATGGGTTCAGCACATTTGGCATGATGAAAGGTGGGGATATTGGTGCAATCGAGTCTTTGGCGAAATTTGGTGTGCTATTCTTTCTGGCAATTGTGTTTGGCCTTTTAAGACTGATTAAGGACGGATTACGGCAGATTAAGGCCATGAGCGGAAGGCAGGCTACAGGAATGGTAGGAATAGAGCATGGTAAAATCCTTCAATTTGCAATCTGCGTAACGCTGTTGGTTCTGATTACTGAAGGTCATTACAACGTGTGGTCGGCGAAGTCGATTCTGCCTATTGTTTTCTTCGTTTTTGCGCTCTATAGTCGTTATCTATCGGTTCCTCGTCCAGTGCCGCTTTCTGCAAAAAAGGAACAAGTGTGTGGAGGGCAGAGTCCTGCCAAGGTAACTTGTTGAATTATAATAAAATACATCACGCATCGTTGTCGATCACCTAATGCAGTCTGTAATTATATCAATTATTAGCTGTCACTCACTATGATTGCAATTTTAACAATAATAGTTACTCCAATTGTTTGGGTTCTATCGTTTCTTGTTATTTCTATATTTTTCTCGAATGTATCAAGCAAAAAGGCTCGATTAAAGTTTTGGCGGGATTTCCTGATTTTCGCAACATGTATCCTATGTCTTTTAAGCATTATACCTGTTTCAAATCTACTTGTGTATTCTATGGAGCGTCAATATCTCTTTCCCCCCGAAGAGGTTTTGGAGAAGATTGGCGTAATGGGTGGCGGAGTTATGTTATCCAGAGGTTTTCGCAGATACCCGGAAGCATCAGGCGTCACCTATTCCCGGGTATTTAATGGGGTTAAGATTTTTCGGCAGAGTGGAACAAAAGAGTTAGCATTGTCCGGGGCAGGAGGACAGCGGGATGGCGAGACCAATGCTGACGTTATGAAAGATATGGCTATTGCTTTAGGAATTTCTGAAAATAAGATTATCATAGAAGGTAAGTCGCGTAACACCATGTAACATGCTATAGAGCTTGCGAAATTGTTTCCACTGGAAGAGAGGATGCGGATAGGTATTGCGACTTCAGCTCTTCATATGCTGCGCGCGGTGCAGGCAGTTAGAAAAAAATCCCGAAGAATGCAGTTGTTCCCATTCCGGTAAGTTATATCTACTCTTCTCCAAAATATAGCTTTGAAAACCTGATTCCGCATAGTGACGCATTTTCAGCAAGCAACTACGCAATTCACGAATGGGTTGGAATGTCATGGTACGGTGTAAGATATTGATTCCAAGGGAAATACATACATGAGTTTGATAATATAATAGGGAACGTTTTGAATGATAGTTGGTATTGATTTATCAAACATCCATTGTGGTGGCGGAATTATGTATATTTCTGAAGTCTTAGAACACGTCAAGCCCATTGATTTTGGTTTCAATCGAGTTATAGCATGGGGCAGCGCTATCACACTTTCTGTGTTATGTGACCGATCATGGCTGGAAAAAATACATGTGCCTTTACTTGATCGGAAATTATCTTGGAGACTCTGTTGGTAGTAACTTATTTTGCCTAAATTATTGAAACAAAATCAATGCGATTTCCTTTTTTCTCCTGGCGGCACTCACCCTCGACATATATCCATACCAACGGTAACCATGTCGAAAAATATGCTTCCGTTTGAACCGTAAGAGGCTGCAAGGTATGCAACGGGTTTAATGCGGATGACGTTTAAATTGCTTAATGCTGTTCAAAGGATGAGTTTTCAAAGAGCAGACGGGCTTTATATTTTTGACTCAGTATGTGAAACAAATCGTTTATGCTCAATTGAAAAATAACCACAACAAACAGCAATTGTGCCACATGGTATTAGCAAAGATTTTTTTTGCCGCATAGAAACCAGATGCCACTTAACTCTTATTCATCGACCAATCCTTTTAGGCTGCTTTATGTATCTTTCGTAACTGTTTACAAACATCAGTGGCACGTGGTTGAGGCCATAGCCGGCTTGAAACAGGAAAAGGTTCCCGTTGAGTTGGAATTGATAGGTCTAGTAAATTCTCCTGCTTTGCGACGTCTTCGAAAAATAATTAAGCGCCTTGACTGAGATTCTTATTGATGCTGGTGTCTATTTTGATCCGGAAAACCCTCATGAAATTGCAGGGGTATTATACAAACTGATGATTGCGCCTGATCTGCGAAAGCGGCTTGCCTTGGCTGCCTATGGGCGGGCTTGGAACTATTCTTAGAAACGCTGTGCCACGGAAACTTTTTCATTTTTGGCTGAGGTGATTAAAACGAATAAGGGAGCAAAGAATCATGTTCAAAAACAAAATTCTTCTTATTACCGGTGGCACCGGTTCCTTTGGAAATGCAGTAATTAAGAAATTTTTAGAGACCGGCATAAAAGAGATCCGCATCTTCAGCCGTGACGAAAAAAAGCAAGATGATATGCGAAATGCCTATCACAATGACAAGCTGAAATTTTATATCGGAGATGTGAGAGACTATAATAGCATTCTTTTTGCTATGTATGGTGTGGATTATGTCTTTCATGCCGCTGCCTTAAAACAGGTGCCGTCGTGTGAGTTTTTTCCGATGGAGGCGGTGAAGACAAACATCCTTGGCACGGAAAATGTCCTGAATGCGGTTATTTCCCAGAATGTAGGGAAGGTTATAGTTCTGAGCACGGACAAGGCGGTCTATCCTGTAAACGCAATGGGGATGTCCAAGGCGCTGATGGAAAAGGTGATGACCGCGAAGTCGCGGACAGTGGATGAAAATAAGATCGTGCTTTGCGGGACGCGTTATGGGAATGTGATTGCCTCAAGGGGTTCTGTGATTCCGCTGTTTGTTGAGCAGATAAAAGCGGGTAAACCTCTAACTGTGACAGATCCCAATATGACAAGGTTTATCATGTCTCTGGAAAATGCAGTGGAATTGGTTTTGTATGCCTTTGAGAATGGAGAGGGTGGCGATATATTTGTTCAAAAGGCACCTGCCTGTACTATTGGAGACTTGGCAGTGGCAGTTAAAGAGCTTTTTGGAGCTGCAAATGAGGTGAAGATAATCGGTACAAGGCATGGGGAAAAGCTGTTTGAAACTTTATTAAATAGGGAAGAAATGGCTTATGCACGGGATTTGGGTGATTATTACAGGATTCCGGTTGATGACAGGGATTTGGATTACAATAGGTATTTTGTTGAGGGTGAAGAGCAGATATCAGGGAAAGAGGACTACACGTCGAATAATACCAGGATATTGAATGTGGAAGAGATAAAAGAGGTTTTGTTGAAGGTTGAATATATTCAGGAAGAACTTGTTTAGCCACGAATGACACGAATTAGCACGAATTTAAAATCATTATGGAGAGCAAAAACTTAATTATGAAGAAGGTACTTGTTACTGGTTCTAATGGATTTGTTGGAAAAAATCTTTGTACGGTACTGCGGTGTAGTGAGGGTATCGAACTTCATGAGTATGATCTCGATAACACAACTACAGAACTGGATGCAGCTCTGCAACAGGTTGATTGCATTATTCATCTTGCAGGCGTGAACAGGCCGGAAGATCCCAAGGAGTTTGAGACTGGGAATGCTGGATTTTTAAAAGAAATGTGCTCAAAATTACAGGGGTTTGGCATAGCGCCTAAAATTGTTCTATCTTCTTCGATTCAGGCTGCGTTTGATAATCCATACGGCATCAGCAAGCGCCGTACGGAAGTAGCGCTTCAACGATTTGCAGAGAATACCGGCGCAGAGTGTGTTGTATATCGCTTTAAAAACCTGTTTGGAAAGTGGTGTCGGCCCAATTATAATTCTGTGACTGCAACCTTTTGCCACAACATTGCCAACGGTCTGCTCATTCAGATCTCTGATCCAGATCATGAGATAGACCTGACCTACATTGATGATGTGGTGGAAGCCTTTATTGATGAGCTGAAATCAGTATCGCCCGGTTTCAGGTTTGCCCAACCACTACTTTCAAAACGGATAAGTCTGGGAGAGTTGGCTGAGAAGATTAGATCGTTCCGGGAGATGCGTACTAGCTTGAATCTACCCAATTTTAGAGACGCATTTGAAAGAGCTTTGTATGGCACCTATCTAAGCTACTTGAGTAAACAGGAATTCGAGTATGGCCTGGATATAAAAAGCGACCAGCGCGGTAGTCTTGCGGAATTTCTGAAATCGCCGTCTATGGGTCAAATTTTTGTCAGCCGCACAAAGCCGGGGATTACACGGGGTGATCACTATCATCATACAAAAGCTGAAAAATTCCTGGTCCTGCAGGGGGAGGCGGTAATTCGCTTTCGCTCAATACAGCCAGAGGTCAGAGGTAAAAGGTCAGAAGTCGGTGAGGTAATTGAATATTCGGTATCGGGCAGAGAATTTCGTGTGGTGGATATTCCGCCGGGGTATACTCATTCCATCGAAAATGTGGGACAGGATGAGCTGATGACACTCTTCTGGGCAAGTGAAATGTTCGATGCGGAAAAACCGGACACTTATTTTGAAGAGGTTTAGGCATATGGTAGTTTACTACGAAGGGCACGAAGGATATGAAGAATGGAATTTGATGAATTATCAAATCATGTCATTGGCTGCACGTTAAAAGTACATCGGAATTTAGGGCATGGTTTGCTTGAGTCAACTTACGAGCAGTGCCTGGCGTACGAATTGAAACCGCAAGGATATCCTTCAAGCTGCAATCTCCTCTTCCCGTGGAATACAAAAGCATAAAACTTGATTTCGGTTACCGGATTGATGTGTTTGTAGCTGACACTATTATCGTTAAATTAAAGAGTGTGGATAAAATTCTTCCAATCCATCAGGCACAACTGCTTACCTATATGAAATTAACTGGTATATCAATCGGCTGTTGATAAACTTTAACGTCAAGTATTTGAAGTACGGGATCAAGTAGATGGTTTTATAAAATCTTCTTATTCTTCATGTTTTTCGTGGCAGAAAAAGGAAAGGCGATCAATGAATAAATGGAAAAAG
>SDBT01004494.1_pt1 | contig 23675 bp, 54 predicted proteins | sample 2277101 | NCBI WGS metagenome assembly SDBT01 (sample SAMN10404973, study PRJNA504765) | marine sediment metagenome | isolation source: marine sediment core GS10_PC15, 103 cmbsf | place: Arctic Ocean: Southern Knipovich Ridge | collected 2010 | reverse complement strand
GATTCTTTGCCATAATCTTTGCGTCCTTTGTCAAGAAATATTTTTGCTTGGAATTGATTTTAATTTTGCACAACTTAAGAAAGAAGTTGCACAATCAGAGTAAGTTAAATTGTGCAAAGCCTACTATCTTTACTATCTTCCACTCATAATCTTATTAAATATTGTTGCAATCATTATTCCAACTAATATTGTTATGAATGCATATAGTGCGGAGAATCCTGCAATCCCTAATCCAAAGATTAAAATGAAGGGAACTATTGCAACAACAGTTGTTCTAAAACCAAGTTTAATTTTTGATGAAAAAACGAAAAACAAAATTGCTACAAAAAGCATTGCTAATCCTGCATCTCCGATTAGTTCATTTACGAAGATACACCTGAAATCTAAAATATCACATCCTACCATTTTAATCTTTCCCCCTTAGCCATTCAGCAATAATGAGTACAAACAACGTCATTATTGGAGCAATTATTAATGTTGCTAAAACAATATTAAATGATGCTAAATATAAGAAGATTGTTGCAAAGTCTCCAATCATTGTGGCCATACCTAAAGCTATTGGAACAAAGAAGAAAAATTCCACATTTCTTGTAACTATTCCAGCAACCACACTTCCAACAATAGTTAATGTTGCAATTCCTCCAGTAATAAATAAAGTCCAGAGTTGACTAGACTGGATATTTGCAGGATCTAAAATAGCTTGTAGAAAAGCAGAAGTAGGACTATTTATTACAAGCTGTCCAGTAATTAAGAACATCAAGTCTATGAATACTAATATCGTTATGTATGTTATAAGTTTTCCCATTATCCTATTTGTCTAAAGATCCTCCTAAGTATAAAGTAAGCTGCTGTTATAGTTGATAATATTGCTATTCCATACTGGCTTCCGAATTGTGTTAATGAATTTATATTAGAGCTTGATGTTGATACAACTATCCCAGTATCTAACCAACCAACGACACTAAATATCCAGACCATAATTATTAATACAGCCATTTTAACTTCATCTTCCAGTTGATTATCTCTTGATAGGAATATCATAACTCCCCCAATAGAAAATATTATTAATAAGAATTTTATAAATTCATTAAAACCATAATCATTAAATAAAGTCATTTGTCTTTTTATAGAATAATCTCCTGTAAAATCTTGCCCAATAATCCAAACTTTTTTAATTACAATAGTTTCATTTGTTGTTACTATTATAAACTCCCCAAATAGTCTTGTGTCATTGTTTGTATTAAGTGTTCCAGAAATAAATCCTTGTCCTGTATTGCTAACAAATAATCTTTGATTTGTTGAATTAGTTATATTTAAACTTATCAAGCTAACTGTTTGGGCTGTTGTAACATTAAAACTGAATGTAATAACTGTGTTATTTTGTAATGAGGAGTTACTGGGTTCTATATCATAAGATGTTCCTAAAGAAATTGTTGATCCATTAACAACAACCGATACTATTGAACCCATAATAACTGTTCTTAAATCTGTTATTGGTACAAATGCAAATATATTATTAGCAAATCCTGATAAACTAAAAGTAGCAGTATATGTTACATCTGGATCTAAGAAAAATACGACTAAACCAGAACCATCTGTTTCATCAGATGTTACTGAAATAGTACTTCCACCAAGTGTTCTTGTAATCACGGCCTTAACTGCTGCAAGGGTATTCCCAAGCGTGTCTTGTGTTGCAAATTGTGTAAATAATCCCAATATGTTTGGAAGTAAATAAAGTGTTTGTTGTGTCGTGAGATTTGACAATGTTAAAAGGGTTGGAGTGAACGTTCTTTGTTGGCTTAGTGTATTTGTATATGCGATATCAAGAGTAGTAGATAAGGTTTGGTTTGGTGGACTAAAACAGAAAGTGTAATTAAATGATTCTGTAGAATTTGCATAATTAAAAGTTTTATTTACTGCTCCAGTCCCAAGAGTATAAGTCCAAATTGAATTTGTAATACTAGCAGTTACATCTTCTTGATTTGTAGTTTCGTTTTTAAAGGTAAAGTTTAGATAAGGAATACTTAATGAAGAATTACAAACTCCCAGGACAATATCTCCTACTGATTGTTGATTCTCAGTAGAATTTATTCTTTCTCCTAAAAAATTGATTTCATAGAACCACGAGTTATTACCAACACCTAGAGGGGTATCTTGGGTTGTGGTAATATCAAAATTATCATTTCCTGTGCTAGTTATATCTCCACTTCCAGAACTTACTCCCCCATAAAATAAAGTAGCATCAGAAAGCGTAGAACCATTGGTTGTAATATTTATTGTTAATGTTTCTGTTTTACTTTCAAATGTAAAGGGGTTGAATGTTTCAACATTTTCCATTAAAGTAACATTGAATTCCCTAAAAGTGAAATTTATACCCCCAAAAGTATCATTAGCCCACACAGTAACATTATTTATATCACTGACATAATTAAAGGTGGTGTTTGTAGTACAACTTACAGTAGTATTGATAAAATTATAATCGAAGAAACAAGTATCAGGATTGGCTTCTACCAAAGTCCAGTTTAGGTTGATTGGACTTCCTACCTTTAGAACCCCCTGCGTTGAAAGAGGTCTTGTTATATTTATTAGGGGATTTGTTGAATCTATTGTAAAAGTCCTTCCACTCGAATTAGTACAACCATTATTTATATTACAAGATTCATATTTCCAAGTATAAATTCCATCTGCTAAAGTTGATTGGAAAAGATAATTAGCATCATTGGTTCCAGAGGAATTTGTTTGATTATATGAATTGTCAATAATTAAAGAAACATTTGCAATAGCAGCAATACTACTAATTGATCCATTGAAATCTATTGTTTGAGAAGAAGAATTGAAATTATCAATCGGGGTGTTTAAAGTTACTACTGGAAAATTTACTGGAGAGATTCCTGCTCCGTCATTGAATAAATCAGAAATCTCTGTTGAGTTCAAAACCCTATCCCAGATTCCACATTCATCAATTAACCCTCCAAAGAAAAAGGTTATTCCAGGAGCCGATCTAGCAGCAAGGAGATTTACACTACCAAATGTTCCTCCACCTATGGTTCCAGCAGAACCTAAAGTATTATTTACATAAAGTTCATAATCATTTCCGTTTCTTGTTGCAACAAGATTACTCCAAGCATTAGTATTTATACCAATTCCTGTTGAACCAAAAGCAACTCCTTCTACTACAATTTCATAATTTCCATCATGGGTTGCAGCAGCAAATCCAGAGGAAGAACCTCCACCATCACTATTTATAGTAAAAAATCCATCATCTCCAGCAGAAGATGTTGCATTAACCCAACAAGACACAGTAACAGAAGTATCTCCTGCGATTAAACTTGTTGAGATATTTATATAGTCACCTACCCCATCGAATTGGAAACCATTTCCTATAATTCCTTCAACACCTCTTGTAGCACCCTCATTTATTCCACTTTGATTTCCTTGAAAATCAACCACATCCCCAGCAAGTCCTTCGAATCTATACCATGAAACTAATCCTACAAACAAGTTCTCTGTAAATGTAGCCCACTCTTTAACCCTCTCCCCATAGAATGAAGGAATCCATTCAACATAATCTCCTTTTTGAACGTCTGTGAATATTCCAATAGTTATCACTTGGTCTTTTGCAACTGATAAACTTTCTAAATCATGCCATTTTTCTTGTGATTCAATGTGGCTTCCTGATTCAATCCATTGACAAAACCCATCTTTTGTTCTTGGTAATTTGCAATCTTCCACGTAATCTGGGATAACTACTTCTTCAATAGTTTTATATTTAAAATCAAATTGCCTATCTATTTTTTTTAAATCTTTCCTTGCGTCATAGAAATCTATTTCTTGTAAAGCATTTTCATAATCTACAAAAGATTCAAGTTCAAACTCTGCTACCTTTTGATAACCTCTTGGCACTTGATAATCTATTGGCGTTTTTAATTGAATTGTTGCTATTTCACTTGTAGGGATTATCCTCAAAATAGAGTTCTTAATTGTTACTGTTTTTGTTTCTGGATTATATTTTTTAACATTGTCCCATTCTGCAGCACTTACCGTTCCAGCTAGTAAAATTACTAAAAACATTACAATTAATAGTTTCTTCATCTTGTTATCCTAGTCTTTCTAGACCAATTTTTACCAAGCCAAACAAACGCAGCAAGTAGGAATGCGAAAACAAACCAAACCATACTTAAACCAGTAATAAAGCAAGTTGGCCTTCTTGTTAATTTATTTACTGTGTTAGTTTCATCATTATCAAATGCTGTTTGGTTAAAGTTTGTAGTACCCCTACAATTTAGAGAGCTTCCATCTCTTGCAGTATCTAGTGTTTCTTTAAATGGGGTTATTGTAGTAAACAAAACCAAAATAAAGATAAATAATGCTAGTAAAAGAGCTAATCCAACTGTTTGTCCTTTTTTTGATTTCATCATTTTGATAGCGACCTCCTTGCTCTCATCTTCTCTATTGGTGAAGCAAATGGATTATCTAATATTCTTTTGGCTGTTCTTTCTTTAGTAGACATCAGTTTTCTTTGAATTTCTTTTTGTGAAATTGGCCTTCTCTTTTTAGATTTCCCTTTTCCTTTTATAAATTCAAAATCTAATTTTTTATCATCTTTCTTTCCTTTTCTTTTTTTATCTTTTGTCATTTTTTCCTCCTCCTTTTATATGGGTGTTTCTTATTCTCTTTCTTCGAGTTCTTTTTACTAGGTCTTCTTAGTTTATTCATTTAATCTTGCAAACCGTTCTTTTTCTAGCTCTCTCTTGCATTATTTTGAATCTTTCTCCAAAAGATTTTTTCCTTAATGCGTCTAGTTCTGCTTTTGATTTAAACTTAAACTGGCATTTTTCTTCTGTCATTTTTTCCTCCTCCTTTTAACTTTCTTTTTCCTTTGTTTATATCCACTAACAAAAAAAACGTTGTTTTGGTTATTAACTGTCATTTTTGGTTCTGTTAGTTTTTTTAAAATCCCTTTTATAGTTGATTTCAATGTCATTTTTTCTCCCTCCTAACTTTTATCATCTGGGATGATTTTAATTTCCTAGCTTTCTGAATAGATTTTACTTCTGTTTTTGTGTCTAATCTTTTTTCTTTCCTCTCAACTATCCTAAAAGGATCTACTTTTGATATTCTAAAGCCAGGGCTTACCTTTGGTTTTAACCTAGCACCTTTGTTGTCTGTGATGAACCCAGAAGCCCTTAGAGTAGTATCTAATCGTTTTTTTAGCTTTTTCCTAGCCAATGGCTTTGTTTTCGCAGTTCCTACTCTTATATCCTTTCCTTTCTTACGTACAAAGATTTCAAATGGAGAACCGACCTTTTCCTTTGAAGGTTTCTTTTTAACTTTCTTTTTTCCTTTAGAAAATGGTATAGGAACTCCAGGAACTCCAGGTTTTTTTAACTTAGCTTTACCTTTTAAAAGGGATTGTAATTTTAACCTAGAAACTTGTCTTTGTTTTAATAATAGTTTTTGTCTTTCTAATTGTCTTTGTTTTAAAAGACCTCTTTGAGCAAGTGGTTGTCTAATCCCTTGCCTTGTTTTCAAAAGTGATTGTAATTTTTGTCTTTCCTTTTGTATTGTCTTTTGACTTGCTTTTTGCTTTACTAATGAGGAGATTTTATCTTTTTGTTTATCTATCTGTTTATTTATTACATCAATTTTTTGATTTATTTCTTTAAGTTGTTCCTGCCTTTCTACGATTCTTTCCCCAAGAGTTTTCTTTGATTGTTCTACTCGGGCTTTATTTCTTTCAAGATTTAATTTAACCCTCTCTAAATTTCTTGCTTGTGCTTTTGATATTGGAACTTTGATTGTTGGCTTAATTGGTTGTTTCCCGGGTAAAAATGGAACTTTAGCTGTTACTCCTGGAGCAATTTCTATTGTTGGGAGCTTTAAAATATCTTTTTCAATAAACCTTAAAACCAATTTATCAAAGTTTTCTTTTGCAACTTTAGTTTTTAATCTTCCTTTTATTTCTGCCAAGATTTTTAGTTGGGCTTCTAATGTTTTTTCATTTAACAATTTTAATTCTAGTTCACCAACAAGGGCTTCCGCTTTCTCAAAATCTTTCTTTGAAACTTGTTCTAATTCTGCAAAAGGACTTTTCTCCTCTTTAATTTTCTTCCCAAGTGCAGTAAAACGTTCTCCTCTTTTCCCCTTAGCAGAAAAATCTGTAAGGTCTTTCGCAAATTTTCTAAATTCAGCTTCTGCTTGTGGATCTGCCTTTAAACCTGTTTTACTAAAACCTTTTCCAAAAGAAACTAATCCAATCAATTCAATTATTGCAGCATCTGTTCCTTGCTCTTTATTAACTTTAGCAATTCTTTTAGCTTCTAAAGTTCCTAATCCTACAAGTCCTACAACATCTGCGACTTGAATAACCTTTTTGAATTTAGTACTTTCTTTTACAGCTATTGGTAATGCAGCCAAAAAACCTCCACGAGCAAGTGTGAAAACTTTACCAGCTACAATACCAGTTCCAAAACCTTCAATGACTTCAACAGTAATATCAGCTAGTTTTTCTGCTTGAGTTGGTGTAAAGAGTCTCTTACCCTCAATATCTCTTAATTGAGCAAGTTGACCTGAAAGTTTTCCCCTAACAACCTTTTCAGTTCCTGAAACAAACCCGATAATATTCTCTATATCCCGAGGAACAAATTTGATGTTGGGGGTACTTTCTATAAAAGTTCGCTCAAGTTGTTCTAAAAATGTTGGGGCGACAGTAACCGTTGAAGGAGGTCTAGGTATAACCTTTGGTTGGAATGTAATTAATCCACTCCTTTCTAATCCTTGTAATCTTGATTCTGCAATAAACCCTAAACTTTCTATTGGAATATCTACCCCTGCTCTTATATCTGAAAAACCTCTTATCTGTCCCTCCCTGATTATTGGATCTAAACCTTGTTTTCTAAATTCTGCAATTTGTCTTTGGGGTTCTGTAATTCCTAGAATCTGAACCCTTGCCCTTGTTTCCCTAAGTTGAGCAGGAGATAATCCTACCTCTCTTGCTTCTGCCCTAGTTGTTACACCTCTTTCTATTTGTTCTATCGTTTCTCTTGGCAGGGTTTCCTGGAAAGTTGCAAACTCTTGAGAAAATCCTGAACCAAATCTTTGACTACCCTCGAAGAATTGACCTGCTGAACTTTTTCCTGCTGTTCTTCTTTGGATAATTTGCCTGAACAAATCTCGTTTAGTTACCATTCTTTTCAAAAACCTCTAGTTTTACAAACAAGTTTTTTCCAAACTTAATTGTAGGATTAATTTTCTTTAATTCTTTTTTAGATAAAGTAACAGAACCTTGATTAGTTTTTTTATTTATGAATACTTTTCTTATCATAATTTTCTTTGTCATGTATTTTACTAGTAAAATATACTTTTTAAAATCTTCTCTTTATTCTTTCTTAAATGGGGATCTAATTTGTCCTCTTGCATCTCTAGTCCATTTAATAGTTTCTTTTTTCTTAGGTTCTTCTGATGGTGTAAAGGCATCTCTTTGAAGTTGTATCATTTTCTCTCTAAATTCTTCTTCATCATATTTATTTACACCAAAGAAATCTTTGAGTTTTTCTAACATTGCTAGTCCTTTTTGTTTTTCATTTGGTTTGGCTTTAGCGCTATAAGTAACATTATCTCTCCATCCCCAATCAAAAAAGGTTAGCTTCGCTGTTTGGTATCCCTTACGTGATATTTTTTTCTGTGGCGGCATTATATAAAGTTAGTTATAATAACTATTGCTACTAGGCCAAGTATTCCATAAAGAATAGCTTTTTTAATTGATACTTGTTTATTATCAGAGAAACCCATCTTAACGAGTTCTGCGTGTCTAATTCCTTTTAGTAAGTGATCTTGTAATTCAGAGAACTTTTCTTGCATTTCTTTTTCTTCCCATCTCTCTGTTCCAAGAGGAATCATAGATTTTTCTGGAATTAAAGCTAAAGGAATCCTATCTTTTGATATTGTCCAAATACAATCGCTTCTTTCATGGTATGTCTTTCCATTAATATTGAAAAAGCCATCTCTTGTTTCAATTTCTATGGCTTCTGCATTCCCATTTTCCTTTAAATAGATAACAGCAATCTTGCCTGGCTTCTTAAAATTCTTTTCTTTAAATGATTTCTTGAACCAATTAAGATTCTTTTTCTTCTTTACTGGTTCTTCCTTTTCTTTAACTTCCTCCCTTGGCTTATCTTCTACCCTTGTTTCTTTAGGAATAGGTATAACTGCTTTAGGTATTTCTTCTGGCATCATTATTTTTTCTTTCATCTTCTTCTTTTCTTCCTCCCTTGTAAATTCTCTATGTTCCCAGAGTTCTTGAATCTGGTTCTAGTTGTATCCATCTTCTTTGTAACATTTAGATTCATCGCAAATCCTTCATTACTCATCCCAGAATCCGCAATATTCATTGCTTTCTGGAGAAAGTATGGAGATATTTTATTAATGACATCAAATTTATTTGACATATTCTCTAAATAATGATCTGATATTGTTTTCATATCTAATAAAAATCTAACACTAAACAAAGGCCTACCTAATTCTGATTCGGATAGGAAAGTTGTTTTGATAGTATCCTCACTTCCCCATGCAGCTTTATGAAGAAAACTATGTTGGTTTTGCTTTTCATCTGGTTCTGGTGAGCCATAGGCCTCGTTAAACTCTTGCTGTCCCTGATAACGGTCTTCTTCAGCTTCTGCTGTATCAAAAGCTTGTTCTGCTTCCGCTTCTTCAATCATTTCTGGTGTTATTTCATCTTCCATTTTACATTCCTACCCTCTTTTCTTGGTATATTTGTTGCATATGTTCTTTCATATCTATTGGTGTTTCTGATTTTTTGCCCAAAACTTTTTTTATTGAATGTAAAACATTTGAATCTTTCTTCTGCACTTTTACGAATATTAACCATCCAAAGATAGCCAAGATAAATAAAGTTATTATTGGTTCAACTATGTCCACGTCCAACCAACCTCCATCCAGTTTTCTTAAAGTCCTCAATTATATCATCGGCAATTTGTCTTTCAGTTTTAAGTTTAGAGATTTTTTTAAGTTCATCAACATCAAAGTTAAGTTGTTTAATCTTTTCCTTTTCTTCATTTAACTTATCAAGATTTAATTTTAATGGAACATCATTAAGTTCTTCACAAAGAAAAGTAATAATTCTATCTTCGATTAAAACTCTCCTCATTGATCCACCAACCATGAAATTAAGTCTTATCATCTTTTAAATATTAACCCCCTTTTTGTTCCACCAGATTTAACAGCAATAAATACTATTACACCCAATACCAAAGTCATTAAAATTTTATGGAAAAAGACCGTAGGGAAAAAAGTTAATACCCAAACAGGAAGTATTACAAATAAAATAAAAGCAATAATAAAACCCCCCCACTTATAACCAGCTAAGAAATCAATCACTATTTAAAAACCTCCTTGTAACTATTCTTCATGTTCACCTCCTCCGAAATCAAATAATTCCTCATCTTCACCTGGCTGTTCAAAATAAGGCGCTTGTTCATCCCTAGAGAACGAATGTTCGATTAAGAAGTAACATCCTAATCCTATTAAACCAAATCCAAGAGTTTTTCCAAATAATGTTGTCCAATTTATGAAAGAATATCCTGGATAAAGTGTTAATATTCCCATAATTATTATTACCATAGAACCAATTATCTGAAATAGTTTAAGTCTTTCTTCTAAAGCTCCAATTATTATAAATGCTAATCCAAGAATGATTATTACAAATTGTGTTGGGAATGTTTGTCCATCTTTTCCATCAGCAGTTACATCAAAAGGATGTTCTAAGAATCCTCCAATGGGATTTCCTCCACCAGAATCTTCACAATAAAATAATACAGAATATTGTCCTAACTCTGTAAAATTTCCTGCTAATATTTCTAATTCAAAATCTATTCTGTTTGTTGGAGCTAAAGTCATATTTAATTCAATGATTTGTTTACCATCCGAATGTCTGTAAAGATGTAGGATACAAAACATTGTTGTATTATCTGCTAAAAGTGTTCCATCTGTTGCATTATGAGCATGAACTTTAAATCCAAAATTCTTATTAAATTGATGTTCTGAAATTATTGGAACTTCTAATTGAATTCCAGTATCTACAATAACTATTGTTTGAAAAGATGGTGGTTGTGCTACAACCATCGGTGTAAGAACTAATAAAAACAAAAAAAGAATTGCTAAGGAGAATTTCATTTATAAAAAACCCCCAATGTTTGCAAGGGAGAGGTTAGACTTATATAAGTCCAACATCTTGAAGCCCTCCAACTGCGATATTTACTCCTGCAATCATTATTCCTAAAGCAAAGAACAATGTAACAAGCCCAAGAATTGTAGAGGATGAACCTGTAACATTTCCTGCTTGTGCAGCAACAACTTGATCAGCAACGGATGGGATTAAGTTCACACCAATAAGAATGGTAATGAATCCTTCAAGTAATCTTCCAAGTGCCATGTTTTTGTCCTCCTCAAATAACTTAATCAAATATCTTTTTTAAACTCTTCCCTCAAAACAATTTTATAACAAAAGAATTTATAAACGAAGATTACTATAAATAAGTATGAGAAGATGCGAATCTTGTAAACAATTTCTTCAAGCAAAAGTAAATAGGAAATTAAATTCTAGGAGAAGATTTTGCAATCGAAAATGTCATGACAAATTTAAATGGGAGAATATCCTCAAAAATAATTCTAACTATAAAGAAAAACAAAGAAAATATATAAGAGAATGGTATCAAAAAAACAAGGAACATCAAAACAAACTAGTTCTTTCATACTATTATAAAAATAAAGGAGAATGGTTGGAAAGGAAATATGCAAATTCCAACAAAGAAAAAATATATAATCTTCTTCCAAATAAATGTTTTTTATGTGGAAAAACAAACCCTAAACTAATTCACCATGAAAAATATGACTTATTGCCAAGAGCAAAATCAAAAAACTATTTCGCACGTATAAAAATAAAGAAGACTAAAAAAGATGGGGAGTATTATGATATTGTTTTTGGTTTGAAAGGACAAAAAGACCATGCTCATTATGGAATAAAAGTTGTTGCAGAGAAAGGCATTATCGGAGGAAAAGTGTTTTTTATTGAGCCGAGACAAACTACTTCTCACCACAGAGCAGAAACTATAAATCCAAAAACTGGAGAAGTCATTTCTAAATTAGATACTACTTTTGACGGTGTTGTTGGCAAGACAGGAGCAGAATTCCATTATGGAACAATTTATGATGGGAAAAAGAAAAAGTTATTTCTAAGAGAATTTAAGATTGTAGAGTTTGATGAGCCCAGATAGTTTTCTGTTAAAAAAGTCCCTTAAAATCAAGACTTATTTAACAAAGCCGCTTATAATACTAAAAGGAGGTAAAACAACATGACAAAACCAAAGAAACAGCCCAAGACAAAGAAAAAGGCTGATAAACTAGATTGTGAGTTTGAAAAGGTCACAGCAGAAGTACTAGAAGCTTATGGTTCTCCTGAAGCAAGGAAGGGGCTTATAGTATTGTTTAAAGGAGAAGGATTTATGATTTTCAAAGAGGATCATTCACAACCAGGGTATTATTATGCTAATTCAACAGAATTAGTCCAATTTTAACCAAATAATCCCCTAAAACACGGGAAATCGCACATATCACAGAAACATTTATATTATTATACCTACTTAGTGAATAAAATGACAGAAGAAATAAACACAACCATAGAGAAAGTAGATTGGAATCTTAGTGGAGCAATCATTCAGCAATGTTCCACATTACTAGAGAGAGCAACAGCCAGGATCTTAACAGGCCACAACCAACAGGCCTTCATCCAACTAAAAGCTATAAGACAACTGATAGTTTTCAAGCTTAGCCAAGAGGAGAGGACGGAAATAAAGAAGAAAGAATTAAGGTTGCAAGGCAAATTCATAGCACTAAACATAATGAGAGATGCACAAGCACCGAGGAGAATAAAATATAATAATAACAAAGCATTGGCCTGGGCAAAGAAAGAATTGCAAGGAAAACCAGAAGATCTATTCTCTGATTACCAGGAATCACTCTTAGACTTAATGAATAAATATGGATTCATGTTAGGAATTAAAAAAGACAAGTCCAAAGTAGCATGGTAGTTGTAAAGCTGAACGAGGCCACAAAGCAATGGGAAGAGATGCCCAAAGGCACAAGAGGTTATCTTACAATAAATCATAATCACTATTACATGCTTAACAATGTTAAGAAAGTTGTCATGGAAGAGGATAGAGATTGGATAGGTCTTTATTGTGGGAATGTGGGGGATGGAAAATCTACAAAGATGGCGCAGGACTTAAAGTATTTAGATCCAACCTTTAACGTTGATAGGATGTGTCAGACGGAAGAGCAATTTAAAGAGTTAGTTCAAACTCTCAAGCCAGGTCAAGCGATTGCATTGGATGAAGCATTTGATTCTCTAAGTTCTTCCCAAGTTGCAAGTAAGGCACACCAGATCTTTGTTAATCTGTTGCAAGTTATCAGACAACAAAACCTTTTCATAGGTCTTTCCCTACCTAACTTCTTTGATCTAAACAAGACCACAGCGATATTTAGAAGCAACGTTTTGATTTATGTTTTTTCTGTAGATGGAAAGAGAACACACTTTAAAGTTTTTGGAAGAGAGGAGAAGAAACAACTATATATCTATGGAAAGAAGAACCTAAACGATTGTGCAGTTGAGTCAAACTATGAGGGAAGATTCAATGCAAATATGCAGATTGACGAGGAGAGATATAGAGAAAAGAAGAAAGAAGCATTTATGGAAAGGGAAGAAATCAAGGCCAAGCTTAACAAGGCCAAGCTTACCAGGGACGATGGAATAAGAAAACTAAGAGAACAAGGGAGATCATTCGAAGAGATTGCTGATTTGTTTGGTCTATCAGTATCACTAATACAAAAAGTCATTTACAATGTAAGATGATCTTTAAACAAAAAAAAATTAAATAACCTTGACAATTTGATTATTAATGAATAGGATAAGCTTCAAGTCTTTCATTTCAATCATCATCTTATTAATTATTTTATGATTAACTCTAAAACAAACTCCAATCAAGTTCCTTGCTTTCTTAATTCTAATTAGGTTTTCAAGATCCGAGTTGTCCAGAAGTTTCTGGTATATCAATCTGTATGGTATTGGTATCTTCATAGTTCACCTCATAATTAAACAAAGGGTTCACCTTTGAAACGTTAATACAAAACCCGGCAGGATCTGAATTAACTTGTTCATAGAACTTTACATAACTATTCAAAGTAAAGAAAAGAACTACAATTAATATTATCATTAGTATGCTTCTAAGTTTTATCTGGCCTTTCAATCTCCATTGGTTATTCCAAACTAAAGGATTGACTTGTCTATAACTTTCTCCTTTCTTCTGCACGAAGAAGCTAGGTCTAAGTTCTTCTACGTCTTTTGGTGTGAATGCTTTTTTTAGGTTCATTCTAATATGCCCCCCTATGAATCTCTATAATAGACATTATTGTAATAAGACTTCCCCATGCCAAATAAAACCAATCTTTCATCACAAACCCAGAAGAAGCAATAATAAACCCAACAAGAAAAATAATCGGCCATATATCAAAATTTCTTTTCATTTATTCTTAATCTCCTTTTTATAAATTGGATAAGCTATCCAATAGATTGCAAAGAAATAAAGCAATGAATAGAAAATAGGGATTAAGATCAAATAAGCTAAACTTTTTAGCCAACCGGGAAAACCTATTATCACATAAGATAATACAACTGATATAACTATTGCAATTCGATTAGCCCATTTTCCATAGACATGAGTTATTATCTTACTTCGTCTTCTTGTTGGTGAGATGTCTGTTTCAAATTCTTTAGGATCTTCCTCTCCTAGAAAGAGTTTTATGTTTCTCCACTTCTTATAAGCGGTCATACCTTGTGAATATGAAATACCTAGTCCAAAGATAAAGGCAAAGATGATATACCAATATCCTTTCAAGACTAAAAGAACACAAACAAATGAAATCCCTAGCGCTTGAAAGAAGTGGCTTCTGTACTCAATCCTTGCAAGTCTATCTGGTGGTGTGTTCTTTACAGCTTCCTTGAATCCTTTAAGACCTGGCTTTTGTTTCTTCATTTCTTTTTGTCCTTTTTTGTTTTCCTTAATCTTCTTCTTCGTTCCCAATATGTTTCAGCCACCCTAAAACCTCCTGCTCCGATAATACAGATCTCCAAGTGAATCTCTAATTCCTCTCATATCTTTTTCAGAGAAAACATCTGCACTTCCATAATGTTTAATGTAAGTATTGTAATCATGTCCAAGTCTAGTGCATATCTCTGCTATATCGATCCCTAAGGCCTTTAGGTACATCCCATGCGTTTTTCTAAGGGTATGTGAGGAAAAGTTCATCCAATCCTTAATTCCTAGTTTTTTCAGCTTGTTCTTTAGAAGTTGATTATATCCTGCCTGGCTTATCTTGAAAAGATATTCATCTGGCTTTTTATTTTTGCAAAAGCTTTTAATCTTTTTTGAGAATTGGTTTGATAGACTTATTGTTCTTGGCTTTCCAACCTTTTCCCCTTTCTTGGCTTTTGTCTTTGTTTTCCAAAGTCTTACATTGTTTCTTTCAAAGTCAAAGTCTATTGGTCTTAGATGTAGCACTTCATCAAATCTTCCGCCTGTTTGAAATTGTAATTCATATAGGAGTCTGTTTTTCAATCTTGGCTTGTCGATTCCTTTTAAGAATTTCTTCCATTCATCTGGATAGAAAAATCTGTTTATGTCTTTAATCATAAACTATTTAGGGATATTTTATTTATAAACTCTTTGTTTTTGTTTATAAATATAATAAAAGCTAAATGTTTTTACTTGGTTGGCCATGTTAAACTATCTATCCTCTTTTCATTATTATCTAGCTTCTGAAAGATATACTCAAACTTATGAATGATCCATGCAAGAACAATTAAAGCAAATCCTGCTAAGGAATAAATCACAGCTTGACTTACATCATTGTAAACCACAAGCCATCTAACTAATGAAATTAGAACAACAACAATTCCAACAACAGCCAAAACTATTTTTATTAAATTCATTTTTTTGCTAGTTTATTTTTATACTCTGCTAATATAACTCCAATCAACATTCCGATTAGGAAGATCATAACTCCTGAAATCACCTCTCCCTCTGTCATTTTCTTGCCTTGATTATTAAAGTCTCTCCCATACTTGGTGGGATATATTTAGTTAATGATTGACCTTTTACTATTAAACCATTAGAAGTTATCTCTTCCATCTTAAATCCTGCTCTTTCTAAAACTTCCTTTAAATTTTTTAAATTAAAATCAACAACATGCCTTTCTGGATATATTTTATCAAGAGGTGTTGCACAATTTGTTGGTAGTTTTCCAAACAACATCTTTAGCCTATTTACAAGAGAACAAATGTTTGGAACAGAAACTATGAGAATCCCTTTTGATTTTAGAACTCGATAAAATTCCCTTGTTGCTTCAAAAGGATTTAATAAATGTTCTAGGATTTCTCCTGCAACGACAATATTAACGCTCTCGTTCTTTAAAGGAATTGGGTCTTTGTTAAGATCACATAATAAATCTGGTTTTAATTTAATCTCGCAATCTAAAGAAAGACCATCAGTTATTCTATTGGCAGAAATTCCAACTTCCAAAGTCTCCCCCGGTTCAAGCATTTCTTTCATTTTCTTCAGTCTAATTTCAGTGGTCATTTTCCACTACCTCTTTCACTTGATTTAAGTAATTCCTCTTCTAAAAAGAATAATCCGCCAATGAAACTTATAATACTAGCACCTATTTCAACTAACCAATAACTGTAGTACATAGATAAACCAATCCCTAAACATAAATAAATTATCCCTAATATTCTTGCGTTCATGTTCGTCCTCCATCTGAATTAAGTAAATCTTCCTCTGTGATGTTATGGAAATCTCTCATAACTTTTGCTTGAGCCATATTATAAGTAAATTCGGTGGAAGGTGGAGTAAATTTTGATGCTTTCTCTAATCTATCTTTCACCCACTTGATTGTTTCTGCTCTCAGTTGGTTTGTATTAGTCCATGTGCTACCAAAATCATCTATTGCTGCTTGAATAGTTCTCAAATCATTCAATGTTTTAAGCTTCATTCTATTACCTCGCAATTTATATCAACAATTTTAGGAGACGTAAGTTTTATATCACATTCATCCTTCTTACAATCAATAGAAATATTTGCAACATTCCTATAACAATTAGAAGAAACATCTTTTGGAATTTCAACTTGCTCTTGGCATGTTTGGAGGTCTTTTTGTGAATTAGTTATATTCTTAGCACCAACAATAAAAAATATTGTGAAAATAATTACAACTAAAGACAACAAAATTACTAACAATTTTTGATGTGATAATTCATCTTCAAGTTTTTTGTATGTTAGTTCCTTTTTCATTTTCCTGTTCCCCCAGACTTGCGTCCACGATATAATAGAATACCAAGCCAAATAATTATACCTAAACAAACTAGAGATAATACTATAACCATAGCCATTAGACTATTATGGTGGTGACAAATACTATAAGCCAAATCTTCTAAAGTAAAGATTGAACAATCGTGAAAGATACTCATGTTCTCTTTCCTCCAGCATCAATTAATTTTATTCTAATGTCCTCAATTAATTCTTCAACATTACTATATCCCATCAAATTAAGTTCAGAACATCCATACGCGAAAGGCATTTCTAAATCCATCGCTCCTTCTGAATCATAAGCTGGATACACTTCTATCCTTGCTATTTGACTAGGCATTTCTCTTTCCTCCTAAATTGAGTATCATTTGCTCAACTCCTTTTCAACAGCCTCAATCTCTTCCTCTGTTCCTTCAATCTCCGCCATTCCATAGTAACCAGAGAAACTTGATTTTATTGGGATTTTCTTTTTCATATCAAACCATCCCCCCGATTGGCATCCTCGACAAGCGTTTTCCCTGCGAGTTTGTCAATCTCCTCTTTAAATTTATTATAATCTTTTGAGTTAGAGCATTTCAACATAAAATTATAACACAACTTCTTGATGAAGATTTTGACATATTCTGTAGCAATACAAGGGTCTGTATCATCTGTATCAATACAATGGCTGAGATTGAAAGTGCCCCCAGGAGGGCTTATAACCTTTGAAGCTTCATTTTTCTGAGGACTATGATTAATCGGGGGTTTGTCTTGCGACTGGAAGGAGCTGACTCCTTTCCCCGTGCACTTAGGACATAAAATAATCTCACAATGACCATAAGGAACACCACAAACATGTTCATAGCCACCATTAGGACAAATAAACTTTTTCCCACAACCTTTTGGTTTGCACTTAGAACATAAATGGTATTTATCACAATGAATATCAATAGGGTCTCCAAACATACTTATTGAAGAGAAAAGTGACCCACAACCTTTTTCAATAGGTGTGAATTTCTCGCCACATCTTCCACAAACATTAGCAATAGGACTTAAACTTTCCCCTCCACACTTAGTACATAACTTATAATTAAAATATTCTTTAGATACTGCACATTTAAATTTAACGTCTTCACCGTCAATCTCAAACCATTCCCCACAACCTTGAGGGGTTTCTGCCTTACGGGGAGGATGGCTGGTTACACCATCCCCATATACACAAGGCGCCACCTTGTCTTTTGGACTACCCCCGCTTAGACTATGATTTTTAGGCGTGAATTTCTCGCATGAACAATCCCTTACTTTCTCTTTACCTGTTCTATGGTCACATTCTTCTTTCTTAGCATTTATATTATAAAAATGCATTTCTTCATCATGCCCACACTTAGCACATGTTGCTGTCATGTGCTTCGCCTCCCTTTCATTTTGCGTATCTTTTTCTGTTGGTTTAATTCTCTTAACTCAAAATAAATTAATAATAAAATTACCCAAAGAGCTAAACCAATAAGAAAAATACTAAAAGAAAACCCTCCTAAACCAAACCCCATTACAAATGAAAAAGCATAGATAACCCAATTTTTCCAATCTGCCATCACTTCTTTCCTCCTTTTCCATCACACCTCATCCCAAAAGTTATTCTCGAACGATTTGTTGGCTGATATTCGTGTTCTAAACAAGTATTTGTTACTTTAACCCCGTTACATAAATAAAAATGTTCACTAGACATAAACCCAACATCTTCATATCCTAAATCAATACAACTCTCAAACATATCTATAGTTTCTTTAATACAAACATAATCATAACAATTCTGTCCTTCTGTTGAAAGCTTATCTGTAAAAGGTTTAAACATTAAGAAAAGTACTACTAAAGGAATACTTAATAAGATAATAAACTTTACATTAGGATTAACTTTCATTTCTTTTTTCCCCCTTGTTTAATATTGCGTAAATAATCAATGCCGTTAAGCGAAATTATTATCGCAATCCCCCACATGATTGTGGTAAGTCTTAACCAACCTATTTTATTCCAAAACAATATAATTGTTCCAATAATGATTATTGGTGCTAAAACATTAAATGCTTTTATTTTCATTTTCCCTTACTCCTAAGTTTAGGAAGAGGTAATCTAATTTGTAGCCCCCCAATGACAGTTACTTCCCCTTTTTTTGGTTTTATTTTCAAAGCTTCTTTCAACATCTGAATTGGAATTGTGCATGGATTAACAACTATTATGTTTTCCCCTTCAATCATAAATCCTATTACTTCTGGTTCTTCCATTATTTCTTGCCTCCTTGTTTAGATTTGCGAACACACTTTCCAGAATTATGATGCTGCAACATATCAATACAAACTCCTTTAACACCACATTTAGGACAATCTTCATCAACTTTAATTTGTTTAGGATTACTAACCTTTAATTCATCAATAGGGTATGTTTTAATCTTTCCTTCTTTAATTCCTTTCACTTGGGATTTTAATTTCCTTACAAACTTCTTACATCCTTTGATTTCTTTTCCACAAAAAGGGCAGAAATATATTGGATAACATTCCTTTTTTATATCTAAAGTGGTTAAATTGGGTGGACAATAATCTATAATTCCTTTTTCATCCAATTCTCCCATAGATTTACAACAATAACTCATTCTCTTTTGTCCCCCTTGGCGTCTTTTAATTCTTTTATTCTTCCAAGCAAGTATTTAGCCTTACTTATTTCAAGAGCATAGAATGGCTCTACATTTATTATCTTCCCCAGAAGATAATCTATATCTTTAAGTTCTAATTCATTTAAGGGTATCGGTTTCATTCTCTTTTGCTCCTAGAAGCGTCTGCATCCATTGCTTCTTTAGTTTTATCTTGAATGGGGGGTTCTTCTTTTGGGTTTAATTCTATTAGAATTACATTTTCTCTTGCTGCCAATTCGTGGTGATTAAATGTTCCTCTTAAGGATCTCATTATCAACCTTTGATTATCTAATATTAAATCTAATTTATCTTTCATTTTAAGGCCACCTTTTTTACTTCAACTAGATCTCCATGCTTTAGAGTTTTATCCTCTTTGGGGATAGTTACTCTTCGCTGTTTGTTTTTATTCTCCCTTACGGTTGAAATTATCTTTTTACTCATAGGATATATAGGTTATTTAGGTTTATAAATATATCGTTATTTATTTCTAATGCGAATATGAAGCCCCACAAACATTGGGGCAAAAAATAATAAAATTTTAATTGGAATTAGAATAGCTTTACTCATCCTTAACAGCTTCAAGAACAGTCTTAACTTTTCCCAATCTTTTCATATAAATTTGGATTATTTCTAATAAAGTATCAGCATCCATTCCTACATCAAAAGACAAATATCCTAAATCACAATCTGAATCTTTATCTTTAAGAGTTCCTGAAAAATGAAATTTTCCATTCTTATCATCAAAATATCTTTCAGTAGGTTCTGAATCCAGCCCTAAATTATTGAAAAGCATCCTTTTTCCTTCATCTCCTTCATCACAATTTTCATCTGCTTCAGCTATTGCTTTCTTTTTCAGCTTTTCTAATTGTTCAATATCAAGTTCAAAATATACTTCATCACTCATTTTTCTTTGCAATTTCTGGTACTTTTATAACCCACATATCATCTTCTTTTGTTGCAAGATATTGTCCAACGGGAACAGATTGACACAATGTTTTAGAGGATATTCTCATTCCAGAACCCTTTTCTTCTTTTGATAAAGCAAATCCAGTAATTCTACTATTTGTAGATTTGAATCCTACCTTATTCTCTTCTCTATCAAAATAAATTTCTACTGATCCTTTTTCTCTTAAATCATTTGCTATTTCACATCCAAAAGAGGCCATTGTCCTTGCAATAGAAATCATCATTGGCTCAACCCCTGAACCACGAACACCTTTCAAAATTTTTTCAAATACCATGTTATATTAACCTCCTTTCATCTCTATTGTATCCGCACTTTTTCAAGTCCCGCGTTAGCAGGAAGGTTGCAGAATGTGAAAGTTGATTATGATTTGTTAACGATTTAATTACTTATAAATACTACTTTTATGCCTTAAGCGAAATATAAAACTACACAGAATAACATCATTACAATATTAAATATCGTAAAATATGCTAGACCTTTATTAGCGTTTTTCATTTCATTTATTTGTTCATCACATAATACCATTTTTACTCCTTAGACGTCTCAAGCTCCCATGTATCAGAACATTCGGGGGTTTTATTTATTATATTTATTTGAAAGTTTCTATCAAATCCTTCAATTTCATCCACATCTAATTCTAGATTTAATACTCTTAGTTGTGATTCTAAGTCATCCGCTAAGTTTCTCAATTCTTCAATTGATACTCTCATTCCTTGTCTTTTCATTGTTTCGTTTTCCTGCTCTTTGGTGTCCTCTTTTTTTGTTTAGTTTCAACCAGAGCCATAGCGAATAATATTATTGCACCAACAAATATAGAAATACTATTAACCCCAAGAAAAATACCAATCCAACCAAGAATTATAAGAAGCCAACCAAAAAAACAATAAGTATCTGACTTTTCCATTATTTCTTATTACCTCCTTTCACATTCGCCTTAGTATCCTTTGAAGTAGATTGTTTTTTGTTTTTCATTTTGATTATGAGTGGGAGTCTCGTTGAAAAAAGACGATTTGGGTAATCAGTGTCACTCCAACCCCCCTGGTGACTATGATGGGGCAAGAACGCCCCCAATGGTTTTAGTCTAAAGGAACAACTTGGTATGAAGTGTTTAGTCCTTCACCCTTCTTTGTAACCTTAAAACTTGTCATGTCTGGCTTTTCAGCCATCATTGTTTGCAGCTGTTCAAGAACAGAGTTTGGAACTCTATACTCATCTCCATCCAAAATGATGAAGGAAACAGTGTAGTCTTCTTTGTTCTTGTCTTTTCTGGTTTCTTTCTTCATCTCTTGCTTGACAGAAACAGCTTCCAAGTCTGCAATGTTCTTCATTCGCTGTGGCTCATAGGCCTGTGCTTCTTCTCCTATTGATGACATTTTTATTTGTCCTCCTGTTTATTATTTAATTCGGCAAGAATGCCAGTCTCACAAATATCTCTATCTTCTACAACTTCATGCCCACAGTTTTTACATAGTTTTTTCTTTTTCATTTTAAAGTTCTTCTTCCATTTTATGTTTTTGAATTAAAATCCTTATTTTTTGCATAACTTCTGCATGATTTTTTATTTTGTGCTTTCTTTTTAGTCTTTCTAGCCAGTTTCTTTCTTGTTCTCTAATCATTATTGTTGTTTTCATCTCTTACCTCCAAACATCCCACCAAAAATATTTGAAATGTCTTGTGGAGTTGTATCTTCATATTTAATAGCAATAATCTTTTCATTTGGTTTAGCTAAAGATCCAATATCAAGAGGTGTTAAACACTCAACCCATCTTGTTTTAAAATATGTTTGGCCATCCATACCAATGTAACTTTTAATAACTTCTTTAACCATCAATTTTGAGTTTGAATCCATCTTTATTTTCTTTATCATTTGTTAAATTCATCATGTAGTTTTTGGAGATCTGCAATAGTTTCGCAGTTTTCTTTTATCCATTCGAAATTTGTTGCTTTTGTTTCCATAGTTTCTTATAGTTTTATAGCTTTATAAGTGTTTAGGTGTTCACAAAGATAAGCTAAGTTCACACCAACAGGGATTAAATTAGGGGTAGGTGAAAAGAGGGCGAAAATAGAGAGTAGTACCATTCCCCTTGTCTGCCATTACTGAACAAACTTACCTGCCGATGCGTATGATTTGATTTTTGTTTCATTGCCCCAAGAAACCCAATTCTTTCTTTTATTTCTAGCAAATAATTCTAAATACTTTTGATTAGGAAACATACTTTCAATCATATCATAAACTTTCTTTGGTTTCTTACTATGTTTAGATCTTCTTTCCTTTATCACAGAAGAAAATCTATTTTCTGGTTTTGGAGTTTTCACATTACCCTTTGTCCCAATCAATAATAATTCATGTTGTCCTCTAAACCAATAACCCATTCCAATAATTTCTTTATCCCATATAGCACAAGTTTTATATTCAAAACCCCAAGATTCCATAACTTCTAAAGCTTCCTTTAACTTTGGTGCTGTTCCCCATAATAATAAGACAGAATTTTCTTCTGTAGGTATTTTCATTTCTTTTATTTGTTCTAAAGACATTGAAGAATAATGTGTTTCAATACTCCTTTCGTTTGTTTGGCTAAAATCATATCTCCATGGCGGATCAGCATAAATAATATTAAATTCTTCTTTAGGAAGTTTAATTGTTTTAATCTTTTGATTAAGAACTAAATCTTTTCTTATTTCATGATAAACCTTATTGATTGAATCTTGTTGGGTTGATAATCTTTTCTTCTGTTCTGGGTTTGCGTGTTGTTCTATAAATTTAACCCTTTGTAGAGTTCCTTCTCCAACCTTAGCAATTTCAGAAACTTTCTTGCTAGTTCTTAACTTAGTACCATTTGGTACTAAGTCGATTCTTTTTCCTTGACCAGGACTTATTATTTCTTCATGCCGCAAAGCTAATACAGTTCTGTCATAACTACTTAAATTTCTTCTTGCTAGTTGATTATTAATAATCCAAAGTAATGCTTCTTGCCTATCTTTAAAATTAATCTGTTTAGTTCTATAATCTATATTATATTTATTACATATTTGATATCTATTATGACCATCTATTAAAGTATTGTTCCAAATAATTAATGGTTCTCTAACTCCCTCTTGTTTTATGCTTTCTTTAAGAAGATTCCTTTCTTCTATTGAAAGAGATGGTATTAATGTTTTGAATTCTTTATCTATTATCATTCTCTTTCCTCCACAAACTTCTTAATAGTTTCTTCTGGAACAAAATAAGGGTAATCCTTTAGGTATAAAAAAGATTCTTCAGATAATTTAGACCAATCAACACCATCTTCTGCATCTTGTATGGCCTTTTTCATAATCTTTGGAAACAATTGGTGATTTTGTCTGTTGAGATTTTTTCTTTTATCTATCCTTATAAGTTCATTAAGATTAAACTGGTTAATTAGATTAGCAAGTTCAATCATAGTTACTTGTTCATCATTAGAATCAATAAATATTCTTTGATCTCCCTCAATTATTGGATCTCCTGATTTAAAACTTATTTTCATTTTCTTAGTTTCCTCCTCTTTTTCCATTCTTTTTGTCTGCAAAAAGGGCATTTCTCGAAATCAAAGTATTTCTTGCACTTTCTACATTTTTTTATGTGTATCAT
>SDBT01004493.1_pt1 | contig 23676 bp, 20 predicted proteins | sample 2277101 | NCBI WGS metagenome assembly SDBT01 (sample SAMN10404973, study PRJNA504765) | marine sediment metagenome | isolation source: marine sediment core GS10_PC15, 103 cmbsf | place: Arctic Ocean: Southern Knipovich Ridge | collected 2010 | reverse complement strand
CCGTCGTATGCGTTGGCGGCGTAGGCGAAGTCGTGAGCGATGAGGATATTGTTCTGGCGGCCGAACTCGATAGCCCGCTCGAAGAACTCTACAGGCGCCAGGGTGGTGGTGGGGTTGTTCGGGTAGTTCAACCAGAGGATCTTCGCCTGCGAGCGGACCTCTGGGGGTATTGCGTCGAAATCGACCAGGTATCCGTTGGCGGGGAGCAGCGGGACCTGATAGGTGCTCGCCCCGGCGAAAACGTGACCGATGTTGTAGGTCGGATATCCCGGTGCGGGGGCGATGGCGAGGTCGCCGGGGTTCAGGAGGGCGAGGGTGGTCTTTGCGATGGCGTCTTTTGAGCCCATGGTGACGACGATCTGCTCGTCGGTGAGAGCGACTTGGTAGCGGCGTTTGTAGAACTCCCTGATCGCGCAGGGGAACTCCTTCGTCGGTCTATCGCACCCGTAACGATGGCGGTCCGGATCTTCGCGATCGTCGACGGCGCGGATCATCTCCTGGACGATCGGGTCGGGCGTCGGTAAGTCCGGATCTCCTATGTCTATGCGAATGACCTTTATCCCCTTGGCGGTGGCGGCGGCCATCTTGACCCGCAGATCCGCGAAGAGGTACGGGGGGAGCTTGCGCAGCCTCTCGGATTCTTGGAAGTCCATTGTCGCCTTACCTTCCTTCCTCGCAGACAGCGCCCGATCATCGCGATGAGACCGGGTCACTAACTCATCAGGAGTCTCAAGAGAGGGCATTGTAGCAGCCCTGCGAAAGTTCGCAACCGCGGGTCGGTGGAAGCACGTACGCAGAAAAGTTGATGCCACCATCCCGGGGAGTTCCACAGAAGGGATCAGAGCCGTTGGTGGTGGCCGTGCTGGCCGCGGCCCGCAAGCCGCCCCGGCACGCAGTATGAGAATCACTCAGGCTACCGCTGGGCTGAAGGCCCGCATGTGCAGCAGCAGGGCCACCAAGTGCCTCAACGCCGCCTCCTCCTGACGCGATCCCAAGAGCAAGTCCATTTGCAGTATCGCCGCGCGCAAATGCTCTGCCTCTCCGCGCGACAAGACGACTTCCCCGTCCCTGGTCTTCCTGTCTGTCACAGTCCTCTTCATTGCATCACTCCTTACCGGTAGACAGGACCCCCAACATTTCTTTTACTCAGACATGCGGCTGGGATGCTTCCGGTCTTGATACCAAGGAGCAATCACAAGAGATCGTAATACATGTAAGGTAAGTTGACCAAAGAAGCAACCGTTTTTTTGCTCACCAGCGCCGTAAACTCAGCCCAACAGCATTCGCTGGTATCACACCGATCACCGTAAGTCCCGCGCGTCACGGTGCAGTAGGCGCACAGACGTGTGTCCTTGTGGTGGTCGGGGGGTGGTTATCGGCGCCTCGCCCTCCCCTGAAGGACCTCAGGCGCGGGCTTCTTCGAGCTGCTTACCGAGGGTTCGATCGACGTCCTCGAAGCGCACCGAGATCCGCTTGGAGACGCCCGGTTCCTGCATTGTGACACCGTAGAGCACACCGGCCATGCTCATCGTCCGCTTGGCGTGGGAGATGATTATGAACTGGGAGTTCTCGTTGAACTCCTGAAGCAGCTTGCTGAAGCGCTCGGTGTTGGTCTCGTCCAGGGCTGCGTCCACTTCGTCGAGCAGGCAGAAGGGAGAGGGTTTGCTTTTGAATATACTGAACAGCATTGCGAGGGCGGTCATGGTTTTCTCTCCGCCCGAGAGGAGCGAGAGGGTTCTAAGCTCCTTTCCCGGAGGGCGCGCGACGATCTCGATACCGCTCTCCAGGACGTCTTCCGGATCGGAAAGGTAGATGTCCGCCCTCCCGCCCCCGAAGAGCTTTCGGAACAACTGCTGGAAATGCCCCCTCACCTCCTGGAACGTCGCGACGAACAGTTCCCTCGATTCGTTGTTGATCCGCTTGATCAGTTCGTTGAGTTTGGTTTGCGACGAGCGGATATCGGCGAGCTGGGCGGAAAGGAAGTCCCTGCGCTGCTCGAGCTGCTCCTGCTCGGGTATGGCGTCGAGATTTACGTTCCCCAACCTCTCGACCTTTCCTTTCAGGTCTTTGATCTCCGTCTCGACTGCGTCCCAGTCGCGCTGCTCGTCGTGTGAGTAATTTCGGTAGAGTTCGAGCAGGTTCATGCCCATCTCGTCCGAGGCGCGCGTGATTATGTTCTCGATTCTCACGTCGGTCTCACCCAGTTCGACGCGGAACGTGTTGACTTCGCTTCCGGTAGCTTGGTGCGCCTTTCGCTGCTCGGTTAGCTCCGCGCGGATTTTTTCCAACCGTTCGGTGAGCGAGTTGCGGGACTGTTCGAGGTCGGCGGCGTCGAGGTTCAGTTGTTGCTGCTCAGCGTAGAGGGTCTCGACTTGCTCTCTGGCGGCGCGGGCGCCGGTTTCGGCATCTGTGCGGCGTTGGCGGGTGACGTTCATTTCCTCGCGCCCAGCTGCGAGGTCGTGGCCCATCTGCTCTCTCTGGGCGGTCAGCGCGGTGAGCGTTTGTTGAATCGAGTGTTTCTTCTCTTCTGCGCGCACCAGCGCGACCTTCAGTTCGGTCAGCTTTTCTGTCAGGTTTTCCTGGGCTCGGCGTGCGGCGGAGAGGTGCTGCTGCATCTGCTCGACCTTGTGCTCGCGTTCGACGTTGAGGCGTTCCAGTTCGGATGCGTTCTGTGTGGCTGTGTGTTCGGTGCGAACGGCGGCGTCGATCTCGGCGGCGAGGTGCTCCAGATCCGCGGCGATGAGCGGCTTCTCCCGCTCGAGCTTCTCGATCTGTTCATTAAGTTGACCTAGCGAAGTGACGGACTCGACCCGCTCTGTGTTCGCCTCGTAGATCACGGTCCGCAGTTTCTGCTGCAATTGGTCGATCCGGGTCAGTTGGTCCTGGGCGGAGGAGCATTGGTTTTGCAATTCCGCGATCTGCTCCGTGAGCAGTTCCACTTTCCGCTCCAGGTCGCTCAGTTCGCTTCTCCGCGTGATGACCCCCGCGGTGCGTGCGGCCGCTCCAATTCTCACGCATCCGTCGCCTTCGAGCACTTCGCCTGCGAGCGTAACGAAACGAGTCCCTGACGGGGCGGTCTTGCTCGCGATGATTGCATCGCGGAGCGTCTCGACTATCAGCGTCCGCCCGAGTAGGCGCCACATCAGCGGTCCCAACCAGGCGTCGAACTCCACCCAGTCGATCACTCGGGCGAGAACCTGCGGAAGGTCGGCGGCGATGAAATCCTGGACGAATGGACCAAGGCGGTCCAGGGGGAGCAGTTCCACGGTGGTATCGCTTCCAAGGACCTCGGTAAGTTCGTCCCTGTTGGTTTCGATGTCGCGAAGTTTCTCTACGAGCAGCAGTTGGTCCGCAGCCGCCAACGCCGCCTCCACCACCGCGGCGCGGTCGACGTCGGCGCGGATGAAATCCCCGAGCATACCTCTAACTACCTGAAGCTTACCGTCTCGTCGCGCTTCCAGGACGCGGCGGACACCCGCGCCCACCCCTTCGAGTTTCCGCTGCATCTCCTGCAGGGCGGTGATTCGCGAGCGCAGCGCGCTTCGCTGTTCGCGGGCCTCTCTCAGGCGATGCTGCAGGTCGGACTGTCTTTCGCGCACGTTCTGCATGGACGTGCGTGAGTTGTCCAGGCGCTCGCGCGCGTCGGAAAGCACCGCCTCGACTTCGCGCAGCTTCGCTTCCGTTTCAGCCCGCCGGGTCAGGACGTCGGTTAGAGACTCATCGATCTGCTTCGCACGGTTGGTAAGGTGGTCGCGGCGTCCGTTGAGCGTCTGGCGGCGGACCCCAAGCCCGTGAATCTCGTTGTGCAACTGCGCCGTCCGCCTCAGTAAGTCGATGGTTCCGGTTTTCTCATCCTCCAACTCCCTCTCGGAGTACAGGATCTGCTGCTCGGCCGCGCGGTGTCCCTGGTGGACGGATTCGCAGCGGCTTGCCGTTTCGCCCACGGAGTTTTCGATCTCGCTCGCCTCGCTGCGGCGCTGCTCCAATTGCTCGTCGAGCGATTCAACCTTTGCCTCAAGTTCTTCGCATCGTGAGCAGGTAAGTAGTATCTGGTCGGTTAGTTCCTTGGATCGCACTTCGAGCATCTCCGCGCGCTGCTGCGAGGTGGTGATTCTCGCCCCGATGTCGGCGGTGCGCGTTTGCACCTGGCGGGCGGTGCGCTCGATATCGACGGTTTCGACCTCGGCGGCGCTGCGCGCCGCCTCGAGCCTCTCGATTCGGGCGGTCAGCTGCGCCATAGAATCGCAGCTCGCGTCGAGGCGCCCTTGCAGTGTGGAGCGCTGCGCGGAGACCCTGTGGTACTGTGCGAGGAAATACAGCGAGCGCAGCTCCTTGAGACGCTGCGAGTACGTCTGGTAATTTCTCGCCTTTCCCGCCTGGTACTTGATGGACCGAAGGCGCTTCTGGACCTCCTCGAAGATGTCGTTTACCCTCAGGAGGTTCTGGTCGACCCGCTCGAGTTTTCGCAGTGACTCCTTCTTGCGGGCCTTGTACTTGCTGATCCCGGCGGCCTCGTCGAAGATCGCTCTGCGCTCCTCCTGCGACGCTTGGAGGAAGCCCTCCACCCGCCCCTGCTCGATCAGGGAATAGGCGTTGCCGGTATCCATGAACATTTCCAGGATATCCCGAAGGCGGCAGGGGGTCTTGTTGATGAGGTATTCGCTCTGCCCGCTCCTGAACAGTCGGCGGGTGACGGCGATGGTGTCCATTGATGCGTTTTCGCCGGTGCACTGCGGACGGAGCATTCCGCTGGAATTGTCAAAGACAAGGGTGACCTCCGCTCCACCGGCCGGGCGGCGGGTGGACGAACCATTGAAGATGACGTCCGTCATCTCCGTCGCGCGGAGGGATTTTGCGGATCGCTCCCCCAGGACCCATTTGACGGCGTCAACGACGTTGCTCTTCCCGCATCCGTTGGGGCCTACTATGCAACTTATACCGTCGTCAAATTCGAGCTCCGTCTTATCGGCGAAGCTCTTGAAGCCGGAAAGGATCAGTTTTCTGAGTTTCATGAATTGGCGTCTTCCTTAACGCATCTCGCCCAATATCATCCGTAACACCAAGAGCCCCTAACAGAATGAGGCGTGGCCGCGACGTAGTGTATCTTCCCGCAGGCCACGATGCGAGGGCGACGTCGATCCTCTGGGATCGTCGAGCCCGAGCAACAGAGGCATGCGGAAAAAGACGCACGTCCCTTCGGGTTGTGACGAAAAGGAGCGTCTACTGCGTCAGAACTCCTCGCCATACCATCAAGGTATGTCATTGTCGTTCTTCCTTGTACCTGCCCGCCGGCCGCAGGCAGGCGGGTCCATCTCATTTTCGTCACAACGCGGATCGCGCCTCATTCTGTTAGGGGCTCTAAGGCTCCACCATGTCGGGGCGTCCGACGGTGGTGGTGCGTTGGTAGATTCTCTGCAAGGCGGGCACTTCCTGCAAGACGAATTTCGCCGGTATGTCGCCTTCCTCGCACATTCTATAGATTACGGAGACCACCTGGGAATACGTTAGGCCCAACCCCATGATGTTCCCATCGTCGTCCATTTCCGGCCGCGACCCGAGAATCTCGATCAGCGAGCGCACCGACTTGTCGACTTCGAGCGGTTCGCTGGGGGCTCCGGTTCGAGGAATCTTGCGAAAGACGGTGAGCTTATCGCTGTCGGGGAAGGCGTTGATTGTAACCAACTCGTCGGGAGGTTCGAAATAGATCGGGCAGGAGACCTTCATCCCCTTTCCGAACAGGGCGATCCGGGGTTCTGCGGTTTGTGTTGCGTAGATGGTGTAGCTTCGCCCGGAGGAGACCAGGTCGAGCGTGAAATCCCCCGAGACGTCGACGCGCTGCACGCTTCTCCTATCCCTCTGGTCTATTAGCGCATCGTAAGCGGCGATTCGGACGCGCTCGTTCGGGACGTCGAGTAATTGGCGCAGCGTGCGCACGACGCGGGTGTACATTTCGTGATCCCCGAGTTCCTCGATCGCCGGAATCTGCTGCGGACAGTTGGAAGTCGTCGCGAATCGCAGGATGACTTCGAGGGCGAGTCGGTCTCCAAGCCTCATTCCCGTCCGTGCGGCATGAAACGCCGCCGCCGGGTTTTCCGACGTATAGAGATCCTGAATCAGCTCGATCACGCCCCTCCCCATGGCCTCCCACACCAGCGCCAGGGAATCGTGGTCCGCCGAAGGCGCTTCCATCTCCTTCGCGATCTGGCGCACCTGCACCTCCCACTCGCTTGATTTGGTGCGAACGGGCAAATGCATGATCAACTTCAGGAAATGCTCATAATCGTCGCGGTACTCCGGGGGAATTCGCAGTTCTATGATCGAGCGGTTTAGCGCGTTGGCGACTTTGCGATCGCTGGGAAACCGTTCGTTGATCCGTCGCTGGATCGAGTCGGCTCTTGAATAGTCCGCCCGTATCAGTTGCAGTCGGATCGGCCGGGAGCGGGCGACCTTGCCCCCGCCGATGATCCTCCCCATGCGCAGCTTGGCGGACTGATGTTTATCCGAAGGATCGATGAAAGGATTGACGAAGACGGCTCCAATGGCCTTGGCCCAAATCTTGGAGACCTTGTCGAGGCGGGATGCGTTACCGAAAGCGAGGCGCATATCGATCGGCATGAGCCAACCCCCCTCCAAACTGCGAGTCTGCGTCTGTGGGAGAGAAGTGACGAACACGTCGAATCTCGTACCGAGGGGCGCCCCCTGCGGAATCGCCCCGCCAATCAGAACGACCGAAGTATCCTTGTCCCTAAGGATGACACCCGGGGTCATCGCCGACGTCCCCCAGCGAGCGGATCCCATATTCTGCTTCAGGAGATACTCCGTCAGCGATTTTCGCAGGTGCGCGGGGACCTCCGCCGATCCGTTAGTGCCCAACCCGACCACGATCCCGTGACCCTGGACACGCATCTGCCCACCACCGAAAAGCAGGGCGTACTGCGCCACCGTACCCCTCACGTGCAGGGGGATCTCACTGAGGGCTTTGTCCTTTCTCAGTCTCGGGAACTTGAAGGGCTTGTGATCCTTCGTGCATCCGTTCACCGCCGCGAAAACAAGCACTCCCAACACTGCAAACGGGAGTGCGGATCGAGATAACCGGGTCCTCGCAGGCATGGTCGGTGGTTACTCCGGTATTGAAATACACTCGCTACTGAAAAGTATCGGCCTGTGGTTCATGGAGGCATGAGGGTTTGTGTAGGTCGAAAGCAATCAAGTACGACCCATTATACAACCAATCGGGGGATTGAAAAACCCCAATTTACCTCCGTGAAATCGCAGCGAACCCGTTCGCCTCAGCGCTGCAACTCAGTGATTCGATCGCTCGTGATGCGAAAGGCTCAGTCAAAGGTGGGCTTATCGTCCGCATGGGCGTCGGAGGCTGATCGTTCCGGCTTGTGGTACGTTCCGACCGAAGGTTGGACGGTCGAACCGATCGCGGGAAGAATGAGTTTCTGCCCGGGTCGCAGGCGATTGGTGTCCACGTTCGGGTTGGCGTTGGCGATCAACTTATGATACTTCCCGTCTCCGTAGACCTTCTTGGCGATTTCCCAGAATCCCGCATCACCCGCCTGGACAGTGTAGGTCCTGCGCCTCGTCGGGGCAAAGGCGCTTCGTGTGGTGGGCGAGGGTGAGCCGATGCCCCTTGAAAGGGGCGGGATGAGCAATTGCTGCCCGATCTTCAGATTGTACGGGTCTATCCCGGGATTGGCTCGGCGAATGTGCGGCCAGTGCTTTCCGTGGCCGTACATCTTCTTCGCGATCTCCCAGAATCCCGCATCACCCGGGAGGACGGTATAGAGTCTGGACCCGTCCCGCGTCGCGGTTCTCCACAAATCTGACCGCCCCACGCTGGTTGAGCGCGCCGGTAAGGGGGGTATTACGAGCCTCTGCCCCGCACGAAGCCGCTCCGGGGCAACCCCAGGGTTGGCCTTGACGATCAACGGATATCGCCTCCCGTCACCATAGACCTTGATCGCGATACCCCAGAACCCTTGATTGTCCGTTGCTTTCACCACGTAGGTTCGCGGTTGCTGCGCAGGAGTTGGGATGGGCCTTACCGGCGGCTGCGCCGGGACCATGAGAAGTCCTGGTGCTCTCGGTGGTGAGACCTGAGGACCCTGACGGAGTGGATCGGGGGTTGGGGTCGGGGCGGCGACGATCGGTTCATATTCTCGTATTACCGCCGAAGGTCTTGTCGTGGGACTCTGAAGAGCTGGGCGGAGTATCGGGGCGACCTCCGGGGTGATCTTCTCGGCCGCGATGGGAGGGGCGATAGGTTCATCGTCGCCGGCGACTTCCACGCGGGAAATGTCCGCGGCCTCGTCAATCCCCGTAGGCGCCGGATGCCCCGGGCGTCCCCGCGAATCCTCCCCGACCACGGAGACATAAACGATGACCAGCAGAAGCAAAGTCAGACCAACCGCCAATCCGATTTTTACTTCCGTGTGCATGCCAGTGACTCCTATTTTATGCGAGACCCGCGGTAGCGGGGAACGTGACGGGACATTGTACTAAATATTTATACGCAAAGAAGCTTAATTGGCAAGAAAAACTCGAACCGCTCGGTCTTTTTTCTCACAGATCCTCCCGGGGGTTGCACTGGACCGCCGCCCCGCTAGGGACGCCCCCAAGGAGCGCTTGCGGCTTAGCATCTATTGTTTCCCCTGCGTGATCGCCATCGTATCGCGTGCGATCATCAGCTCTTCGTTGGTGGGAATGACGTAGACCGGTAAGGCTGAATCCCCGGTGGTGATCGCCCCTCCCCGCCCGGAGGTGGTCTCCTCATTACTCTGTGCGTCCAGGACGACCCCGAGAGACGCGAGTTGTTGGCAGATCATGGCTCGGACAGGGGTGGAGTTCTCCCCGATACCCCCCGTGAGCACCACCGCATCCACGGCGGGGAGAATCGCGTAGTACGCCCCGACGTACTTGACGATGCGGTGGACGAATATGTCGACGGCGAGCCCGGCCTTCTCGTCCCCGTGCTCCAAGGCGCTGAGTAAGTCTCGCATGTCGTTGCTGCGTCCGCTGAGGCCCAGCAGCCCGGACTCCTTGTTCAACGCCCGATCGATCTGATCGACGCTCATTCCCTTACCGATCAGATGCAGCACGATGGCCGGGTCAATGTCCCCGCTACGAGTGCCCATCACCAGCCCCTCCAGTGGTGTCAGGCCCATGGAATGATCGACCGGCCTTCCTCGCTCCACCGCCGTCATCGAGCAACCATTGCCCAGGTGCGCCGTTATAAGGTTGATTTCGTCCGCGGGCTTACCGAGCATCTCGCTCGCCCGCAAGGTGACGTATCGGTGGGAGGTCCCGTGGAAACCATACCTGCGGATGTGGTGCTCGGTATACCACTGCTCGGGAAGGGCGTAGCGATAAGCCTTTGGCGGGAGGGAGGCGAGAAACGCCGTATCGAACACCGCCACGTGCGGGACGCTAGGCATGGCCGCCATTGCGGCTTCGATACCGGAAAGGTTCGGGGGATTGTGAAGCGGGGCGAGTTCGCAGTTGCGGCGGATCACGTCCAGGACTTCATCGTCGATGATCCTGGAGCCCGTGATTGCCTCGCCCCCGTGAACCACGCGGTGCCCGACGGCGTCGATCTGCTCGACGGAGTCAATCACCTTTTCATCGATCAGCGCCTTGAGGATCGTCTGAAGGGCGACCTTGTGATCGCCTCCGGCGGTTTCGCCGACCTGGCGGGGCTCAGACGCCTTATCGTCGGTGGTCATATGCAGGACAGCTTCCGGACTACCAACGCGCTCGAGGATGCCCCTGGCGATGACGGATTCTCCGGGCATATCGAACAGTTGATACTTGATCGAGCTGCTCCCGCAGTTGACGACGAAGACTGTCATGGTAAGTCCTTATCAAATAGGCACTGAAGTCCGCCCGAAAACAGCGTTTGTCTGGCGGGGACGGTTGGGGTATGATTACCAGTGAAGCATAGGTACGTCAACGGTGAGTCGGTGTCAAGAATGACGCAGGTTCGTGGTGTATTTTTCGAGGGTGCGGGGAAGAAAGCGACGTTGGGACTTGACGCAGGGAGGCGGGGCGAAATACACTTCTGTGTGAGGCCTCAAACGCTGCAAACCGTGCGAACGAAGAAGGAGCCCGCTGGTGGTGGAACGGTTCAGGGATGATTTCAAGCGTTCTTTCCTGCGCGGGCTCACTGCAATTCTGCCTGCGATCCTCACAATCTATATTCTCATCAAGCTCTTCGATCTGGTCCAGAACTTCGTTGGGAAATATATCAATGTTGCGGCGAAGTGGATTACGGTCCAGTTCTGGGCAATTTCGACGGGAGATAAGATCTCGTGGGTCGGGCCCAGCAATATCTGGGAAAAGACCAAAGAGATCTGGGAACAGAATTATCTCGACTGGATGGGGTTCGTTCTGGCGATTGTGGCTATCTACATCGTCGGGCGATTCATCGCGTCTATTCTGGGACGGGGGTTGTACAGTCTTCTCGAGCGTACGCTCGTCCGCACGCCGATCATTAAGCAGGTTTATCCCCATATCAAACAAGTGGTGGATTTTCTGCTCTCAGAGAAGAAGCTGGAGTTCTCGCGGGTGGTCGCCGTCGAGTATCCCCGCAAAGGCGTCTGGTCGCTGGGGTTAGTTACGGGACCCGGTATGCGGACCCTGCATGCCGATATAAAGGGCGATCTGCTGACGATCTTCATCCCGTCAAGTCCGACGCCAGTAACGGGTTATACGATTACGGTCCATAGGTCGGACGTTATCGATTTGCCCATCAGCATCGACGATGCGTTTAGATTCACCGTCAGCGGCGGAGTGATAATGCCCGCAACCCAGCAACTCTCCCAGACCGAAATCGAACAGGCAAGGCAACCCGTTCTCTCGCCACCGCAAGAGGCGGTAGATAAGGAGATTGCAGAGTGAACATAGTGGTAAAAGGGCGGCACATGGAAGTGACGGATGCACTGAGGGAATACGTCGAGAACAAGGTTGCGAGACTACCCAAGTTCTACGACAACATCCAGACCATCGAAGTGACGCTCCAGGTCGAGGCTGAGAAGCCCTGCGCGGAAATTGTGGTTTCGGCCCGGCGAAAAAACGTCTTCGTGGCGACCCATCGTGCCGATGATATGTACGCCTGTGTAGATCAGTGCCTGCACAAGCTCGTCCAGCAGCTCAGCCGCCATAAAGACAAGGTCCGCGATCACCAGGGCCCAAGTCACAACGAGTTGCTGGAAGGCAGCAAGTGACGCCGAATCCCCGAGGCACCGGGAAAATCGCGGTGCGTTTAGCTGGTCTAATCAACTGAAGGACTATACACTCTTAGAGCGTCTCAATAAGGCCGCCACCCCTGCACATTCGTGGTTCGAGGGCCTCACAACAGCAGCAAGGGGAGGCGAAGATAGAATTTACAGCAGGAGCAACGCATGAATCTCTCGGACATCATGGTTCTTGACGCGATAGTACCGGAACTGAAGGCAACAGACCGTGACGGGGCGATCGGGGAGCTTATCGAGGCCCTCGCCAGCGCCGGAGCAGTACCCAAGAAGAACACCGGTGAGATTGCAAAGGCAGTCCTGGGGCGGGAGGCCCAGGCGACCACGGGAATCGGGAAGGGCGTCTCGCTCCCTCACGCCAAGTTGAAGGGCATCAAGAAACCCATAGGGACCATCGGGAGGTCCAGCGCAGGGATCGACTTCTCCGCTCTCGATTCCAAGCCCGTCTATTCCGTCATCCTCCTGCTGTCCTCTCCCGACAACCCGGACGAGCATCTCCAGGCGATGGAAACCATATTCAAACACGTCCAGAGGGACATCTTTCGAAAGTTCCTTCGCCAGAGCGAAACCAAAGAAGCCATCATCGAACTTATCAACGAAGCCGATGAGAATATCTAGCGGTTCATCGCACCAGACTTCGAGGCAACTTACGCCCCTTACCGAACGAGGCGGGCAGCGGAATACTGATTTGGGCAGCGTCGAGAGCAAAGTGACCATCGTCAACAAGTACGGGCTGCACGCACGCCCGGCGATGCAATTTGTGGAATTGGCGAACAAGTACAACAGTAAGGTCGAAGTATCAAACGGAGTCCTGACCGTAGACGCCAAGAGCATCATGTCGGTAATGCGTCTGGCGGGGACCCAGGGAACCGTCTTGACGATCCTAGCCGACGGTAGCGACGCCGAAGACGCCGCACAGTCGCTGATCAAGCTTGTCGAGGACGGTTTCGGTGAGATGGAGCAGGAAACCGACGCCCCGGGCGAAGCGCCAAGCACACCGAGCGCTTGACCGGAGGCGGTGAAGATATTCGACAATGAAGATAAGACAGGGCATAGGTGTCTCACCCGGGGTCGCGGTCTCGCGCGCCGTGGTGGTCGATACCGAAGAGTTTGATATCCCGCAGCGCCACGTTTCCATCGATCACACCAAGGCCGAATTCACCCGCGTGCGCAAAGCAATCAATGTCTCCAAAAAGGAGATACTCGAACTGCGAAAGCGGGCCGCCGAAGAGATCGGGAAGGAAACGGCGAGCATATTTGATTTCCACCTGGGATTGCTTTCCGATCAGACCCTCCAGAATAAGTTCAAGGACACCATCATCGAGGGGCACGTCACCGCCGAGTACGCCGTCGCCACCGTACTGAGAGGCTACGCGAAGGAATTCCAGGTGATGCCCCAGTATCTCGCCGATCGCGTCAAGGACATCTACGACATCGAGAAGCGCCTGCTCAGCAACTTAATCGGAGAATCCCGCCAGTCGCTCTCGCACCTCAACCGGGACGTTGTGGTCATCGCGCACGATCTGACCCCCTCGCAGACGATGAGCATGGATCGCAAGCACGTTCTCGGGTTGGCGACGGACGCCGGGGGGAAGACCTCCCACACCGCCATCGTCGCCCGCGCCCTGGGAATCCCCGCAGTGGTGGGGCTCAACGACGTGACCATAGAGGCCGCCGGTAGCGACCTTGTCATCATCGACGGTAACCGCGGGGTCGTCGTTATCAACCCCGATTCCTACACCATCCAGGAGTACGAGCAATACGCCCGCCAGCAGGTGGAGTTCATCCACTCCCTCGACGCCCTGCGCGACCTTCCGGCGATTACGCGCGACGGGCACGAGATCACCCTGCTGGGCAACATCGAGTTTCCGCCCGAGGCGGCGACGGTGTTCGAGAAGGGCGGGCAGGGAATCGGACTCTACCGCACCGAGTTTCTCTACCTCGGGAGTGATACCGAACCGACCGAAGAAGACCATTATCGCGCCTACCGCGAGGTCATCGAGAGCTGCAACAACAGGCCCGTCGTGATTCGCACGGTCGATTTAGGTGCGGACAAGTACACCCAGGCCCGCCAGAGAGTCCCGGAGCGAAACCCCTTCCTGGGTCTGCGATCTATCCGCTACTGCCTCCAGAACCTCGCGATGTTCAAGACGCAGATTCGCGCGATACTCCGCGCCAGTATGGACTCGCAGGTGTCGATGATGTTTCCGCTGATCAGCACGATTCTCGAACTGCGCCAGGCGAAGATTATCGTGCGGGACGTGACCGAGGACCTCGAGGAAGAGGGTATCGAGTGTCGCGACGACTTACCTATCGGGATGATGGTGGAGACCCCGTCGGCGGCCCTTATGTGCGATGCGTTCGCGCGGGAGGTGGACTTCTTCTCGATAGGGACCAACGATCTGGTGCAGTACACGCTCGCGGTCGACCGCGGGAACGAGCGGGTTGCCGCGCTGTTCTCGGTAGCGCACCCCTCGGTCCTGCGCCTCATCAAGGACATCATACGCACGGGGCAGAGGCACGATGTCCCGGTGAGCCTGTGTGGGGAGATGGCGGGCGACCCGATGTACGTTCTGCTGCTTCTGGGTCTGGGCCTGCGAAACTTCTCCTGCGCGCCTCCGGCGATCCCGGAGATCAAGAAGGTGATCCGTTTGGCGACCATGGAGCAGGCGATGGCGATAGGGAAGAGGGTGATGAGCTTCGATACCGATAAGGAAACGATCAACTATCTCCGCGTGGAGATGCGCAGAATTCTTCCGGAGGCGGTCGGCGATTGAGCGCGGTTGACATCTCCGCGCGGTCGCCTTCCGCGACGATCCGTCCGGGTCCAAAAGTTCGTATCGGAAAAAACCGAAAAGAGAAAACAGAAAGGACGCTCTCAACTCTTGCCCCTACGTCACGCCATCCCACTGACCGTTGAAGGAGATTTGCGGTTCGCCTCGCATCATGACCTTATGCGGGTGATCGAACGGACCGCTTCACGGGCGAATCTTCCGCTTCGATATACGCAGGGGTTCAATCCGCGTCCGAAGCTCTCGCTGGTTTGTCCTCGCCCCGTGGGAATCACGACGAGAGACGACCTGCTTGTCCTTTCGCTGGATTCGCCGATCGAAATCGATGATCTCACTGCGAGATTGAACGATTGCGCACCGAAAGGGATGCGGTTCGCCCGCGCAAGGAAGCTGGAGGGTTCGCGCAGCCCGCGCCCTCTGACAGCGCGATACGAACTGACCGTTCGCAGCGAGATGGTTCCGCCCCTGCAAGAGCGAATAGCCGAACTGCTGCACATGCAGCGATGGGACGTCGAGCGGGTGGTCCGCTCCAGGCGGGCGAAGACCACAACCGCCAAGACCATCGACCTGCGCGGGCTGGTTGCGGACCTAAACTTGACGGGCGGGCGATTGTGCATGACGTTGGTTCCCCAAGGGGACAGGTGGGCGCGCCCCGCCGAGGTATTACAACTGGTCGCCCTGGACCCCCGCGCCGACCTTGCACGCATGGTCCGCACCGAAGTGGAATATGAGATGGAACAAGCAGCTGACAACGATCAATAAGTGGTCAGTTCTCAGCGAGAGAATTATGAATTGGTGAGGTGAAATGTCCAAGGAAATGCTGATAAACACGGTCGCCGGGCAGGAATGCCGCATCGCGATCGTGCAAGACAACATACTGGAAGAGCTTTACGTCGAACGCGTCTCGAGCGCCTCTCACGTGGGGAACATCTACAAGGGTAAGGTCTCCAACATCGAACCTTCGATACAGGCGGCGTTCATAGAGTTCGGACTTGCGAAGAACGGGTTTCTGCACATCTCGGACGTGTCCCCGCAATACTTCGCGCAGGGTAAGCAGGCCACGAGCAAGAAGGTGGGGCGGGAGCGCCCTCGTTACCAGCGCCCTCCTATCCAAAGCACCCTTCGCCGCGGGCAGGAGGTCATCGTGCAGATGACGAAGGAGGGGATCGGGACGAAGGGCCCGACGATGACGACCTACCTGTCAATTCCGGGGCGCCTCCTGGTGATGATGCCCGGAATGTCGCGCCTTGGGGTCTCGCGCAAGATCGAGGACGAGGAGGTCCGCGAACGGGCCCGCAAGGTTCTCGGCACGTTGAAGCTTCCTCCCGATATGGGGTTCATCCTTCGCACCGCCGCCGTCGGGCGCGCCAAGCGCGACCTCCAAAGGGACCTCAGTTACCTCACCCGCCTGTGGACATCGGTCAAGCAGAGGAGCGCTCAATCCAAGGCGCCTGCGGAGATCTATCAGGAATCCGACTTGGTGACACGCACCATCCGCGACGTCTACAACACGGACATCGAACGAATTCTCTGCGACGATGAATCCGTCGCGCGAAAGGTTCGGGAGTTCCTCCACGTCGCCATGCCCCGCACCAAACACAGAATCGAAATCTACACGGGGAAGGAGGGGTTATTCCACGATTACGGGCTGGAGCACGAAATAGAGAGAATATACGCTCATCGCGTAGAGCTTCGCTCCGGGGGCTCCATCGCCATCGACCAGACCGAGGCGCTGGTGGCGATCGACGTCAATTCCGGACGCTTCCGCGAGCACGACAACGCCGAAACGACCGCGCTGAAGATCAACCAGGAAGCCGCGAAGGAGATCGCCCGGCAACTGCGATTGCGAGACATGGGCGGGGTCATCGTGATGGACTTTATCGACATGTGGGAGGAGAAGAACCGGCGCGCCGTGGAAAAAGCGCTTCGCGACGCCATGAAATCCGATCGGGCAAAGACCAAGATCCTCCGAATCAGCAGCTTCGGGATTATCGAGATGACCCGCCAGCGCATTCGGCCCTCACTCAAGGACAGCATCTACAGACTCTGCACGCACTGCGAGGGGACGGGGCGGGTGAAGTCCGAGGAGTCGCAGGCCTTGCTCGTGATGCGCAGTCTCCAGCGGGTGACCTCCAATGACCAGGTCGCCAACGTGGAGGTGACCGTCAGGCCCTCCGTGGCGCACCACCTGTCCAACTTCCAGCGCGGGCAGATCAGTAAACTCGAGCGTGAAACGGGTAAGGGAATCGTCATCCAGGCGGAGGCGAGTTTGACGGGCGACGGAATGAACATCAAGTGTACCAACTCGCGGGGAAGCCCCGTCGTCTGGGGGAAAGATACCCAACCCGACTCGACCAAGCCAACAGTCGAAACGACCGCCCTGGAGCAGCTCGAACCGCAAGAGCCCCAAACCGAAGATATCGCACCGGCGGAAGAGAAGGCCGCAAAGAAGAAAAAGTCTCGCCGCAAGACTCACCGCGCCGGGCGGAAACACAAGAAATCCGCCGAGCGGGCCCCCAAGGCGGAAACGGAAGGTGTGCTCACCGTTAGCCCGAAGGTCCAAGGGTCGGGACAGGAGCTAACGAGCAAGGAGAAGGCAACACCACCAGCGGAACCCAATACGGCCAAAAAGACACGGCGCCGCAGTTCCAGGAGAAAAAGGGTAAAGCAGGCGACGTAAGGTGCTGTGGTTAATGAAAGACGCTAGCGCTGGAGGATTTCCGGGCGGGAAAACACCTGTCCCTCCCACTCGACTTCAACGCCGGGCCAATCCGTACTGGCGCCCATAATTTCCGGGTGGGTTTCGAGGCAGAGCATCGTATCCTCGGATTTCGTCCCGGTGATGGATGGGTTCCACGCGAAGGCGCCACCGGCCAGGGCGACGGTTTGCTCGGTGGGGGAGCCCTTGACCTCTCGCGGTAGGTATCCGCACGACCCGCCCTGATGATGCATCCGCCACTCGTCCGGAAACCCCACCGCCGCGTACGCTCTCGTTCCGGTGTTGAATATCTCCCCAAGGGTGGCACCGGGACGGGTGGACGAGATAAGGGCTGCGTCCACCGTCGCCACTGCTCGATGTTTGCTGAGCAGTTTCTCACTCAGGGTACTGAAGGCCCCCAACCGCGTGCACGAAGCGATGAGCCCGTCGCGCTCGGCCCCGGCGACGAGCATGAAATAATCCTGGACCGTTTTGTCTGTGGGGAGGGGGTGACGGTATCTCTCGACTCGTTCGTCCCCGGCTACGAGCAGAGTCCAAACCGTGCAGCCTCGGCGGATGATTTCCGCCGCGAGCATGGCGGCGAGTTCGTATTCCGTCTGTCCGGGTCGGGCCTTTCGGGCGACGAGCTCCACCGCCTGGGCGGTATCGGCGGCGAGGCGGCGGTAGCGGTCCTGTTCGGAGTCGGTGAGCACCCAGCGAAGCTGGTCGAAATCGCTTTCGAGAGCGGGTGCCTCCAGGTGGGCGACCACTGCGTCGACGGCCAGGTGCATCGAACGGGTCGCCTTCCGAAGCGCCTTCGCCGCTTGCTCCGCATCGTGGTAGCCGAACTCGACAATCTCGATCCCACTGCTTACCAGCTCCTCCGCGCGCAGGCGCGGAGACTCGATGTTGTTGGTCAGGACGAGTGCGGCGTCGCGGGTTACGAGCAGGTAACTGTTCCCGACGTCGCAGGCAAGAGAGACATGGTTATGGGCCCCGCAGGTGTACCAACTGAAATTGCACCGCCGGCTTATAAGGACACCGTCGAGCTGGTGCGAATCGAGGTAGGCTGCGACCCGCTCGTGCTTGATTTGTCGTTCTTCAGTGCGGTCCATCTGAGGGCGCCGTCGTTCAATCCGCAATCCGCAATCCCCAATCTACAACCTCACCTGCCGGCAGGCAGGTCCGCAATCGAGTCACGGTTTGCAGTAGTCGATGAGGCGGGCGATTTCGTTGCGCAGTTCGTTGCGAGAGACGATCATGTCCAGGAATCCCTTTTCCAGTAGGAACTCGGCCCGCTGGAAGCCCTTTGGAAGCTCAGTCTTGATCGTGTTGGCGATGACGCGCTGCCCGGCGAACCCTATCATCGCACCGGGTTCGGCGATGGAGACGTCCCCGAGCATCGCGAAGCTCGCGGTCGTTCCCCCCGTCGTCGGGTCGGTCAGTATCGCAAGGTAAAGCCCACCGGCCTCGTCGAATCTCCCCAGCGCCGCGGAGGTTTTGGCCATCTGCATCAAAGACAGCGCCCCTTCGTGCATTCTCGCTCCACCCGAGGTGCAGACTATCACCAGCGGGAGCGAATGTTCGGTGGCGTGCTCGATCAGGAGCGTGATCTTCTCCCCCAGGACCGAACCCATCGAACCCATGATGAACTCCCCGTTCATCACTGCAAGTGCGACGCGCCTACCTTTGATATACGCAACGCCCGTCAGCACGGCTTCGGTGGTCCCGGATTTCTGCTGGTAGTCCTTCAGGTAATCGGAGTAGTTTTTCTCGCCCCATTTGAAATCCAGCGGATCGGCCGGGACGATGTCGTCGAAGAGTTCCTCGAACGTGTCGGTATCTGTGAGTTGCTCGACGCGCTGGCGGGCGCCGATGCGAAAATGCATCTGGCACTTAGGGCAGACCTCAAGATTCTCTTTGACCACTTTGCGGTAGAGCATGGATTCGCACCCGGCGCATCGCATCCAGAGCCCGTCGGGTACGTCTCTCTTCTTGCGCATCGTCGGGCCCGCGAACGCCGACGCGCTGTACGGTCCGTTGCTGTTCTCGTCGCTCCCGGCCATAGTTTCGCTCCAGGTTTCCTAAGGGTGCTCTAAAACCGACTTGGGGTTCACGTCGTAACTGCCCCACTTGAATGTGGGGTCCATCTGGTCCCATATCCCTTCAGGAGACTTGCTTTCGAGCAGGGACCGCACCAGCTCCAACGCCACCGGACGGAGGACCAGCAACGGGACTTGCACCTTCTGGCGCTTGAGGATTTCGTTCACGGCCTGGCGCAGCCGCTGGTGGGCCTGCTCCAGTGTCTCGCCCCCGGGGGGGCAGATTGTCATCGGCGCCTCCGTCCACTGCCGATACACCTTCGGTTGGCGGCGTTGGATTTCCTTGGTCGTCAGGCCCTGCCAAAGCCCGTAATCAATCTCCCGAAGGTCCGCGACCATGTGGACCTTCAACTCCAGCGCTTCGGAAGTGAGCGTGGCCGTTTGGCGCTCAGCTTCTCCGGTGGAGGCGTAGATCCCGTCAATTTGTTCGCTCGCCAACTGGCGGGCGGCGGCCTTGACATCCTCGATCCCCGCGGGGGTCAAGGGTTCTCCCCCGGAAGACTCCACGCGCTGGGCCTCTTCGAAGGTCGTCTGACCAGTCTTGATGACGTATATCCTCGCCATAGACAATACTCCTACCCTTATCGCGACTGGACCGCTCGCATCGCCGCCTGGCGAACTGCTTGCGTGGCGGCGACGACGTCGGCCGCGGCGAAAATGCTCTCTCCGGCGACGAAGACGTCCGCACCGGCGGCCGCGCAGAGTTGCGTCGTCTCCGGGTTGATTCCTCCGTCCACCTGGACCCGCTGATCGTCCCGCAACGATTCGCGAACCCGAGCGATCTTGGGGAGCATATCGTCGATGAACTCCTGGCCGCCATAACCCGGTTCGACCGTCATGACCAACACCAGATCGACTTCGGTGATGAACTCCCGCAGGGAGTCTACCGAAGTCCCCGGACGGAGCGTTACTCCCGCACCGAGGTTCAGCTCGCGCAGGCGTGCGATGAGTTTGTGCGGTTCGTCGGTCGCCTCGACGTGAAACGTAATGCTGTCCGCCCCGGCCTCGGCGAACCGCTCGATATAGTAACCCGGATCGGTCACCATGAGGTGCACGTCCAGGGGATGGTCGGTATAGGGGCGGACCTTCTTGACGAATCCCGGGCCCATGGAGAGGTTCGGGACGAAGTGGGCGTCCATGACATCCACGTGGAGAAGATCGGCGCCCGCGGAAATCACCGCGTCGATCTGCACCCCGACGCGCGTGAAGTCGCACGCTAATAACGAGGGCGCCACCAGCGGACCGCTGGGCAAACTCCCCCACGGATTATTCGGTACTCTAGTCATTTACCATCGCACCTGACGGTGCTCTGAAATCCGAAGTCCGAAACTCGAAATCCGAAACGAAGCACAGATTCTACCGCAGAAATGCTCGAAACGCTATTCGCTCTTCCTCACGATCGACCCAAAGATATTTGTAAGCTCGGTCGCTTCCTGCACCAGTGTGCTGCGCTCCGTTTCCAGAGTCGAGTCCGTTCCTGTATCCAGCAAACGCAACCAGTATCGAGCCTCTTTCGCCTCCTTGCGAGAAATCTTGATTCGCATCAGGAAGTCCTTCCTGCTCAGTCCTTCATTAGCCTCGATGTAGTTTGCCCCCACCGATCCCGAAGCCCTGACCAGTTGCTTGCAGTCCTCTCTGTTTCCCACCGTTCTGGGGAATAGTTTTACGAAAGATCGCACTCTCTTCGCAAACTCGTAGGTACGATCCTCCAGGTCATACTGCTTCGCCTTCTGTCTTTTCTGCATTTGCTGTTGTTTCGGATTTCGAATTTCGATATTCGAGTTTTCTGTTACTCAGTTAGAATCAAGTACCTCGATGGGGGGCATTGGCTTGCCTTCCAGGTACGTCAGCGACGCCCCTCCGCCGGTCGAGACGTGCGTCATGCGATCGTCAAGTTGCATTTGCCCGACGGCGGCGGCTGAGTCGCCCCCGCCAATGACGCTCACCGCCCCTGAATCCGTCGCCTTCGCTATCGCCTCGGCGATCGCCTTGGTCCCGGCGGCGAATTCCGGACGCTCGAAGACACCGACGGGTCCGTTCCAGACGATGGTCTTCGCGGAGGCGATGACGGAGACGAACTGCTCGATGCTCTTGGGCCCGATGTCCATCCCCATTAGGTCCTCGCCCATATCCGAACCGTCGACAGAGACGGGCTTGCCTTCCTTGAAGTCATCCGTCGCGACGTGATCGCACGGGAGGAGTATCTTATCGGCGGCGGCGTCCAGCAGCGACTTCATGGGTTCAACCTGGTCTTCCTCGACGAGGCTTTTTCCGACGGTGGCGCCCTTGGCCTTGAGCAGCGTGTACGCCATCGCCCCTCCGATCAGGATTCGATCGACCTTCCCGAGCAGCGTGGAGATCAGCTTGATCTTATCGGACACCTTCGCCCCCCCAAGAATCGCGACGAACGGGTGGGCCGGTGAGTCCACGGCCTCGTGAAGGTACCTGATCTCCTTCTCGACGAGCAGTCCGGCGACAGCGGGTCCCCCGGCCGCCTGGATCGCCTTGGGCGTCCCGTACATACTCGCGTGCTTGCGGTGGCAGGTCCCGAAGGCGTCGTTGACGTAGACCTCGCCAAGCCTCCCCATCGCCTCTACGAATGCCTGGTTCGTCTGTTCCTGCTCGGGTGTAAGCTTCCCGTCGGGATTCTTCTTGGCCTTGTCGGGCCTGGTCTCTCCCGCATCGGAGCGAACCTTCTCCAGGAGCATGACGTCGCCGCCTTCCATCGCGCTGATGATCGCCTCGGTCTGCTCGCCCACCACCTCGGGCGGACCGAGCTTGACCTCCTTACCGAGCAGCTCACCGAGGCGCTGCGCGATAGGTTTGAGTGAAAGGTCCGCCTCGAAACCCTTCCCCGAGGGGCGGCCGAGATGGGACATCAGGATCAGCTTCGCATCGGCGTCGACGATTTTCTTAATCGTAGGCAGCGCCATCTGTATCCGCCGATCATCCGTCACCTTCCCCTCGGCGAGCGGGACGTTGAAGTCCACCCGCATGAGCACCTTTTTACCCGCCACGTCAATATCAGCAATCGTCTTCGTCGGCATCGCTTTGGTTCCTTTCTCACTCATCTCGCGGTGGGTCTATCTCTTAAACCTGGATGGATAGAATCACGTTCAGCTCAGTTCGTCGCCGTGGGACCTCGCAACAGCCTGCAAAAGTTCCTGCGCGGCTTCGACGGCACCTTTCGCTTCCTCCGGTGGGACGTGCTCAGCTCCGCCGTAGTCTCCCGTATTTCGCAACTGCACGAGCCTCGAATATGCCTCACCAAGCTGCTCAGGAAAGGTCCCGCCCTTGACGAGGTCTCGATGGACGGCGGCGTCAACGGCTGAGTGCCTTGAAAATGTTTGCCCTTTCAAGGCGAATAGCGCCGAGACGGCGTAGAAGGCTGCGTAATAGGCGCGCGAAGCCGCCGCGTCCGAATCGAGGGACAAGAGGTTCTCCGCGACCGACACGGCCTTCTTGGCGCGCTCCCACAAGTCCCTCGCATGGGCGTTCATGCGGCAAGACCTTCCTTCTTCGCGCTGCGATAAAGGGGAAATTCCTGGGCTTCATAGACGTCTATGTCCACGGGTGTCGCGTGGATCGGACGCTCGATTTCCAGGACGAGAGGATAGAGAGCGTGGATGCATGCGCGGAGGTCTTTTCCAAAGTCGACCGGTGCGCTCAGGAGGACTAACAAATCAATGTCGCTTTCCGGTACTGATTCTCCGCGTGCTTCGGAACCATAGAGAACAATCCCGCGTAGACGCTCCCCGAGCGCATCCGCCAGGACGTCCTTCATTCGTTTCAAGAGTCTTTCGCGATCCATCTTCTCTCCAGACGGATTCTGGAACATTCTTACAGGTTCACCGGGTGCTAGCGACAAGATGCACCCGCCGCTTGCGACGGGTGCATCATCCATAAACTCCAAGACGTTTTCAAGACAGTGTGTTTACATCCCCGCCATCTTCTCGATGAGGTCTGCGGTGCGGACTGAGTAGCCCCACTCGTTGTCGTACCACATGGTGACCTTGACCATGTCTCCGTCCATCACGAGCGTATTGCCCGAATCGAAGATCGCACTGTGCGGGTTGTGCACGATGTCGCTGGAGACGATCGGATCGGTGCAGTACTCGATGATCCCCTTCATCGGACCATCGGCCGCGGCCTTGATAGTCTCGTTGACCTCCTCGATGCTCGTCTTCTTTGCCAGTATGACCGTCAGGTCGGTGATCGACCCGGTGGGGATCGGGACGCGGAGAGCGTAACCGTCGAGCTTCCCGCTGAGTTCGGGGATGACCTTGCCCACCGCGACGGCCGCACCTGTCGTCGTCGGGATGATATTGATCGCGGCCGCCCGGGAGCGACGCTTGTCCGTGTGGATCATGTCCAGAATCCGCTGATCGTTGGTGTAACCGTGACATGTCGTCATCAGGCCTTTGACGATTCCGAATTTCTCGTGCAGGACCTTCACTACCGGGGCGAGTGAGTTGGTGGTGCAGGAGGCGTTGGAGACGCACTTGGTCTCGCTCGTGAGGGTGTCGTCGTTGACCCCCAGGACGATTATGGCCGCGTCGCCCTTGGTGGGGGCGGAGATGATGACCTTCTTCGCACCGGCGTCGAGATGGGAATCGTACCCGGGCTTCTCCGCGGTCTTGTTGCTGCGGAACACACCCGTCGCCTCCAGCGCCACGTCCACGCCCATCTGGGCCCACGTTAAGTTGGCGGGGTTCCTCTCCGAGAGGACCTTGACCTCCTTGCCGTCGACTGTCAGTCCGTTTTTCTTGGCGACCACCTTCCCGCCGAAGCGCCCCGGCTTCCGATCTTTCTTGTGCACGGTCGCC
>SDBT01004492.1_pt1 | contig 23677 bp, 22 predicted proteins | sample 2277101 | NCBI WGS metagenome assembly SDBT01 (sample SAMN10404973, study PRJNA504765) | marine sediment metagenome | isolation source: marine sediment core GS10_PC15, 103 cmbsf | place: Arctic Ocean: Southern Knipovich Ridge | collected 2010 | reverse complement strand
CGGGGCCAGGTGGCGATCCACCAGCTCCACCACCTCTCGACCGAGAATATCGTAGATCACCAGGCGGACATCCGCCAAGACGGGCAATTGAAAGGAAAGAGTAGTGCTGGGGTTGAAGGGATTGGGGTAGTTCTGGGATAGAGCAAACCGCCGGGGAGAGGTATGGTCGGAAGCAACGCCGAGCGGCAGTCCGGAAACCACGAAGAGCTGCACATCATTGGCAGCCAGCTCCACCGGGAAGGTCAGCATCCCCTGGTCTGACGTGAATTCCCCGTAGGGTAGGTTGTTCTCCCACAGGTAGACGTAGTACTTGCCCTCCGGCAGCCCGAACCGGCCGAGGCTGAGGGTGTAGGAGAACGCCTTCGCCGTCGTATCGTTGACCATGCCGACCAGCAGCCGGTCTGCCGCCATTTTTGCAGGCGATATCAGCGTTCCCCGCTGCTCCTCCGTGGTAATGGATTCCGGCTTGTCCAGGAAGTTCAGGGCGAAGGCCCGGAAGAAGGTGTTCCAGATCAGCATGGCCTGCTCGTGGCTATGCCCGTAGCGGACGTAGCCATTGTAGAGCGTCCACCCATGATTGGGCTGCGCCTTGTAGAGGAAGCTCGGATACCCGTCCGTACGCTCATCGCCGCCGACATAGTACCGGCCTATGGGGTAGAAGTAGCCGGAGTCCTGGGTGACCGCAAACGTAGCGGACTGAAAGGTCGGGTCATCGTAGTTAAACCTGAATTTCAACGTATCCGTCGAATCCACTGCGATGGTAACCGCCCCGGTAAGACCATAATCCGTTCCATGGCCGTGCTCCTCGAACAGGAACCTGGCGGACCGGCGTCCATACTCGGGCACGGGGGTTTGGGACAGCAGCGTTGTTACCAGCACCAGGTTGCCGCCGGCCTGCACGTAGTCGTTCAACTTGGTCACCACCGAGTCGTAGTGCACCTCACCGAAAACAAATACGATGTCGTAGGGGGTAAGGTCGAAGTCCCGCACGGCCAGGAAATCCTCGCTCACCGTAGCATACTCCTTGAACAGGCCGATACGTTGGGCCCCCGCGAGCCCAAGGCCAATCACCAGCACCTTCGGCTGGGGGGTGAACCAGGTCATTTGCATCAAATCTTGATTAATGGCATTCAGATCTTCGTAGTCCTGGATCGCCCACGCCTCGGTCGTCTGCCAGAAGTTCAGCCCCACCGAGTCCCCGGTAAACCAGCCGATCCCTTCGGCGCCCCCCAGGTAGGAGGCCCAGGCCATCTTTTTGAAGACCAGCCGGTCCGCCGGTTCCGCCATCTCCGGCCCGTGCGATATGCCCCAGAGCATCATGTGAAAGGGCGTCCCCGGGAAGATGGTCTTGTAATAGCGCGTGGTGTTATATACGTCCCAGAACCCGTCCAACTCCACCGTATAGTGGTCGTACATGAAGCCGTCGGCCTTCAGGTAATAGGGCTCGGCGTAGGCCCAGTCCTGGGGCCGGGCGAAGACGTTCTGGAAGACCTCCAGTTGGGGCCATTTCGTCTTGACGGAATCGTACACCCAGTTCAGCACCCAGGTGTCCTTCTCGTTCGCCCACTCGAAGAACCGCTGGTGCTCGGCCGGGGTCATATTTGGGGTGGGCTGGAGGTGGTCGCCCGTGTCCCGAAAATAGATGCTGTCGTATTTGGCCAGGCCGTCCGGGAGCGGGTCGTAGCCCAGGGCCCAGTTATAGCCGCCGCCCGCGGGCTCCTCGTCGCCCAGTCGGACCCCCCAGACCGAATCGGGATCGAGCCAGTTGAAGTGGTAGTCAATCGCCGCCATGACCGAATCCCGGCAGGACTGGTAATCATAGTAGACATCCCAAATGTTGTAGTCCTGCCCGTGCCAGAACCAGAGCTGGTAAAGGATGTCGATCCCGTTGCGGGCCAGCCAGGCCACATCCTCAGGCTCGCCCCCGAAACCGGTGGGGCCCCGGGCGTAGAAGACGGAGATCAGGTTTCTATCGGCCAGGTCTCGGTAGCCCCAGCGCTCTTTTTCCGTCGCGGCCGTGCCCGGGGCCGGGGCGCCCTCGTAAAAGGTGTTGATATACTGCATACCCTCCTGGGCCCGGACGAACGGGGCACTACCGAGGAAGAGAAGAAAAACAAGTCCGGTGGCCGGACGAACCGCCGCCACCCGTAACAGCCGGCGGCGCAGCTTGGTAATTAAGGCGGTATGATCGGGCATGCTCCCCCTATCTTGCTGTAGGGTAATAAACGATTAGGCCGGAATATCTAACCGGCCCAGGGTAATTGCAATATAAAAGGGGCAGCGGGCCGCTTCCACCGCACCGAGTGCGAGAGAAGTCGCTGGGGAGACTAACCGATGGGTTGCACGCCTATAACTCCACTAGAAATGAGAGGTACTCAGTTAGCCGCTGCTATTTTCTCCACGAGGGCCGAGAAGCGCGGGTCGCTGCGTAAAGGACGAAAGGCGATGGGTATTTCAAGCCAGGGCATCCAGGCCCAGCGTACGGCGTAGGCGCTGTCAAGCCACCTGAACGCTTCGTCTTCATCACCCAGTGCAGTATAAAGCATGGCCAGGCCCCAGGTTTCGATGGGGGCTGGCTGGACTGCCACTTCCCGGGCAATAGCCCGGGCTTTATCCGCCTGCCCTGATAGGGCATAGCTGTATCCCAAAGCCCACTTCAAGAAAGGCGCCACCGCGGCGGCCCTTGCGTGCGCCTCGATGGCTTCGGCAAACCGCCCCTCTAAACCGTGGATGCGGCCTAAAACATAGAGCCCCCAGGGGAAGTCAGGATTCAATTCAAGGGACTTCTGGGCCCATTCCAAATCCACATCAAATCCTGTCCACACGCCATGCCACCCGGCCCAGGCGGGGTAGAGCGGATTGAGCGGGTCCAATTCCATGGCACGTTTAATTTCTGCCGAAGCTTCATCGTAGAGTTCGAATTTCAGCAGTACCCAGGAATATTGCCCATGGGCAATTGCCAGGTTGGGATTCAGCGATATTACTTTCTCGAACAGCGCTTTCGAACCGACAACATCCCATTCCTGCATAGCCTTGATCTCGGCAAAGGATTCATGGACTTCGGCCAGGGTGCTATCCAGCTCCAGCGCCTTGAGCGCCGCCACCCTGGCTTTGGTAAAGGCCGCAGGATCTACATCATGACCGATCAAGCTGTAGCCCATAGCCAGGCCGGCATGGGCCAGTGGCTCGGAAGGGTCAATCTCCACGGCCCGATTGAGATATTCCAGACCTGTTTTGAACCCCTCCGGCGTGGATTTGCGCAGGTGGAACATCCCCTTGAGGTACAGTTCGTATGTTTCGGGATTAACCTGGCGCTTGTCGGCCAGTTGAATTTCTTCCCGGGGTGAAAGTGTGATCTTTACTTGTTCGGCAATGGCCCGCACCACGTCACTGTGCAGGGCCAGCACATCTTCCAGCTTGCGATCGAAGATGTCCGCCCACAGATGGCGGTCAGAGGCCCCCTCGATGAGCTGGACGTTGATGCGCACGTCATCGCCGGCACGCAGCACGGAACCCTCGATCAATGCATGCGCCTGCAGCTCCCTGGCGATGTCCCCGAGGGATTTGTCCGACCCTTTATACCTCATGACTGACTGGCGGGAAATGACCGTCAGCGCCCCCAGCTTGGACAGCTCGGTGAGCAGCGCGTCGTGAATTCCGTCAACGAAGTATTCCTGCTGCGGGTCGTTCATCAGGTTAGCAAAGGGCAACACGGCCAGGCGGGTGATCTGCCCCGGTCTGATGGACGGCACGCGTTGGCTCGTCCACCACCAGCCCACTCCCGCCGCGATGAGGAGCACAATCACGCCGGCTTGGGCCAAGCGGGCACGCAATGGCTTGCGCAGCGCCACGCGCACCAGCCGCAAGAACCCGGCTTCCTTCTCCCACGGCAGCACGATGCGATAGACCGTCACCGGCTTCTTGATGCCCTTGAGCTCTTTTTCGCCCAGCAATTCCAGGGGTTGGTCGATCTTGTTTTCGATCTGGTGGGCCACATCCTCGGTCACACAGATGCCCCCCGGTTGGGCCAGCGGCTCGATGCGCGAGGCGATGTTCACCCCGTCACCCAGTACGTCGCCCTCCTCAATCACTATGTCGCCCACGTGCAGGCCGATGCGCACCTGGATGCGCCGCTCAGGGGCCACGACGGAGGTGTGGGCGGTCAGGGCCTTCTGGATATCCACGGCGCAACGGGCCGCTTCCACCGCGCTGGCGAACTCCACCAGGAAGGCGTCGCCAATGGTCTTGATCTCGGTGCCATTGTGTTGAGAAAAGAGAGGCCGGAGCAGTTCCTGGTGTTCTTTGAGCAGTTCCAGGGCCAGGGCCTCGTTCTTCTGGGAAAGGGCACTGTACCCTACCAGATCGGTGAACATGATGGCGGCCAGCTTGCGCATGATGGCTCTCCTTCCGGATGAAGAATATGGGGATTCTGTCAGGTGAAATATGCGAAGAAATAACGGGGATTACAAGGGTTTTGGCTATCACTGGGCAGGTGGATTCTGGCTGGTAGCGCTATCCATTTTCGACCCGCTCAAGCACCTGTGTGATGGTCCCCCAATCGTACCCCCGCCTCTGCAGAAAGCCCGTCAGCCGGTTGCGCCGCTTGTCCAGTGGCAGGCCCGCAGTGGACCACCAACGCTTGCGGGCCAGGGGCAGTATGCCGGCCACCAGGTCCACATCCCCGAAAGTCTCCCCCACGACCTGCTCAATGAGGCCGGGAGCGATCCCCTTGGCCCCCAGTTCCCGCCGCACCCGGGCCGGTCCCCAACCGGAATGGGTCCACTTTTCGCTGGCGAACAGGCGGGCGAACTGTTCGTCGCTCTGATAGCCTTTGGCCTGAAAATCGGCCAACGTTTCGTCAATAATGTCCGGGGAGAATGATTTCTGCTTGAGGCGCTCCCGAAGTTCCTTGGCGCTCCGCGCCCTTACTGCCAACAGGCGAAAGGCTGCGTCACGGACTTTCTGGCGTTCTTCCCGCTCTGGAGGCAACCGGCCCAGTCCTAATCGGCGGCTCAGTCTTTAGCCGCGGCGACCGGCTGCTTTTCAGCCGCCTCGTCCGGCTTGCCATCCAGCCCCAGGAAGGCCCGCACTTCAACGCTGATCTTATCACGAATCTCGGTGTTCTCCCGCAGGAAATCCCTGGCGTGCTCACGGCCCTGTCCCAGGCGCAAATCGCCATAACTGTACCAGGACCCGCTTTTCTGCACCACGTCCGCCTGCAGGCCGATGTCCAGCAGGTCCCCTTCGTAGGATATCCCCTGGCCGAAAATGATGTCGAACTCGGCCAATTTGAACGGAGGCGCCACCTTGTTTTTTACTACCTTCACCCGGGTACGGTTGCCGACAACGCGTTCGCCTTCCTTCAAGGCGGCTATCCGGCGAATGTCCAGGCGTATGGAAGTGTAAAACTTCAGGGCCCGGCCGCCAGGGGTGGTCTCAGGGTTGCCGTACATCACTCCGATCTTCTCTCGTATCTGGTTAACGAAGATCACCGACGTTTGGGTCTTTGAAACTGTACCGGTGAGCTTGCGCAGGGCCTGAGACATGAGACGGGCCTGCAGTCCCACATGGCTGTCCCCCATCTCACCATCAAGTTCCGCCTTGGGCACCAGCGCCGCCACCGAGTCGATTACCACCACGTCAACCGCCCGGCTGCGCACCAACGCTTCGGTGATTTCCAAGGCCTGTTCGCCGGTGTCCGGTTGGGATATGAGCAGGTTCTTGATGTCAACCCCCAGGTTCTGGGCGTATGTCGGGTCCAGGGCATGCTCAGCGTCAATGAAAGCTGCATAGCCGCCGGTTTTTTGGGCTTCGGCTATAATATGCAGTGACAGGGTGGTCTTGCCCGATGCTTCCGGGCCGTAGATCTCGGTTACCCGCCCTCGCGGGATACCCCCCACCCCCAACGCCGCATCCAAGGCCAGGGAACCGGTGGGGATCACTGCCACATCCATCGTGGCCCGGTCGCCCAGTCGCATTAACGACCCCTTGCCGAACTCCCGGTCGATATAGGTGATAGTGGCTTCGATAGCTTGCTTTTTCTGATCCTTGGTCGTCATAACTACTCCTGGTGGGGCTCCGCCGTTATGGGGAAAGTGGCCAGAGGAATATACCTGAGCCCGTCAGCCCCCTGTTTGCTTTCGTATAGATGCAGACTTTTCAGTTCGCATCGGATTGGATCGTACTCCGAGTTTAAGAACATTGAGACATCCGGTGTAACTTTTTGCGGATAGCGCACCCGGCCTAAAGTAACGTGAGGTTTAAACTCGCGGTCTTCACGCGGAAAGCCCAACGGTCCCACCACGTCATGGATGGCTTCCTCAATACGCGTGAGCCCCGCGATCTCGCCGGTCACACCCATCCAGAGCACCCGGGGCCGGGCGGGCGCCGGGAATACACCGGCCCCTTCGATAGTTATCCCCAGCGGTCCGTATCCGGCTAGGCCGTCCTTTAGTCCCGTGATAATCTCCGCCGCGGCGGTGCGCGGTGTAACTCCCAGGAAACGCAGGGTCAGATGGATATTGCGCCCTTTTACCCACCGTACCGCATTTTTAGGGTCGGTCACAAGGGTTCGTAGTTCCCCCGCTTTCCGAGACACTTCCCGCGGTAATTCGAAACCGAAAAAGATGCGGCAGATGTCACTATTCATGGCGTAATATTTCCCGGCGCAGCAGGTTCAAGGCCGCCTGAGCGGTAGCGGCTTTATGGGGTAACCTGATCGGTACCAAGCGCAATTCCTTGCTCACAATGCCTCCCGGTCCCGCTACGGCGATGTAGACCAATCCCACCGGCTTTTTCAGGCTGCCCCCCGTGGGGCCGGAGATGCCGGTTGTTGCTACCCCCCAGGTGCCCCCCATAGCGGCCTGAGCGCCTGCGGCCATCTCCCGGGCCACCGGCTCGCTCACAGCTCCAAATTCCCTCATCGATTCCGGCGACACACCTAATTGCTGCTCCTTGACCGCATTGCTATAAGCCACCACGCTGCCCAGCAGCACTTGGGACGCTCCGGGTACATCGGTGAGCAGGGAAGCCACTAGACCGCCGGTGCACGATTCGGCTAAGGCCAGGGTCTCGCCCCGCGCAGTGAGCGATTCCACCACAATTTTTTCAACGCTCGCTTGATCCCGGCCGTAGGCCAGCGGACCCAATTCCGTTTCAATCGCCCGGGCAGCCGACTCTACCTCCCCGTGTGCTGTCTTCCCCGCAGATTCAGGCCGTAGCCGGATATCCACACCGGTATACTCCGGTAGAAAGGCTACCTTCACCTGCGGGAAGGAGGCCATGACCGGTTCCAACCGCGATGCCAGGGCACTCTCGAAGATGCCGCTGGTACGCACGGTAATCCACTGGCCATCCTTTTTCTTCCCTAGCCTGGGGAGGATCACCTCGGTCATAATGGCCTGCATTTCCCGGGGAACCCCCGGCAGGACAAAAAAGGTAGTCTCTAGCGACTGAAATCGCATGCCCAGCGCCGAGCCCACCGAATTGGGCAGCACTTCCGCCTTTACCGGCACCTCAGCCTGGGAGCGGTTGTTCTCCGGGATCACCAGCCCGCGGGAGGCAAAACGCTTTACCAAAGACTCCCAATAGACAGTGTCGAACTCCAGGGCGCTGTCGAAATAGCGGCAGAAAGCGCTTTTCGTGACATCGTCGTGGGTGGGGCCCAAGCCCCCGGTAGCAATTACCAGCCCCATGCGGTGATCCAAATGCGCCAGAGCACCAAGGATGGCCTCAGGATCGTCACCGACGGAAACAGTTTCTACCACCGGGATGCCTCTTGGCAGCAGCTCCTGGGCGATCCAGGCAGCGTTGGTGTCCACTGTGAACCCCGAGATCAGCTCTTCCCCAATCGTCAGTATTGCGGCCTTCAAAACACCCACCTCAAGACGACCAGCACCGCCAGGGTTATCCCGCCCGCTGCCAGATCGTCAACCATGATCCCCCATCCGCGGGGCAGCGATTGGACCCGCGCTATAGGCCCCGGCTTAAGAATATCCAGCAACCTGAAGAGTACTAAACCGGCGGCGAATTGCCACAGAATCGGCCCACAACCAAGCAGGGCCAGCCACATCCCGGCTACTTCGTCTATCACAACAATAGAAGGATCGGTGATCCCGCTGGTTCGCTCAAGGTAGCCGCCGGCCCAAATTCCCAGGCCGGCCACCATAACCACTAACATGAACTGGATTCCCAGGATCGGCGGCACCAGAAACCACCACACCAGAGCACCCGCCAGACTGCCCCACGTCCCCGGCGCCGGTCGCAAATACCCTACGCCGCCGAAAGTTCCGATGATATAAGCGACAGCCTTAATCGCTGGTATCGGCTGCTAATTGTTGGATCTGGCCAGGGCCCGTAGTGAAGCGCGATTCCAGAATAGGTAATCCAGACCAGTATAAACGGTGATAAAGACGGTCAGATACATGAGTATTAGAATCACGTGGAGATTATCAACCGCGTCGGTGAACCGGGAAAATTGAAAGGCTTTAAGGCTCAAATAAGTAAGTATAAAGACAATGGAACCTATCTGCAGGGCGGTCTTGCTCTTAGCTTGCTTGCTGGTGGTCATCGGCATTTCGCGGTATTCAAGCAAGAAACGCAGGGCGGTGATAATCACGTCCCGCAGGACAATGGTGGCCACCATCCAGAAATAGATTAAATCCATGTTCATGAAACTGATGAAAGCCGACAGCACCAGTATTTTATCGGCCAATGGATCGAGGATCTTACCCACGGTGGATTCCACCTGGTAGCGGCGGGCCAGACGGCCGTCCCAAATATCGGTGAGACCGGCCAGGATGAATATCAGCAGCGCCCAGGCATAGCCGTAGCCGTTGCCCCAAAACAGGAAATAGATGAATATTGGGGTCAGCACTATCCGCGAGCCGGTCAGGATATTAGGCAGGAGATATTTCACAGTTCTACTCGAGCGGTAAAGGCGTTGGCCAGCGTGGCCTCAGTGGTGAATTCCAGGTTGGTGCCCATCGGGATGCCCCGCGCCAGCCGGGTAATTTTCAACGGCAGTCCTTTCACCTGCTGGGCGATAAACAGCGCGGTAGTGTCCCCTTCGATACTGGGATGGGTGGCAATTATCATCTCCCGTACATCGATCAGCCGTTCGATCAGATCCGAGATGTGAAGATCCCCCGGATTGACTCCGTCCAGGGGTGAAATCACCCCACCCAGGACATGATAAAGCCCCTTGTATTCCCCCATGCGTTCGAATATTAATACATCCAACACCCGTTCAACCACACAGATGGTTGAACTGTCCCGGCGGGGATCACTGCAAATAGCGCACAATTCCCCTTCGGCGATATGGTGGCAGCGCCGGCATTCACCAACGTTTTCCTTCAGGCTGAGCAGGGCGCCCGCCAGTTCCTGAACAGACTCCCGGGACGTATCCAGCAGGTGGAAAGCCAGTCGCTGGGCAGTTTTCTTCCCGATGCCCGGGAATCTGGCCAGTTCGGTCACGATGCGGTCCAGTGAGGGAGGCAAGCCGTTCATTTAAGGTCCGTTTAGTCCTCCCAGCATGCCGCCGGTCAGGCTGTTCATTTTGTTTTGCGACTCCTCACGCGATTTCTTCAGAGCCTGGCCGACAGCGGCCACGATAAGGTCCTCCACCAGTTCCAGGTCTTCCCGCTGTAGCGATTCGTCTAACCTGATCGTGAGCAGTTCCTGCTGCCCGTTGACCGTGGCGGTGACCAGACCGCCGCCGGCCCGGCCTTCAATGCGCAACGCAGCCAACTCGGACTGCAATTCCTCGATTTTTTCCTGCACCTGTTTGGCTTGCTGCAGCATGCCGGACATGGCGTTTATCTTTGGAAAAAGGACCATTGTTAATATTCCTCTCCCTTGAAGGTCTCGATCAATTCATCGAATACTTCCGTTTGGGCAGTGCGCTCCCGATTGATATGCACGCCACTTCCCTGAGTTTCCGGAATAGTTGGTAGCACCACAATCCGCCAACTGGTGACATCCAGAATGGCCACTTCGACCAGGTGCCGTTTGTCCATGAATATCTTAAGTTGCAATGATCGGCTGGCAGGCAGATGAACCGTCAACCGGTTGCCTGTCAGGTCGGCTAGTTCCACCTCAGCCAGCATCGACGCCATTTGGCGGCTTTTGGCCTCCACGGCATTTACGATTTCCTCCCAGTGCTCCCGTATGCCGTCGATGGCATTCGTGGGGAGCTGGGCAGTCACTGCTGGCTCACTCCGTGAAGCAGGAACATCACGCGCTTCTTTGCCGGATTCTCCCTCACGGTTGAATTTCCTTTCGACAGGACCAGTTGGAGCCGGGAGCGTGCCTGGTCGGCTCTCTTTCGCATCCTCCTGGGCTGCTTCCACCGAGATATCGGCCCGGGGCACTGGCTTAAGGGGAGGCTCGGAACCGGTTGCCGTCTTCGGTTGGGGCGTAGCAGATCGCGCTGGTCTATTATCACCCAGACTCAGGAGCACTTCCTGGATCGATATCACCCGGTCGAGCTCCGCCATCTTTAATAACTGGTGCTCCATCAAGATCCGGGGCTGTTGGGCATAGCGCAGGCGGCCCTCCAGCTCCAGACCCAGCTGCAGCAGTGTGATCAGGTCGGCTGCGGTAAGGTCGTCCGCGAGTGGCACCAGGGTCCCCTTCGATGTGAGCTTGGCATCCCCTGTTTCCAATGTCAGGAGTGCGTCCCGCAGGTATTGATTAAAGCTCTGGCATACCTCGCGAATGTCATATCCGCCATCGAACAATACGTCCACCTGCGCCAAAACCCCCTTGTGGTCATGGCGGGCGATACAATCCATTAGCTGGGCAAAAAAACTGTCATCTATCAAGCCCAGAATCGCCGCCACCGCCGCCTCATCAATGTTTTCGGTCTGGTAGGCGATGACCTGGTCCAGCAGGCTCAGGCCGTCCCTCACGCTGCCATCGGCCTTTTGCACCAGAGTTTGTAGAGCAGTTTCTTCGAAGGTGATCCCTTCCCGCTCCAAAATTCCCGCTAAATAAGCAGCCAACTCTGATGTGGGCACCCGCTTGAAGTCGAAGCGCTGTGTGCGGCTGAGGATTGTGGCCGGTACCTTCAGAGGATCGGTGGTAGCCAAGAAAAATTTGGTGTGTTCCGGCGGTTCTTCCAGGGTTTTTAACAGGGCGTTGAAGGCCGGGGTGGTCAGCATGTGCACTTCATCGATGATGTAAATACGATACTTTCCCGTGGTGGGTGGGTATTTGACCGCCTCACGTAATTCCCTGATTTCATCGATGCCCCGGTTGGAAGCGCCGTCAATCTCCAGCACATCGAGGTTGTTGCCACGGGTGATTTCGATGCAGATCTGGCATTGATTGCACGGTTCCATCTCTTCCGGCTTGAGACAGTTCAACGCCTTGGCCAGTAGCCGAGCGGTGGTGGTCTTACCTACTCCTCTGGGACCGGCGAACAGGTAGGCATGGGCCACCCGGTCCTTCAGCAGGGCGTTTTTTAGGGTACGGGTGACATGTTCCTGGCCTATTAACTCCTTAAATAGCTGCGGCCGGTACTTTAAAGCGAGCACCCGGTAGGTCATACTAAGGGCCTCCCGGATACCCGGCGACGGCCAGGATACCCCCGGTCGTCGGTCAATCGATCACACGTTAAGGCGAGGTTGCCGGATGGCTGCAAATAGCCTGCGCTGAACCATCCCGGCCGCCAGTCTGCCGGTCGGGAAACTGCCATTTTTTCCTGTAATGTTATTGCTGGAATTGAGTCCCGAGCCATGATGTGTGGATCGGTCCCCGGGAATGTGGAGTTGAAGGGGCTCGAACCCTCGACCTCAGCGTTGCGAACGCTGCGCTCTCCCAACTGAGCTACAACCCCATCGGTACGGGCCTGCGCAGGAAAATTAAATTGGTTGTGATCAGAATGCAAGACGGATGACTTCCTCCGGGAATTGGTTTTGGTCAGGCTTCCTTACCGGCGTCGGAGGACTCGGACTTGCCCTGATCCATCGCCTCGAGGCGCCGCTCGAACTCGCTCAACTCCGATTCGTCAATTCGACCAGTTTCGGGCTCCGCTTCCGGCTCCTCCCCCTGCTCCATGAGCGATTTCAGCCGCCCGTAGTCCTCCTTCGACTGGTCGACCAACTCAGTGAATAAGGTGCCGACTTCTGCGTTGAACTCCTGGATGGTAGTTTCCAATCGGTTGATCAGCTCTTCGAAAGCGATTTGTCCGTATTGTTCCAGGATTGGTGCGCTGAGCTTGATCAACTTCTTCTGGATTTGCTCCTGGTTGCTTGTCTGGCGGAACATTTCCTCCTCTTGGGTGAATTCCTTGCCGCCCCGTCCTTTACCCTTGGCCTCGGAGCCCTTAGCGGTACCCTTTTTCCGTCGGGCGACTGTGCGGTTAGCCATCATGATCCTCCGAATTCTCTTTATTCTTGGTGGCGGATAAGGTGCCGTAGGCCGCCACAGCGCTGCCGGCGCCCATCAGGGGTACGGACAGGTAAGCCCAGTAATGTTCGCCGGTGCGTATTGCCAGGTATGCCCCCAGTACCATCCCCAGGGAAAACCCAAGCAGGGTCAATCCAAAAACGATTGCCGCGAAGCCTTTAAATGACATAATCAGTTAAATGTTAGGATTGTATAGGTGGCTATTTTTTCCCGAACCTCAGGCGAGATGGCCACCGTGTGCACCTCTGCCCTTCGCACGCGGCCCCAGTGCATCGTGATTTTTGACGCGGCCAAACCCGCCAATCCGCCCCGGAACACGTTGCTCCAGCGGTTATCGAAGCCGCCCACGCTCAGCAACCGGTTCAAGCCGGCTGCGGCCAACATCCCGGCGATGGTAGTGGCGGCAGCCACCCGGACATCCTTGCGAAGTTCGGACTGGGGCAGATCGCGGTAGCGTAGGCGCGTCACGCCATCCAGCGGCACCAGACGCAAACGGCCCCGCCGGCCCTGTAAGTGAAAATGCTGCCCCTCAAACCCCTGGTAGCGGCCGCGGACACGACGTTCCTTTTCCCGGTAGATTACTATCTTGACCCCCAGCGGCAGCTCCTGCATGGCGGCGACCATCTCCTCGAATGCAATCTTACCGCTCAACTCCACCAGCACCAGGGAATCGATAGGTCCCGCCAGGTCAATGGCCAGTCCCAGATCGTAGAACTCCCGGGCGCTGTAACGGCGGGTCCGCCAACCGCTCCTGGTCCGGATAATGGCCTTGAACCCGTTACCCGTTTCCTGAAACTGGGCATTTATAAAGTCGGGCACTTTTTCAAATATCCGGTAATACTGCTGCTCTGGAATGTCGATAGTGGTTCCCACGAACTTGCTCACCACCGGAATCTCGCCGGAGGACATCTGTCGGGCCGGCAGCAATCCCATCATTAATAGCAGGCTAAACAGCTTCGATAAGCCGGTAAATCTCCTCATCGTCGGGGAAACGCTCCTGGGCTTTCTTGGAAAATACCAGCCGGCCATCGATGGAAAACTCGTATACGCCCCCTTTTCCAGGTATCAGCGTAAATGACTCTATCCGGTCACCATACCGCTGCTTGACCTTCGCCGCCAGACCGGCGGCCCGCGGGTGGTAGTTTCACTGTACGCAGTATACCAGCTCGATTTTCATTAGTCCAATCCTTTAAATGCCAATGCCGCCCTCCCCGTCATCCGTGGCTAAAAGCTGAAGGCGGTTTCTACGGCTAACAACCGAATTTCCTCCTCGCCACGATAGGAGACCTGCAATTTGTAGATCATGCTCACCCCCGGCGCCACTTCATAGCCGACCCGATAGCCCCAGGTTGTGTTGTTACTGGGATTCTTGAAGTCCAGGGGGTTATCGTCGTTGGTTCGGATGTAAAACGCCCGAGCCTCGGTGAGCTTGGGAATAAAGTCGGTGTTCACCGACAGGTCGGCAATGAAACTGTTACTCTCGGTGGCGTTGGTGTCCGCTGTTTCCGGTACCAGATTCTGATAAGCAGCGCTGAAGGTGACAATGTTGAACAGGTTAGCAGCCGCGCCCCCATAAAAGCCCGTCATACCGTAGGGGTTGTTGATAATCTGCTGATCCTTGGTTTTTACCCCCATTGAGTCCTGGCCCGTGTCTGTTGTGTACGACAGGAATTGGGCCCGCTCGAAATCGTACGTCGTGTTAAAGAACCCGGGCTGGTAGAGCGACGAAGTTTTACGATACTCGAGGGTCAGCGTCAGGAACTTGAAGAGCTGGGCCCGTAGGCCGGGACCGATCAGCCCGTTGCCGGTACTTGCCGAGACGGTACTGCCATCCTCCATTACCGTGGAAGTCAGCGTACTGTCGTAGTTCAGTATGCCGTATTCCGTGTACACCACCAGGTTGAACATCTTGCGGGAGATGATGGGATAGCTCAGGTCGACGCTGACGCCGGTAATGGACCGCTCATTCTCGGCCAGATTAAACGGTTTCGGCTTCCGCTCGATCGAATCCGGGGGTTCGAGATTTAATGAGGGATTCGGCCAATAGTTGTCGGTTAGTCCATCGCCATCAATGTCATATTCGTCATCAGCATCGTCGGCCCGGCCGTCACCATCGCTGTCCAGCGAGAAGTTCCCATCATCGGGAAAATCATCCACCATATCGGGCACATTATCGTCGTCCTTGTCAGTAAGACCGTTATATTGGTTCAGGTCGGCCACCAGGTTCACACCAATCGTGAGCGGGAAGGCCTTGGCCACGCGGTAGGTGCTTCGCACCCCCACCAGGCCGCCCATCTCCTTGAGGTCAGCGGTAAAGGCCTTCAAGGTGAAGTTCTGCTTTATGCGGCCACCGATTTCAAAGCCCACCCGGCGCACCTGGGGATACTCGGTCACGTTGGAGTAGCCGCTCATCAGGGCCCCGAACCCGTACTGCACGGAAGGCATGGCGCCGATGCGCAGGAAGAAGGGGTCCTGTTCGGTGGCATAGCGCAGGTAATAGAGCTTGTCCAGGTAATCGGAAGGCTCGTCCCATTCGTCCTTGCGAAACTTGCCCTCGGCGTCCATGTATCCCACCAGATCCAGTCCAATGCCGATCTTGCCGAAGGTTAATTCCGGCCGCAGGGCAATCTGGTAAAAAACTTCACCGTCGATAGTCACCGATCCCAGGCCCAGACCAATGCCGCTGCCGCTCGGTTTGGCCTCTTCGGGTTCTTCAGCGGCTTCTTCCGCTGCAGGGGCGTCTGGTGGTGGTGGTGCGGCTGCTTCACCCACGGCCGGGGCTGCGGGGGCTACGGCCTCTCCGGTTTCGGGGACCGCCTCACCTTCCTCCGGCTCACCTTCAGGCTCGGCCTCCGGTTCCGGCCGACCTTCCTGCAGTTCCTCCGGATCGGACGGCATCTCCTCAGGTGAAATAGGAATCGGCGGCGAAAGTTGACCGGCTGCGGTGGAGACAATCATGGTATTGGCGGTTAAATTTTGGGTCAAGCCGCTGATCTCGTTCAAAATCTCCACAATCCCCTCAATACCATAGGCCCGGTCGATGCCAGCGGCGGCATCGTGAATCAGCCAGAAATCGGTCCCTTTTACCGACGCAACCGAGACCGGGGTATCCACCCGGAAGTTTTTGATGGGCTGGAGCAACGTTGAGCGCATGGTCCCGTAATTCAAATTCATGGTGCGGGTGTTCTGGGTTTCCACAATCTGAAACTCACTGTTGGGCTTGACCTTGATCAGGGTCTTGTCATCGATGAACAGCAACGACACGAAACTGCCGTCACCCACCCGCAGGGCATCCCCATTAACGAGCGGCATGGTCGCTCGGACTACATTATCGAATCCGATGTCCGACCGATGGCGCACTTTCACGTCCCCGACGAATTTCAACACCCGGGCCACCGGATCCTGTTGGGCCAGCACGGCGGTGGCGGCCAAAGCAATAACCAGCACGGCCATCAGCGCCGGGCTGCGATTGCCGCGAGACGGTGAATATGTCCTGGGTGCTTTCATTGCTGCCTCGGTTGTGAGTTTCGGATTAACTTAAATATCCTACCGTAAATATAGGGTTGAATATACCCCTTCCATCCGGCCGGGGGAATGGCGAATTATTACCTGAGCACACCCAGGAGCCTAGATCAAAATCTCGTCGGCGTGGAGTAGGTCGGAGAACTGCTCATTTTTAATGCATTCGGAGTTCTTGTGGGCCTTGGCCACAGCGCTGACGATATAGCGGTTAGCGATGAAGGCCTTGCGGCTGTCCATTTCGGCCGCATCCAGCAACAGGTAGCCTATGAAGATAGAGCTGTACATCTCAACCAGCTCCTTAGCTGCCACATCCTGGAAGTACTTATCATTTTTATCCATGACGAATTGTCGGCTGTCAAGGAAAATCCCCCGGGTATTCTTCACATGGTCGGCCAACTGCGCCAGGGTCCCCTTATAGCCCTTATGCTCCTTGTGGGAAAAATAGTCCGCCAGTATATCGTTGAGCACCCCCCCGATGGCCGCTACTATTTGTAGCTGCGAGGTGCCTTCGTAGATATTGGTGATACGGGCATCGCGCACCAACCGTTCCACCGGGAACTCCTTCATATAACCGGCGCCACCGTGAATCTGCAGGGCATCGTTGGCGACGATATTAGCGTCTTCGGCCAGCAAGTATTTGGCCATGGGAGTCAGCATGGCGGCCACCTTGGAAGCCTCCTTGAAGCGGGCCGCCTCGGCGGCCGTGTCGCGGCCGGCCTCCTTCAACCGGGCGATTTGCTCCTCCAACTTATCCCGCAGGTCCACCCAGCGGGCCGTGGCGTAGAGCAACGAGCGGTTGCTCTCGATGGTCACCCGCATGTCGATCAGCATATTGGTGACTACCGGGATATGGTAAATCGGCTGGCCGAACTGCTCGCGGGCCTTGGCATAGTCCAGGGCGGCCTCATAAGCGGCCTGAGATATGCCCAGCGCCTGGGCGGCGATACCCAGCCGGGCGCCGTTCATCAGGTCCATCACGTACTTGATCAGCCCGAACTTGCGCCGGCCGATAAGGTGGGCGGGTGTGTCGTTGAACTGCAGCTCGCAGGTGGGCGAGCCGTGGATACCAAGTTTGTTCTCGATGCGGCGCACCAACACGCTGTCATCGCCGTAGCACAGGAATAAACTCAGTCCGCGGCCGTCCCGGGTGCCTGCCTCGGAGCGCGCCAGCACCAGCAGGATATCGCCGCAGCCGTTGGTGATAAAGCGTTTAACACCCTTGAGTCGCCAGCCGCCCTGATGGTCCTGGTAGGCTTGCAGCATGACCGCCTGCAGGTCGGAACCGGCGTCAGGTTCGGTAAGCACCATGGCGCCGGTGGCCTTGCCGGAGGCCAGCTGGGGCAGGAACTCCTGCTTCAGTTCATCGGTACCATACTTGTTTACCGTCTCACCAATATCCTGCAGGCCGAACAGGTTCATCAGGCTGGCGTCGGCCTGGGACACCATTTCCACCGCCATCGTGTATACGGTGGTGGGGAAGTTGAGACCCCCGTATTTGCGGGGCAGGGTCATGCCCATCAGCTCGGCCTTGGACAGTTGATCCAGGGCTACCCGGGTCCCGGCGGCATACCGCACCCGGCCGTTCTCCAGGTGTGCCCCTTCAGTGTCGACCTCAGCGGCCAGGGGAGCTATCAAGTTCCCGGTAATATCCCCCACGATCTGAAGAACCTGGCGGTAGTTCGCCCGGGCGTCCTGGTAGTCCACCGGGGCGTGGTCATACTCCTCGGCCTGGGCATAATCCTCCTCGGCCAGGGCCACGATCTCCTCTAAGTCCAGGTGGTCAAAATGGAACAGCAGGTCGGGATTATCGGTAAACAGGTTGGGCATCGGTACCTCTATTTCAACTGATGGCGATAGGCCTCGATGAACAGGGGGATCACTTTCAGGGCATCACCGACGATCCCGTAATGGCAGATATCGAAAATGGGGGCCTGCGGGTCGGTGTTGATGGCGATGATCTTTTGGGATTCCTGCATGCCGGCCCGATGTTGGATGGCACCGGAGATGCCACAAGCGATGTACAGCTTGGGCCGCACGGTCACCCCGGTCTGCCCCACCTGGCGCACGGGCGGGATGAAGCCGGCGTCCACCGCCGCCCGGCTGCCACCCACTTCGCCGCCCAGCACGTCCGCTAATTCATAGAGCAGCTTGAAGTTCTCCTTGGAGCCCATGCCATAGCCACCCGACACGATGATGGGCGCGCCCTTAATGTTGGTTTTGTTCTCCTCCCGGTGGCGCTCGATGATCCGGATCAGGCCGTCTATCTCCTCGGGTACATAGGGGATCTCGGTGATGGTCCCCTTTTTGGGAGTCTTCAGGGCGGCCAGCTCCATCACCCCTTCGCGCACCGTGGCCATCTGCACCGGGTTGTCCGGCGTTATAATGGTGGCGATGATGTTACCCCCGAACGCCGGCCGGATTTGGAGCAACAGCTGGGGGTAGTCCTTTTTCAGATATTTCACATCGGCAATCTGCAGCTCGGTGCAGTCGGCGGTCAGGCCGCTACGCGTATGGGAGGCCACCCTGGGGGCCAGGTCCCGGCCGATGATAGTGGCGCCGAACAGCACGATCCGGGGCTTGTGCTCGTCAACCAGTTCGCTCATGATCCGGCTATAGGGCATGGTTTTGTAGTCGGAAAGTTCAGGGTGGTCCACCAGCAGCACTTCATCAGCGCCGTAGCCGAATGCCGCCTTGGCAACCGGGCCCATTTCATGCCCCATTACCACCGCCTTCAAGGGGCCCTGCAGCACCTGGGCCAGCTTGTGGCCCTTGGTGAGCAGCTCGAAACTGACGTCGGCCGGCTTGCCGGAGTGCTGCTCCACGAATACCCAGACTTGATTGGATCGTTTACTCATAAATGGCTACCCGAAAATGTGATCGTCCATCAGTTTGCCTATCAGCCCGCTGAGCCCTTCGCTGGTAGGCTCGACCCGCTCGTGCTCGCCCCCGCCCAGCACCACCGAGGCTATCTTGTGCACCTTGGTGGGCGAGCCCGACAGGCCGCAGCGCTCCAGCTCCACGTCCAAGTCGTCGGTGGTCAGGGTCTGGATGAACAGGCCCTTGGCACGGTACTCCTCCTTCAGGTCGTCGAGGATCAGCAGTGAATTGGCGTCGGCGATGCGCTCCAGATCAAGCAGCGATTTGGCGTTCTTGAAGGCCATGGCGCGGGTGGCCTTGAAAGGCCGGGGTGTACCGGCATCCTTGATCACGGTGATCAGCACCGGCATGCTGCTCTCCAGCACTTCGAAACCTCCCTCGATTTTACGCCGGACGACAATCTTACCGTCCTTAATCGCCTTGATCTCCTCGGCATAGGTCACCTGGGGGATGCCCAGCTTCTCGGCCGTCTGGGGGCCCACCTGGGCGGTGTCGCCGTCGATGGCCTGGCGGCCGCCGAAAATCAGGTCGTAGTCGCCCAGCTGCTTGATGGCGGCACACAGCACATAGGAGGTGGCCAGGGTATCGGCCCCGGCGAACTTGCGGTCACTCACCAGGCAGGCCTCGTCGGCCCCCATGTACAGGCACTCCCGCAGCATCTCCGTGGCCTTGGGCGGTCCCATGGTCAGGGCGGTCACCTTCCCGCCATAGCGGTCCTTCACCTGCAGGGCCAGCTCCAGGGCCACCTTGTCCTCGGGGTTGAAGATGGCAGGCAGCTTGCCCCGGTTCACCGTCCCGTCGGGGCGCATCACCTGCCCCGATATGTTGGCCGTGTCGGGCACCTGCTTCACCAGCACAATACAGTTATAGCTCATACGATCCTTCGCTTAGGGAGAACACCACTGCTTCCGCCCCTGGTGCGGCAGGCCGATATTAACGTCTGACGGTGCTGAGGGACAACTGCCAGTTGGGGGGCGAGTTGCGTAGGTTGTACCCGACCTGATAAACAACATTATCGCCGATAGATTTCGCGGCGGTGTCCCACATTAACCACCAGAACCAGCAATTCCTGGTCTTTGATCTGGTAGATAATCCGATAATAACCTATTCTTAAGCGGTAAAGTTGGTGTTTGTCCGCCAGCTTCCGGACACCCGGCGGTCGGGGCTCGTCCGCCAGCCCATCAATGGCGTTCCTGATCCTCCTTTTGTCAGTAGCTGGCAGTGATCTGAGGGCTTTAACGGCTCGTTGCCGAATATGGATGCGGTATCGCTTAGGCACTGCGGCCTACAGGTTGGCGCGAACCGCTTCCCAAGGAATAAGCTCATTGTCAGCGTCCTCCAACGCAGCCAGGGCGGCTTTCAGGTCTTCTTTATCCTCAAGTGCTTCCAGTAATTGGTAGTCCTCAAAAGGGACCAGCGCCGCAACAGGTTTGTTATGCCGGGTGAGTACCAGCCGCTCCTTATGGTATTTGGCCGCATTGACAACCTCCGCCAAATGCTTCCGCAGGGCAACTGTGGTAATAGTGCTCAAAAGAGGTTCTCCTTATGTACAATAACTACATAATGTACATATACTACGTTTTAGGATCAAGTAAAATTTAAGATCACACGCGCAACGTGGCCCGGAATCACACGCGGGGCGGCCCCCCTACCCCAGGATCAGCACTTCCAGCGGCCGCTTGGGTACGTGGTGCACGCCGTCCTTGTCCCGCCAGTACTTGATGTCACCGTCGGTACCTACGGTCTCCAATACCACCCGCTCAGCCGGTTTGCCCAGCGCCAGCACCATCAGAATCTCATACCGCTCCGTCAGTTTAAGCACCTCCGCCAGCCGCTTGCGGTTCACGCTGGTCAGCATGCAGCCTCCCAGGCCCTGCTCCACGGCTCCCAACATGATGCTCTGGGCGGCGATGCCGTGGTCGCAATTCACCGACGTGACCAGTTCGTGGTCCAGCACGATGGTGATGTAAGCGGCCGGGCGCTCGCCCTGGGCGGGACCGGGCCAGTCTATGTGCCCGGCCCACCTCAGGTGCGGGAACACCCGGGCGCAAACCTCGGGCTCGCTGGCAAGCACGAACTTCAGCGGCTGCAGGTTCGACGCCGCGGGCGACAACCGGGCCAGCCCCACCAGCTCCCGTAGGGTCGCATCGGTAAGGCGCTCGTTCTCGTGAAACCGCCGGTAGCTGCGGCTACGGGTGATCAGGTCTTTAATCAGCATAAGTTTCGAGTTCCATGTTTCGAGTTACTGATTTTGAGGCGGTCAATCCCGCCTGGAATTCCGATCACTTACCCATAAAAATACGAATGAATCCATTCCGGGTACAAGTGTACCCAATTTGGGTGCGATGATCAAGGGCTTGTCGTTCGTGGGGTGCGCGAACATCACCCACGATAGCGGGGGAATTGGGGCTTGGGTCTTGAGGCTGGCGAGAGAAGCCTGGCAGCTCCCCCTTAAATTAACTTAAGGTTAAAAGTACTCATACCGTGTAACATGATCCATTAGAGAACTGTATGGCATTAGTTCATTTGATTCTTCGATCATTAAATTCCCATTTTTGTCATATGTAAAATTAATTATGCGCATTAATTCATCGATTGAATTATAAAATTCCGATTTAATTCGTAATTCTTCGGTATAGTCATGCAAAACAGATTGTATTTTCTCGTTGTTTGAAGAGTAATAAGTTTCTTTAGTATTATTATTATCAGAATAACTATAAATGATATAATTCTCTAACTCTTGTCTGTGATATTTTGATTTCTTAATTAGATGTGAGTTAGTATATTCGTATTTATATGAATCAACATACCCAGCCAGTGGGTACCATATTTCCTCAACAATCAAGTTTCCATCCGCATAAGAAAGCAAGGTAGAGTCTAAAAGGATGAATCCGGTCGGAGAATTGATATTACTGTTGTAATTAATTTTCTTATGCGGTTTAGAATGGGAGTTATATTCAAAAACCACATAATTAATTAGAATATCATAATCACCGCCAAAATAGGAAATTTTGGAAAGCTTCCCGTATTCATCGTTCTCGTACTCGTATCCAATGATCGACAGAAGTTCGTTAGATTCTAATGATGAGAATATCGATACAGTCTTTAATTTTGCATCTTTATTAAATTCCGGAAGAAATGGAGCATCACTTTCATTATTAACACACGATGCATTTAATACTAATAAAGAAAATGCTAAAAATAACTTATTCATCGCAATCTCCTTAAACAACTTTATGCCGCCCAACGCCAGAACCGAGACGTGGGAAATGCTCGGCGGGTACCCGTCGATTCACAAACGACTTGTTATTTTCTCTTTGGTGATGCGTACCCATTCTGGGTATAAATGTACCCATATTGGGTACGATAATCAAGGGCTGTATTTAGTGGGGAGGTATCTAATGTCACACGACGTTTGCCGTTCAAACTCCTACAATTAAGGCCATCCGCCGCATGGCCCGTACCCTTACCCTGGCATAGTCGATAAACATGGAGGGAGGTTAGGGTCGTAGAAATGTAAAGGGAACCTGTGGAGTGACTGTCTATGAATCAGCTTACAATTCAATGCTTGGCGGCAATGGCTTTCAATATTACCTTTGGGTCACTTGTCAAGGCCTTAATCCAAGGATAATAGAATGAAATGTTTGCTCGGTAACAGCAAGAAGTCTATCCTGCAGGTTGCAATCATGCAACTTCTTATTTGTGTTAATCTGATATATGGCCAGGAAATTCCCATCGCCGTCCTCGATTTTGACGGTATCGGCATATCACAGACTGAAGCTACGGCCCTATCCAACCGCCTGCGCAATGAGCTCTTTCGTCTGGGCCGGTTTGAGGTCGTTGACCGGGGTATGATGGAAAACATACTGAGCGAGCAGGATTTCCAACAGACAGGGTGTACTTCGAATGATTGTCTGGTTGAGGTCGGCCGCCTGTTAGGGGCCAGGCAAATGGTTGGGGGCAGCGTCAGTAAAGTTGGCGGCACCTTTACGGTATCAGCCCGCTTGGTGGACGTAGAAACCGGCAAGGTATTGAGTGTATCGGACTTTGATTTGCGGGGCGAATTAGACGATATGTTGACCAGCGGCATGGCCCAGGTGGCTGCCATGCTTTCGATGGGCGACGAGGAAGTGGCCTTACCTGAACCGATTCCGGCGCCAGCCCCGACTCGCCACGCAAAAGCTTACCGTCCACACATGCAGCTCGGCTACGGCATTCCGGATTATGAAAGCGGCTTCTTGCTTTGGGCTTCCTGGCTACCAAACAAACAATTCAGTCTCGGTAAGATGAGCATTCTACCAGCCCTGACCGGTGGGTATCTTGAGGTATACTACTACGATGATTATGAGGAATATGACGCCAGCTTAATCTATTTAATGCCCGGTGTGAATTTCGGTTATCACGGCCGAAATATGGGCGTTAGCGGTTTGTTTAATCTTGGGTATGGATCAGGCGATGAATATTATTGGGAAGCTTATTTTGGTGAAGATAATAACTCCATAAGTGGACTCGCGATGCAGTTTGGTGCCCAGTTTTCTTACAGGATCGGTCCCATCCATTTACTTCTGCAAGCTGATTATTTTTGGAGCGACGGGCCGGAATCGCTGAATTTCAATTTCGGCATCCAAAGGTAAAATACGGTCTAAACTCTCAGGGAGATAGTGCCTAGAAAATCCTCGGCGGCGGTAGCCGCCAGAGCCAGCAGGCCGTTGAGGGCGGAGGGGAGGGTGCCTGGCCCGCTACCCTACCCACCCCATTCACTTCGTGATGTCCCCTTGTATGTTTAGTTGTATGTTTTCTTGGTTTAATTTATCTTTTAATCTTCGGGGCGTGATAGACCGTAGTCCCCTTGGGAAGTTAACAGCCC
>SDBT01004491.1_pt1 | contig 23677 bp, 25 predicted proteins | sample 2277101 | NCBI WGS metagenome assembly SDBT01 (sample SAMN10404973, study PRJNA504765) | marine sediment metagenome | isolation source: marine sediment core GS10_PC15, 103 cmbsf | place: Arctic Ocean: Southern Knipovich Ridge | collected 2010 | reverse complement strand
TCAGAATACACAATTTGCTGAAAAGAGACTCAATACCAGGCCCAGAAAATGTCTGGATCTCAGAACACCTGAAATGGTGTTTTTCGAACTAAGTAATGTTGCACTTGAAACTTGAATCCAAGCATTCATAAACTTGATCGCTAACTTGATTATTCTCTACCTGGAACAGAATGGAATCTTGGCTCAACCTGCCCCGCTGCCAGCGGACATTACCCGCTGGTTTATCCAAACCATCTATACTGGCTTAGCAGCTGTCTATATCTGGAGAGCGGATTGGGTCATTAAACGCGCATTATTAAAATCTCAAACAACAGCCGATCGTTACCGGGCTCTGTTTGAATGGACGAATGATGGAGTAATTATCCTGGATTTAAATTGGCATTTATTGAATGCTAATGTCCAGGCCGCAGCACTTCTTGATTATTCCGTGTCCGAATTCGAAGAATTGGAATTCTCTACCTGGTTCCCGACCGCCAATATAGAGGGAATTGAAGAGAAACAAACAGAATTATTGGAAGGAAAGGAAGTACCAACATTTGAACATGTTTTAAACAATCGCGCTGAGGATGAAATACCAGTGGAATTAAATATGGCAGTGGTCCCTGATAATTTTGGTAATCCCCACCATATTCAACTGATTTATCGGGATATCACTGTACGAAAGGAATATGAAAAGGCCTTAATCTACCAAGCCTCCCATGACTCTTTAACCAATTTGCCTAACCGTAAGTATTTTGAAGATCGTTATTTGCAGATTCAAAAACAGCAACCAGACGACAAGAGATTAGTTGCGGTTTTGTATATAGATATTGATGATTTTAAATCAGTAAATGATAATTACGGACACTCCGCTGGCGATCAAGTGTTAAAGGAACTTGGAAGCCGCTTACTAGGAGCAGTGCGAGAAAGTGACACAGTCGCCCGTGTTGGAGGAGATGAATTTATCATTATACTTGAGAATATTCAGCACAAGAGTAATATCAACACTATTGCTGAAAAAGTGATTCAGCGAATTTCAAATCCTTTTGATATAGGCAATGAGCTAGTTAATATTTCTGTAAGCATTGGAATTTCCTGTACTGAAAAGTATAAACTTCCAGAGGTTGATTTAATTAAAACTTCTGATATGGCAATGTATCAGGTAAAGGAAGCAGGAAAAAACGCATTTCGCTACTTTGAAAAAGAAGTCTAGCCCTAACCTTTTTCTCTCCAATATTCGTTAAACGTCAAGATTAATATATTGCTGTGAGGAATTCATTGAAGGTTCTTTGATTCATTCTCTCCAATTAACAAGCTCAAGTACTGGTAAAAGCATATTTTGTTTAACTGCTGGTTATAATAAGGATAAAGCTAGCTACCACTTGATCTGTTGATTGATTCCTTGGTCTTACCTCTTAATTAGGAGGTTGTTTGAAAAAAGAAGTAATCCTTTGCCTGAAACATCTTACCAAATCTTACGGGGATATCCTGGCCGTTAATGATTTAAATCTGGAGATCCGTGCGGGGGAAATCCTTGGATTATTAGGCCCAAATGGTGCAGGAAAAACTACCACCATTAACCTTATTGCGGGAATCGTAAAACCAGACAGGGGTCAGGTATTCTTTGAGGGATCTCCTATCCAGGATTCCAGCAGCAACTATCTGTCAAAGATCGGCATTTGTCCGCAAGAGAATGTGCATTGGAAAAAACTCACACCCGAAGAACAGCTGATATTCCTGGGCCAGATGTATGGCATGCCGCCGGCTCTGATTCGAGAGCGCTCTCAAATATTGATTGATGTTTTGGGGCTGACTGATGTTGCACGACGGTTGACTGGCAAGCTGTCAGGTGGGATGAAGCGGCGATTGAACATTGCCCTGGCCTTGATACATGATCCACAAATATTGATCCTGGACGAACCCGAGGCAGGATTAGATCCCCAGAGCAGGATCAACATCAGGGAATACATCAAATCGTTGGCAATCAATAAAACTGTCACCTGACCACTCACAATATGGATGAAGCCCATAGAATGGCTGATCGGGTTGCTGTGATCGATCAGGGAAAGTTGTTAGTGATTGATACACCAGATGCCCTGGTGAGCAAAGTGGGAGAAGGTGATGTTCTTGAGATCGAATTCACCGGTATTGGATCCGGACAGGAAGACTTTGTTCTGGATCTGCCAGACCAAAGCCAAAAACTCCTTCTGGATGATATGCTGCAGATCCGGGGTCTGGATCTGGTTAATCATCTTCCGGGTATCATTTCCAGTCTGGAAAAATCTGGCATTCAAATCGGTGAGATTCGCCTCAGGAAAAACACCCTAGAAGATGTTTTTATTCAATTAACCGGGAGGAGGCTGCGAGAATGAAAGCCCTTATAATCTCCCGGAAAAACATCAAAGAACAAATCAGGGAGATCACTACGCTGGGATTAAGCCTGGTAATAGGACCCTTTTTTGTGCTTCTGTACTGGTTAATGATTCCCAGTGGGTCCACAACCTATGGGGTGATGATCCAGAACCTGGATCTTGGGATCCAGGGAGACCGGGCAGTCAGTATGCTGGAAGATTTAACATATCCTAGTGGAGATCCCCTGCTGGATGTCTCCCTGGTAGATTCCCAGTCTCAAGCTGAAAATCTCTTACGGGATCGCGATGCGGAAGTTTTCCTGATCATTCCTGAAGATTTTAGCGATACCATTGCTTTGGTTTCCAGAGGAGAGAGGTCTGAACCAGCAGAAATTACCTTGGTGGGTGACCTGACCAATCCTTATTACGCCGTTGGAGCGGTAATGGCGGGCAGTGTTATTGACGAATTTGTCCAGCTTCAGACTGGAGAACTGCGTTCCGTTCAATATTCTGAAATCGCCCTGGGTTCCTCAAAGGGCAGATCGGAGTTTGATCTCTATATTCCTGGAATCTTAATTGTATCTGTGGTCATGCTGGTATTTATCGTATCGATGACCATCACCTCCGAAGTGGAAGCTGGTACCTTGAAGAGGCTTCAGATGACAGGGATCAGCACACACCAGCTGCTGATCGGTCTCAGTCTTCCGACAATTCTTTGGGGCATTCTGTCTTTGTTATTAACATTACTGGTGGCAATTGGACTGGGATTCGAAAGTCAAGGTTCAATATTGGCGGCTTTGTTAATTGGGGCATTTACATCGGTCGCAGTTGTCGGGATCGGATTGATCGTGGCTGCCTTTTCAACCTCTGTCAGCCAGGCTTTTATCATTGCCAATTTCCCGCTGATTTTCTTTATGTTCTTTTCTGGAGGGGTGTATCCCATCCCGAGAATTAATCTGTTCCAGATCGGAGGAATAAATGTCAGCATCTATGATATTCTTCCGCCAACCCATGCTGTTGTTGCTCTTAATAAGATCCTGACACTGGGAGAGAACATATCAGGTGTGTTTTATGAAATAGCATCTCTGGCAGTTTTATCCTTGATGTTTTATGGTGTCGGTATCTGGTTATTTGAGCGTAAACATATGCGATGGGTAAGCTGATGGCATTTCTTATGGGGTGAAATTCCGTTTTCAATTTTCCTGATTTTAATTAGCCATCGTCAGAACTAATACTAATGAGTTGCTCCCTGGTGATTTTTCAACTCCCTAGATGGAGGCGAAGTGGACTCTCTGCTGATAGAATAAATGGACTTATAACTATTTAGGTACCATTGATATGAAATTTATTCGATTCAGTACTGGCATTCTCTTCCTAATTATTCTCTCTGGGTTAATTGCGGCTTTAATTCTTCCTGTTAATCCAGCCGAGGATTACCAATCCCAAGCACCTCCAGAATTATTAATTTCCGATCAGGATTTTCTTTACCAGGATGCAGGCTGCACGGTTATATATGGCACGGATGGAACCATATCTCTGGGAGGAAATAACGAGGATTATTCAGACCCATCCACCATGGCCTGGTTCCTGCCTCCGGAAGAAGGCAAATACGGCAGGGTCTATTTTGGTTATGAAGGATATATCTGGGGAGGTGGGGTCAACGACCAGGGTTTGTTCTTTGATGCCCTGGCAGTAGATGATCCAGTGAAGGTTTCCCAGGGAAATAAACCTCTCTATCAAGGATCCCTGCCGGATAAAGCCCTTTCAGAATGCATTGAAGTGAGCTGTGTGCTTGATCTGTTTGCGGAATTTCACTCCCACGATACCTGGATGCACCAATTCATGTTCGGTGATGCTTTGGGGAATTCTGTCATTATTGAACCCGCTAGAGAAATACCCGGCGGTAAAACTTTCCAGGTTGCTACCAATTTTTATCAATCCAGAACGAATATTAACGACTGCAGGTACTGTGATCGTTATTGGACTGCCAGAAATATGTTTGAGGACGCCAGGGGTTTGAGCGTTGAATTGATCAGGGATATCTTAAATACGGTCCATCTCGAGGATGATTATTCAACCCTGTATTCAACAATTTATGATTTGAATCAGAATTTGATTTATCTTTACTTCTTTCATAATTACCAGGAAGTTGTGGTTTTTGATCTAGCTGAAGAGTTCCAGAAAGGCTACAATTCCTATGTTCTGGCTGATCTCTTTCCAGAAATCGAGGACTACCAGGAATGGGCAGGACCGGAGTTGAACCGATTGACAGAAATCAGAGCCTCCTATCAGGAAGTCATTATAGATCCGGGTGTTTTCGATCCTTACCTGGGAGATTATCGGGGTCCTGCTGATATGGAGATGGCTTTTTCCTATTACTCTATCGGATATGAACGCGGCGAGCTGGTGCTGAAACTTAAACCGGATAAGGCCTGGCTGAAATTAACTCCCACATCGGAAAACACCCTTTATCACGCCTCCACTTTTGATGTGATTGAAATTCTATTATTGGAAGGGGAAAATGGTGAGGCGAACCAGTTTACTTATCGGGATGGGAGCGGGGACTATACCTTCATCAGGATAGAGGATCAACCTGTAGAGAAAGCAGAAGAACCCGAAGTTGAGAATCTTTTCAGCGAGCTGATTGAGAAGTTGTATCGATTTGCTGGTACCTATACTTTTAAATTTTTATCGATCATTTTGATACTGCTCATCTTGCAAATTGTTATATCTTACCTGCGCTCTTTGCTGGAATAGTTGCTGTGGAAAAAGGGAGTTCAGGATCGGTTACCTGCCCCGCGGTCCAGATATAATCATCTGTTATCAGGGCATCTAATGGTAATTGGTCGCTGACAACTCTTCTCCTAAAGTAAAATTACAACTAAGCAATTGGATTCATAGACATACGCGTCTGTGAACAGGCAAGGAGGCAAGCATGGCTTTTGATGAAGGTCTGGCGCAGCGGGTCAAGGAGCTGTTTAATAATCGCCTTGGATACGAAGAAAAGAAAATGTTTGGGGGAATCGGTTTTCTACTTCATGGAAACATGGCTTGTGGGGTGATAAGGGAGGATCTGATCGTGCGTGTTGGAGCGGATAATTATAACGATGCTCTACTTAAACCCGATGTGGAGCTATTTGATATCACGGGTAAAGCAATGACTGGATGGGTTGTTGTCAAAGAACCCGGATATCGATCGAACAGCGATTTGAATGATTGGGTTACACAGGGAGCAGAGTATTCCCTGTCCCTGCCGGCAAAATAATCTAAACAGATGACAGACCATCGCTTGGTTTACGCGCAGGAAGCAGATCGTTATCAGCAGCTGATTTCCAGGGAAGACTACCAGGGAAATTTACTACCAGCCCTGGTGAAAATTCTCAGCCTGAATGGACTGGATGTCTTAGACCTTGGTTCAGGAACCGGGCGGTTAACCCAATTACTGTCCCCCCTGGTCAATTCCGTCCATGCTTTTGATCTCTCACTCCATATGCTGGATGTGGCAGCAGGACAACTTCGATCCCGGGGTTATCTTAACTTCCTGGTATCTGCGGCAGATCACCGATGGATCCCGAGGGCATCCAATTCTGCCGACCTGATTGTTTCTGGATGGAGTGTTTGTTATCTGGTGGTGTGGGCTGAGGATGATTGGAAAAAGGACCTCGATCTTGCTCTGCAGGAAATGAGACGCTTGCTCCGGGAAGGGGGAACTATTATCATCATTGAAACATTGGGAACCGGCATAGATAAACCTGATGCTCCTGAGAAACTCAGGTATTATTTTGGTTATCTCGAGCGGTCAGGTTTTAAACAGTCCTGGATCCGGACCGATTATCAATTTCAGGATTGGGACGAAGCAGCTGATCTGGTTGAATTCTTTTTCGGCCCGGAAATGCTGGAAAAACTTATTCCCGGGGCGAAACCTGTGCTTCCAGAATGCACAGGCATCTGGCACCTGAGGACCGATCAGGGGATTCCCACATGAATCGGCACAGGTTGGCTTTGATTGAAGCCCTTCTGGTCACAATAATCTGGTCGTCAACATTTGTGATTGTGAAGATGGGCTTGGAAAGCCTGGGCCCCCTCACTATCGCTGGGCTGAGGTACTTAATTGGATCCCTGGTATTGGCGCCATTTTTATTATTGAGAAGATCTTCCAGAGCTCCTGTCTCAAAAAAACTGTGGCCGAAATTGATCCTGATCGGAATCAGTGCTTATACGATCGGAAACGGAGCTTTGTTCTGGGGATTGAAATATATTCCGGCAACCACGGGATCGTTTTTGATGAGCATGATCCCCCTGTTAGTTTTATTTGGCGGGGCAATCCTGCTGAAAGAGATCCCAACGCGCTGGCAGATCCTGGGTGTGATATTGTCCTTGTTTGGCAGTGGATTATTTTTCTCCTCCGGACTGATGCCGGGAGAACCACAAGGGGTTGTTGTATTGGTCATTGGCCTGCTGGGTATCATGACCTTTAGCTTGCTGGGTCGCGGGATTGCCCGGGATAAGGAATTGGACACCTTGAGATTAACCACTCTGCCCCTGCTGATAGGTGGAGGCGTGAGCCTATTATTGGCACTTACCGTGGAAGGTTTGCCCCTTATTACGTGGAGAGGTTTCCTGATCGTGTCCTGGCTGGCAATCATCAATACGGCCGGGGGATATATGCTGTACAATCATGCCCTCCAGGAATTAACCGCGCTGGAAATGAATATGGTCATGAATCTTTCCCCCATATTCACTGCTTTGCTAAGCTGGACACTTCTGGGGGAGACATTATCTCTCATACAGATTATTGGAATGCTGGTAGTGATTGGAGGTGTGATCCTGGTACAGATATCTGCCACTCCCGAAGCTGCTAAAACCTGAACAATGGATTGTTATTCTTGAATACCATCAAACTTAAGACCACAAGACTGGAATTGATCCCACTGTCCCGGAATCAACTGATCCATTACCTGTCAGGGGATGAGATCCTCAAGGATGATGTTGGTCAGATTTCGCGGGATATTCTGACTGATGTCCTGCGAGGTGCAATTAAAATGAAGTTGGAAATAATGGCCGGGATTGCTCAGCAGGATCAGCCATAGATTTCTTATTGGCTGATGGTGCTCAAGGAAAATCAATATGGAATTGGTATGCTTGGTTATAAAGGAGCCCCGGATTATCGGGGCCAGGTTGAAATTGGCTACGGGATTGACTCCGCTTATCAAAACCAGGGATATACCACTGAAGCGGTCAATCGGTTAATTCAGTGGGCCTTTGAAGACCCCCGCTGCCAGCGGATCACCGCCCCGGGGACGAAGAAAGATAATCCCGCCTCGAACCGGATTCTGGAGAAGGTGGGCATGAAAATTTACCAGGAAACAACAGAGGCATACAATTGGGCGCTGGACCGTCCTGATTATTCCGAAAATCCATGAACTTGATTCCGCTCTTGGTACTCATTCTGCTGGTTATATTCGTCTCAACTTTGCTGCGATCCACTTTTGGTTTCGGCAATGCTCTTATCGCCATGCCCTTGCTAATCCTGCTCCTGGATATAAAAACAGCCAGTCCCCTGGTGGCATTGGTCGGGATTGTTACGTCGCTGGTAATGCTCCTGAGGGAGTGGCGCCAGCTGGAGATCAGGGAAGTGCTTTTGTTACTGTTGGCATCTCTGGCGGGAATCCCGGCGGGATTGTATCTCCTGGTATCCCTGCCGGAAAATATTATTAAAGGAATACTGGGCCTGGTTTTGATTTTATTTGGAGTTTTTAAACAAACAGGAATTGAACTTCCCAAACTCGAAGGGAATTGGCTGGTGTTTCCTTTTGGATTCTTAGCGGGAATTCTGGGCGGAGCCTATAACGCCAACGGGCCCCCAATCGTGATCTATGGCTTGTTGATGGGGTGGAATAGAGTAAAGTTCCGGGCAACTTTACAGGGATATTTTTTTGTGACTGGCCTGGTGGTAGCCGCCGGGCATGGTTTATCAGGTTTATGGTCCCGGCAGGTGCTGATATATTTCCTGGCTTCAATCCCGATTGTGGTCCTTGGTGTGAAGGCAGGTGAAAGAATAACCTCAAGGATTTCTGGAGATCGATTCAATCAGATCTTGCATATATTTTTGATTCTGTTGGGATTCTTGATGTTTATTTAATGCAACTTATTCCGTGGCAGATTTACCCTCTTCTCCCAAACTCATCAGCGCCTTGGAGAAAAATCCTCCGATTCCGAAAGCCAAAGTGAGGACGCTTCCCACAATATACCAAATTTGAATTGAGATCAAGTCAGATATCGGCCCGGCGACAATTAAACCCAAAGGTGACATGGCGCTGGCCAGGCTGCCCACCAGGGTAAAGACCCTGCCCTGCATGGCTGGATCCACAGCACTCTGCAAGACAGCGTTAATGGGGCCGTTGGTTATGGGGATCATTATTCCTGTGAACAGGATCCCTCCAATTGCTAACCACATCAATGATCCCGGAGAGAAACCGATCACAGCCATTCCAACGGCTACCCATCTGGGTGGTATGAATTTTTTTCTTAAATCCGCCCCAGATGCCCAGCAAGGTGCCTCCAGCCAAAGCCCCGATGCCAAAGGCTGAATTGAACCAACCGAGCTGCAAAGCTCCACCTCCAAAATGATCCCTAACCAGCAGAGGAAGTAGAGCAAAAGCCGGGCTGATTATCATGTTAATGAATAAAGCCATAATGATCAGGATCACTAATCCTGGCCAGCGCACCACATAGCGCAGCCCTACTTTAAAATCTTCCCAAACCGAAGCGACCAGGTTTTCTTTCTTCGAAAGCTGGCTGTTATCAGGCTGGGGGATGGAGATGAAGAATAGGGGAATGATTGCAAATAAGGCGGAGAGCACATCCACGGCCAGCACACCCGCTACAGAAATCGATTCCAGAAGTAATGCTCCCAGAGGAGCGGAGATGATATTCAGTGAATTGTAAAGAGTGGAATTAATGCCCTGAACCCGGGTTAAATGTTGATCGGGAACCATTAAAGAGGTGCTGGCATTCATGGCTGGTCCGTGGAAACCACCTCCCAGAGCACGCAGGAACAGCATCACATAAATAACCCAGACCTGAGCCCACCCCATATAAAAGAAGTATGCCAATAACAATGTGATCAGGGCAATTCCACTATCCGCGAACAAGAGTATTTTCCTGCGGTTCCAGCGGTCAACCAGAGCTCCCACAAAAGGTCCTAACACAACAGTAGGCAGGATGCCAACCAGTGTAGCGGTAGTTAGAACAAGGGCACTTCCTGTTGTTTTAGTCAGCCACCAGATCAGGGCAAACTGCACCATCTGACTTCCCAGCAGGGAAACTGCCTGCCCAGTCCAGATCGTGAAAAAGGGAGCCGCCCAGGATTTGTTTTCCTTCGAATTATCCTTGGTGTGGTTCTCCATAGTTTATTCTGGTGATTAGCAGTGATTTGAAGGCTGTCAATGTTGGATTTTCGCAGAATGCACCGCGAAGAAGTATACCATTGGTATCCAAAAGGAATTTCAATATGCATTTACGATTAATCCGGGTCAGAAAAAGCTCGGTATAATCCAATTATGCCAATTCAATGTCAGAGCAAAAGGCAGATTGATGTCACTTGAAAAGAACCAGGATTTAACATCTATTGCTGGAGACGAGATCATTACCAGGATCGGAAATACTCCAGTTACGATAGGTGGATTCAGCTGGATTCCCCTGACCCAGCTATTCACATGGATGTTTTTCACGCGGAGCGCTTCTAAAAGAAAACCTGACAGATCGTTATTCCACTGGGCAAGTGAAGGATTCCTGAAGATGGCTGTGATGCTGGGATCAGAATGGTGCCATAATCTGGCTCATTTGGTTGTTTCAAATCTGATTAAAAAACCAATGGATCAGTTCAGGATCCAGTTTGGTATGCCCCGCTGTGTCTATCATGAAATCAATGATCTGGATGTAACTCCCCGTCAGCACCTCATCCGTTCCCTGGGAGGACCGGTGATCAATTTGATCCTGCTCCCCATCACAGGATTCTTCCGATTGATAAGCAAACCAGATTCCATTGCCGGGGAAACGGCTAGAACAGCCTTCCAGACCAATTTGTTTCTCAGCCTGGTTTCCCTTTTGCCCATCCCGGGCATTGATGGCGGTCCGATCCTGAAATGGAGCCTGATAGACCGGGGTTGTTCTGTCGAAGAGGCAGACGAGGCTGTTCGGAAAGTGAATGGGCCCCTTGCGATTCTATTGGGCTTGTTCAGCAGCCGGGCATTTGCCAAAAAGAAATTATTTATGGGAGCTCTGAGCGGTATGCTGGGGCTAATATCCTTGAGCGTCTTCACCGGATGGTTGAAGGAAGAAGATATCTCTATTTGATTATCCGTTATTTTCCCTGCTCTTCCACAAATATTATGGGAGGATTTATGAAGCTTTCAATAATCACAGGGGCGCTGGTAGCCCTGCTGACAGGAATCGCCATAGCCTCACAGGCGACTTTAACCAGCCGGGTGGGAGCCTTGATTGGAGATCTCAAGACCGGGATCTTAACCAATGCCATGGGGGGAATTGCTGCCGCATTCTTAATGCTGATCTGGTTGATCCGGGAAGGTCCCGAGACCTGGAAGGTTCCCTCAACTGCGTTGGGTATCACCGCCATCTCGGGAATCCTGGGGGTTTTGATTATCACCGGGATTTCCTTTTCGCTCCAGCGGACCGGCGTTGCCGCCGGATTGGCAGGTGTTATACTGGGACAATTGGCACTCTCAATGGTTATTGACACTATCGGACTGGGAGGAGCTGAGCCGATTCCCTTGACCACAGCCAGAATCATGGGACTGGGAATTACGGGAGTTGGCGTGTATTTATTATTACCTAAAGCATAACCAGTAGGAATTCAGGAGAATTAAATGTCTATTGAATATCGAGAATTAGGAAAAACCGGAATTAAAATATCCCCCATTGGTTTGGGCATGATGCAATTTGCGGGAGGTAAGGGAGTATTTCAAGCTATGTTTCCGGCAATCTCTGAAGATGATAGAAATATGATTATCCAGGCAGCGCTGGAGGGCGGCATCAATTGGTTTGATACTGCTGAATTGTACGGTGCGGGCCAGTCGGAAAAATATCTGGCAGCATCCCTTCGAGCAGCGGGCGCTAAAGACCCTGATGTGATCATAGCCACCAAATGGTCGCCATTTTTTCGATTTGCCAGCAATATTACTAAAACTATCCAGATCAGGTTGAACAACCTGGACCCTTATCAAATTGATCTATACCAGATCCACAACCCCTGGTCTTTTTCGCCGCCCGAAAAAGAGATGGAGATGATGGCAGAGCTGATGAATAAAGGGGTGATTCGCTCGGTCGGTGTCAGCAACTTTAATTCTGATCAGATGAGACGGGCTTTTTCAACTCTGGATGCCTATGCCATACCACTGGCATCCAACCAGGTCCATTACAACCTGTTGAACAGAGGGATAGAAACCAACGGAACACTGGAAACAGCCCGGGAGCTGGGCCTGACCATCATTGCCTGGTCTCCCCTGGCATCGGGATTGCTGACTGGGAAATTTCACAAGAACCCGGATATCCTGGCCCGTACCCCGGCAGTTCGCAGGAGAAGACTGGAAAATCAGCTGGCAGAGAGTCAACCGGTGATTGAAGTATTAGATGAACTGGCTGAAAAACATAACACAGAACCAGGCCAGGTGGCTTTAAGCTGGGTGATCGGCAGCCAGGGCGACCTGGTGGTGGCGATTCCCGGTGCCACCCGGGTTGTTCATGTTGAGGAAAGTGTCGGGGCTATGAAACTACAGCTATCAACCGAAGACCTAGCCCGACTAGATAAAGTTTCCCGGCGTTTTAAAACCAAATAGAGGACAGGAAATTCACTTTCTTGCCCCTCTAATAGAAACTGAAGAATGATTGTTAAATAACTGTTGAGCATTAGCTGATCTCATTTTCACAAATTCGGCAGATAAGTTATAATATCACGGCTCAAATCAGGGCTTGTGGCATGAGGTGTTCGTATAGTTTTTTTGGAGGCAGGAAAAAGAAGATATGTCTATTCAGGATAATCCAAAAAGAAAAAAAAGGAGCTATCCCCCCTTCTGGGAAAGATTCATCCCGGTTGCCTTGATACTTATCGTGGGGATCATCGCCTTTTTGATTTACATAACGATAAGAGTTGCCCTGGGACTGGCAGCCCTACCGTTTTAATCACGGGTATATCCCGTAGAACATAAATCTATTGGAGGGATAAGCACATGAATTTTATGAATACGATTTTACCTTTTGGTTCCAGCCTGGTCAGCTTCGGTTTTGCCGTAGTGATCCTGCGCAGGTATTGGGAACGAAAAGGATTACACCTGCTGTTATGGAGTATCGGGATGATTTTCTATGGAATCGGTGGATTCAGTGAAGGTTATTATGGAGCCTTTGGCTGGAACTCGATCGTATTTCGGATGTGGTATTTGTTCGGAGCGATCCTGGTGGCGGCCTGGCTTGGCCAGGGAACTGTTTACCTGCTGGCAAAAAAATCCTGGGCTCACGGATTGATGGTTATCTTGATCCTGGGATCAATTTATGGCGCATATAAGGTGTTTGGGGCTGAGCTTGATCCAACATTGATGACATCCTCTCTGCATACCGGCAGCGAGATGAGCGGCCATGCCATAGTTACGCCGGGTGTGCGTTCCTTAACCCCGTTTTTTAACCTTTACGGAACGGTTGCCCTGGTTGGAGGCGCTGCCTATTCAGCCTGGATCTTCTGGCGCAAGAGGGTTTTGCTGCACCGATCGATCGGTAATATCTTAATCGCGGTGGGCGCAATGCTGCCTGCCTTTGGTGGCACTTTCAGCCGGATGGGGTTCAGTGGAGCCCTCTATATCAGCGAGTTCCTGGGCGCGATTTTGATCTTTGTTGGATTTGTCAGGGCTACCACACCGATTGAAGAAACAGAATAGTTAATTATCAAGTCGTTAAATCAAACCGCCCGACTTGCGGAAAGCCGGGCGGTTATTTTTTTTTACCTTACTGCTTCAATTTCTTGATGCATCCAGGTAAGTAATAAAAATCCTAGACAGGTTTTACGTCAACTGCCTGGAGACCTTTATCGCCTTGCTCAACGGAAAACTCAACCTGCTGTTCCTCGCTGAGGGATTTGAATCCTTCCATCATGATAGCTGTGTGATGTACAAAAACATCATCACCGCTTTCGCGGGAAATAAATCCATAACCTTTTGCATCGTTGAACCATTTCACGGTTCCAATTTCTTTTTCGGACACTTTTGTTACTCCTTAGTACATTTGATAGAATTGAAGCAGTGCAGTTAGTACAAAAAAACTGCCCAGTTTCCGCAAGTTTGGGCAGTTTTCATTAGTGCTACCGGTACCTACTTCATCTTAACGGTCGTAATATAGCATATAGGACTGTTTAAGTCAATCCTCAGCAGCTTGATAAATATCCACCAGGGAGTTGATATACCAGATTTTTCTGAGAGCTATTTTTGGGCCAGGCTCCAAATTATTGTTTCCAATAGCAGGGAACCAGTACCTGGAGATAAATAGAGAACAAGAGGAATTAAAAGATGGAAAAGTCATATACAGAGCAGATCAAATCGTCCGGCACCAGTTTATTATTCTTATTTCTCTCAATTTTGTTTTTCCTCCTTTTCAGCTGGAGGATATCGGCAGTGGGTCTCCGATTATTCTCCGGATTATTTGCATTCTTGGGCTTTTTCTTTTTATTCTATGTCTTTAATTTCCGAACTCTTGAAATTGGAATCAACTCCACTCAATTGAACCTGAAATTCGGTTTAATTTTCTGGAAGACCAGTCTGGAGAACATCCGGAAAGCTCGCCTGGACGATTCGCCTGCCATTATTAAATATGGCGGAGCAGGGGTTCACTTTGCTTATGTAAAGGGAATGTACCGGGCTTTCTTTAATTTCCTGGAATACTCCAGGGTGCTGGTTTCATTTAAGGTAAAACAGGGCTTAGTCCAGGAGCTGGTGTTCACTACCCGCCAGCCCGATCAGGTACTAACCTTCATTAACAAAAGGATTTCTCAACCATGACAACTCAAACAATCCTCACACCTTACTTTTTAGACCAGCATCTGCCCGGACTGGAAGAGTTATTAAAGCCGGATTGGGTTCATAATTTCCAGGATCTTCCTGGATCTGAAGTGCTGCCGCGCATGTCAGCCCTGCACGGGGCCATTGCCCGGGAAGTGGACAGGGCTATATCTGCCGGTAATCTTCCGGTTTCCATAGCCGGTGACTGCTGCACAACTATCGGGATCCTGGCCGGGTTGAAACGAGCCAGGATCGATCCGCTTTTGATCTGGTTTGATGCTCATGGCGATTTTAATACCCGGGAAACCTCCCCCAGCGGATTTTTGGGGGGAATGCCGCTGGCCATGCTGGCCGGCCTGGGTGACCAGACCCTGCTGGAACTCCTGGATCTTGATCCCTTGCCTCAAGAGCAGATTATATTGACTGACGGACGGGATCTGGATCCTGGGGAAAGGGAGCTGGTTATGGACTCGTCCATTACTTATTTCAAAGACCCTTACGACCTGCTGGATTATTTATTTCCAGATCGGCCGATCTGGGTCCATTTTGATACTGATATCCTGGACCCCGACCTGGCTTCAGCCCAGAACTATCCCGCCCCTGGTGGACCAAATAAAGAGCAATTGGGCGAGATATTCCAATATCTGGCAGAGACTGGACAAATCCGGGCAGTTTCACTTTCCTCCTGGGCGCCTGATTTACCCGGGGCAGATAAATCCCGGGATGTGAGCATGGAGCTGCTGGATATACTTGTTTCGTAAGTTGTAAGTCGTAAGGTGTGGGGGCGACCCATAGGGTCGCCCATCGTCTCGTCTCCACTCGGGGCACTCAGGATGACAAACAATGACACAATGTGGTTTTCTACTATAATGAACCTTGCACCACCAGGAGGTTCCCATGAAACCATTCCGGAAAAATGTTGCCCTGGCTGTAGATGGAGGAGGGATCAAAGGGGTCATTGTTGCTAGGGCGCTTGCGAAACTCGAAGCTTATCTGGGTAAACCAGCCTATGAGACCTTTCAGCTGTTGGCCGGTACCTCAACCGGTTCAATCATCTCTGCCGGGATTGCAACCGGGCTGTTTGGTGAGGAAATCCATCAGCTGTACTGTGACATGGGTCCGAAAATCTTTCGGAAAACCTGGCGGTCCTCAATCTGGCCGCTAAGCCGATACCGCTACCCGCTTGAACCGCTTCAGCAGGCCCTGGAAGATCAAATGGGGGGTAAGATCATGGGTGATTTTTGGTTCACGGACCAGCCCATTGATCTTGTCATCACAGCTTTTGACCTCGTCAAAAACAAAACTTTATTTATCAAACCCTTTAACCAATCTAGCGGATATGACCAGTGGCCGGTGGTAAAAGCAGTCCTGGCATCCTCTTCAGTGCCGTCTTATTTTCCCCCGGTCGAAAACCGCTATGTAGATGGCGGCGTGGGTTCATACTATAATCCTTGTTATGTCGCTGCCTATGAAGCCCAATTTGTGCTGGGCTGGGACCCCGCTGAAACAACATTAATCAGCCTGGGCACAGGCAGGGAACCCCACACCCTGACCCCGGATCATATAAAGGGTTTCTGGCCCTGGCATTGGATCAGCCCGGTACTGGGCGCCTTTCAGGGTTCTTCTGATGATCAGCAGGTGCACCTGGTAAACACCTTCTTTAAGGAGATGGATTTCCGCAGATTCCAGGTTGATCTGGATGGCCTTTACCCGATGGATGAGCCGGAAAAGATCCCGGAACTAACAGCCTATGGGGATCTGTTAGGGGATATGATATTGGCGGATGAAATGGACTCAGCTATGGATATTCAGGCTAAAATCGCGCCCCCGAAGGATTTGTTTGGATAAGAACGACGAAGACCGGAGACCGATGACGGAATATACTGTCTTTGCGAGGGATTCCTGAGCGCAGCACTGCGAAGACGAAGGGCGACGCGGAAATCTCCTGATGTGTAGATGGACTGTTTATGAATAATAAAAAATTTATACAAACCCATCAGTTGAAACTGTGGGCTGTAAAAATCAAACCACCCTTACGTGTGGTTTCTATAAGAACATAATGCCTGTTTGTATCTAATATTTATATTCTAATGATAAAAACAACTCAGCCCGCGAATTCATTCGCCGGGTGATAGAATGCGAGGGAATTTGTTGACTCTTATCAATAACATGAGATTGCCGCGCTCTTTGTTCGCTTGCAATGAATGAAAAATTATGAGTAGATTAATAGTAATAGAACGGGTCATTATAAGCTTTCTTGTGCTCCTGCTGCTGGTCCTTCCTATCAGTGGTTCTAACCTGGATCCAACCCGGGAACTGGAGCAAATCCGGGCTTATTCACGTATCTATGAATTTGACTATGTCTCCTGGACAATTTCTGCCCTGGGGAGGAAGCTCGTTCAAGCGGGACTGGATGTAGGTCGTTATCTTCCGGATCAAGAGAAACATGACCTTGTGATTGAATATCTGGATCTAAGCAACCAGGCCAATCAACTCCAAGGGGAGCTATCCATTTTGCTGGCCGATCCTGACCGGAACGATCAGCGCGAGTTGGAAAAAGATCTCCGGGCAAAGCTGGTTGAAAAAACCTCAAAGAGATCAGACCTGGCTCCATATGTGGAACAGATCCTGCAGAACCAGATTAATACCGCCCTGGTAGACCTGGAACTTTCCCTGGGGGGTCAATTGGTGCCGCCTGTACTGTTTCGTTCCGATCCTAATTCCTATGCCTTGATCGTTTCTCCCCGGGAGGAAATTCGCCAGGCTGCCAACCTGATGTTAGTCAGGGGTATGACTCTGGATGAGATTATCGATCTGGAACTGGCCATCGAAAAATCTCTGGATCTCTCTGCCCTGGTGGTTGGAATTGGAGGTGTGGGCTTATATCCCTCGATGATCATTGAATCCCCCAATCTGGATTGGCTGATCCATGTTATCAGCCACGAATGGACCCATAATTACTTGACCATCAGACCCCTGGGAGCCAATTACAATGCCAGTCAGAAATTAACCACCATTAACGAAACTATCGCCGACCTTTCGGCGGATGATATCCAGAGGCGCACTTTTCAGCTGTTTTATCCGGAATATTTACCCCCGGAGGAGGAAGCTACCCAACCAGCTCCGCAGATCGACCCTGAATCTATGACAGAACCTTCCCCTGTGCTTGAGATACCCGTTCAGGAGGGGGTCTTTGATTTCCGGGCGCAAATGCATATCACCCGCCTGGAAGTGGACCGCCTGCTGGCGGATGGATTAATTGATGAGGCAGAAGCTTATATGGAAATGCGCCGGGGTGTGTTCTGGGATAACGGCTACCAGATCCGTAAACTGAACCAGGCATATTTTGCTTTCCATGGATCCTATGCAGCTGACCCGGGTGGAGCCGCTGATCAGGAAGGAGCCGATCTGGGAAGCCTGCTCCGGCAGTTAAAAGCCAGCTCTTCCTCATATCGGGATTTTATGCTCCAGGTTGCCTGGAAATGGCGCCTGGATCAATTTGAGGAATTGTTTGAAGGGATGGAGTAGGAAAACATATCAATGTCTTTGCGAGGGCTTCCTGAGTAGTGTTTCGTAGAAACGCATATCGAAGGAGCCCGAAGCAATCTCCTGGTAAGTTGTTATAGATCTACAAACTCACTATAATGGAAATAACTAGGGGGAAAAATATTGCAGGAAAAACCCTATTTTGTTTATATCATGACGAATAAACATAAAACAGCTCTATATACTGGTGTAACAAACAGCTTGCATAGGCGTGTATATGAGCATAAGTCAGGATCCGGTTCTAAATTCACTAAACGTTATGATCTCACTAATCTGGTTTATTTTGAGATAACTAATGAGATTAGGGTAGCGATCTGGAGAGAAAAACAAATAAAAGCTGGTTCAAGAAAGCATAAGATTAATTTAATAGAGTCAATTAATCCTGAATGGAAGGATCTCGCTGATGAATTGTGAGATTTAGGCAAGAATAGGGGATTGCCGCGTCGGCCTGCGGCCTCCTCGCAATGACAGTAAAATCCCAATATTTTTGTAACCCCCCCCATTCTGTCAAAAGAATCAGCACTTATTGGTACAATATCGGGACAGTTCAACTTAGGAGGTATTGTGAAAAACCTGAAATTAACTTTATTGGTAGTGATTCTTGCCTTGATCCTGGGGGCTTGTACCCCTGCTGTTGAAATCCAGGAAAATCCCACAGAAACAGCGGCGATTGTGGAAGAAGTGCCTGCGGCCCTGCTGGACAATCCGGCTCAAACCGGTCCAGTTTGTGTTGCCAATCCGCCTCCGCCGACTCCCAGCGCGGAAGATCTGGCAGTCTATACTCCCGATCCCGAAAAAGATTGGATTAAAGGTCCTGAAGACGCAGCCATCACAATTGTTGAGTATGCTGATTTCCAATGTCCCTACTGTTCGGTTGCATCACAGAGCTTAAAGGATCTGCTGGAAAAGTATCCTGATGATGTACGTGTGGTCTACCGCCATTTCCCTTTGGCAAGCATCCATGATAAAGCCATACTGGCCGCCCAGGGTACGGAAGCAGCCGGCCTGCAGGGCGGGGATTTCTTCTGGGATATGCATGATCTGCTTTATGAAACCCAGTCTGTCTGGTCAACCTTATCCGTCGACGATTTTGGTCTCTGGTTAATTGACGCTGCCGGGGAATTCGGACTTGACCAGGTCCAATTTGAAGCCGATCTATACAGTGAAGAAATTACCACCATGGCAGAAGCCACCTGGACAGATGGACAGGCACTGGGTATACCAGGCACCCCGTACATTAAAGTGAACGGTCTCTATGAAGTCCAGGCAGATCCCGCCAGCCTGACTGCTTATGTGGAATTGATCAAATTGGAAGAGTACCAATTCACCGCCTGCCCGCCCATGACCGTAGATCTCTCCGCCATCTACAAGGCGACTGTCGAAACTAAAAACGGAATCTTTGTGATTGAATTATTCCCCGAATCAGCCCCGCTGGCGGTCAACAGCTTCATCTTCCTGGCCGAAAACGGCTGGTTTAACGGGGTCACTTTCCACCGGGTTCTGCCCGGATTTGTGGCCCAAACTGGTGATCCTACTGGAACCGGTTTCGGCGGACCAGGTTATCGATTCAGCATTGAAACTGAGACTGACCTGGTGTTTGACCGCGAAGGGCTGGTGGCGATGGCTAACTCTGGCCCAGACAGCAATGGAAGCCAGTTTTTCATTACCTATGATGCCGCGCCCACTTTAAACGGCGGATACACTATCTTTGGTGAAGTTGTTGAAGGTATGGATGTAGTTTATAACATCACGCCCCGCGACCCCCAGCCAGGAATTGACCTACCCCCTGGAGATACCCTGATTAGCATAACTATTGAAAAACAATAAAATTATGCCAAACCCGGGACCTGAGAATCCAGATGGACAAACTCTGAATGATCAGGTCCCTTCTATTAAGAAGTTCGATTGGCTGAGCGCCGGCCAATTTGTTATTAGCCTGATTACTGGGCTGTTGTTCCTGGGAACTGCCCTGCTCAACAGCCTGATTCTTGTCCTGGGAAATTCCGCTTCGTCACCTTTTCTTCCCGATCCTCAAATTTTGTCATCCTGGCTCTTTTCAGCCGGAGTGGGTTTTTGCGGGCTGTTAATGATCCCTTCCGTCTATTATTCAGGAAAACGGTTTTTTCGAGCTAAACCCGACCAAACCAGGGATTTATGGGTCTGGAAGCGGGTCGGCTGGATATCTTCTGTTTTTCCGATCTTGATTTTGGCCGGGTACCTGATCCAGACGGGACCTGACTGGGTTAAGATCTTTCTTCCCCTCGTCCATGCGGCAGCCAACGGCGCTGCTATATTCTGGATGTTAGGTCTGGTTTTTAAGAAATTACCCAATCAGAGTGCCCAACGCTTCTGGGGAGCTTTTGGAGCAGGGTTAACGATTATCCCGGTGATTACCTTTATTATTGAAATCCTAATTTTGATAACTCTGGGGCTGATCTGGATCATTGTGCTCCAGAGTCAGCCGGATTTAATGCGAGAGCTGCTGGATTTGGCCAATAGGCTGCAGCAGAACAATCTGACACAGGAGATTATCCAGGGTTCCCTGGACCGTTTTATCACTGTGCCTGGCGTGACAGCCACAATCCTCTTATATATTGCAGTGCTGATTCCCCTGGTTGAAGAAATCCTCAAGCCAGCTGTGCTCTGGTTTTTGCTGGGAAGAAAACTCACACCTCGGGAAGGATTTTTGATTGGAGCTGCCTCCGGAGCCGGATATGCCTTATTTGAAAACTTGACCATTGGCGCAGCCGCCGATGCCTGGACCTTTGTGATGATCTCCCGCCTGGGAACCTCTGCAATTCATATCCTGGCCACCGGCATGGTTGGTTGGGGATTAACATCGGCCTGGACTGAGAAGAAGTATTTTCGGCTGGCTGGTGCCTTTATTGCTGCAGTCAGCATTCACGGAATCTGGAACGGCTTGAATATCCTGACCGCGCTGGCTGAAATAGCCCCCGCCCGAGATCTTATGGGCTCTTTTGGGTCCTATTTTTTGGATTATGCCCCGGCTGGTTTAATGGTCCTGGCTCTGGGTAGTTTTGTTGGATTATTGAGAGCTAATAAATCCTTCCGCCGTGCTATAATAACGCCGTCAAAAAAAGAAAAAAGAGGTTAAATGGAAATTATTAAATTCTTAATTGATTTTGTCCTGCATATGGATGTTTATCTAAATGACATCATCACAAATTACGGGGCCTGGACCTACGGGATCTTATTTTTTGTGATTTTTATAGAAACAGGATTTGTAGTCACGCCCTTTTTGCCAGGTGATTCTTTGTTATTTGCGGCGGGTACTTTTGCCGCGATGGGTGCGCTGAATCCTATATATTTGTTTCTACTTCTGGTTGTTGCCGCTATTATTGGCGATACAGTTAATTATTCGATTGGCGCCTATATTGGCCCCAAGGCATTCAGCGGGGAAATAAAATTCCTGAAAAGGGAGCATCTGGATAAAACCCAGACATTTTACGAAAAACACGGCGGGAAGACAATTATCCTGGCCCGGTTTATTCCCATTATCCGGACTTTTGCTCCTTTTGTGGCTGGAATCGGGACAATGAAGTACAGCAAGTTCATTTTATATAATGTGGTCGGCGCCATCAGTTGGGTGGCGATTTTTATCTCTCTGGGTTATTTCTTCGGCAATATATCTTTCGTCCAGAAGAATTTTGAACTGGTGATCTTTGCGATCATTTTTATATCTTTCATTCCCCCGGTGCTGGAAGTTATCAAAGCCCGCCGGGAAAGCAGGACAAAGAAGACTGAAAGTTGAATTCGGATCTGATTGTAACAATAAAACCGCCCCAAGGGCGGTTTTATTGTTACAATCAGATAGTGATCAAAACTTGTTTCCTTAGTGATTTTCCCAAAGAGAGCCGGCCTTTCCACTAACTGAAAAAGCTCACTCTTTATTCAATTTCTTCTTCTGTAATAATAAGGCAGCTTCGACCCTGCTGCGAACATGTAATTTCTGCAGGACGTTGGTCATGTAATGTTTAATGGTTTTTTCGGCCAGGTGTAATCGTTCACCTATCTCCCGGTTAGTTAACCCTTCGGAAACCAATTGCAGGATTTGTTCTTCTCTATCACTCAAATCAGTTAATGGATCGGGATCTTTTGGTTGTGTCAACTCAAATAATAAAGTAGAGGCCAATCCCTTCGAAATATAAGTTCCCCCTTCGACGACTGAAAGGACTGCGCTGGCCAATTCTTTTGCATGCACTCCCTTGATGATATATCCACTCGCGCCTGCCTTTAGTGCATTCAACAGATCATCTTCATCTTCTGATGCGGTAAGCATGATGATATTAACTACCGGGTAGGCTGAACTAATGTCCTTGGCTGCGGATATCCCGCTTTCGCCTGGCAAGTTGATATCTAATAGAACTACATCCGGTAATAATGAGGAAACTAATACGAGAGTTTCCTCTACTGTCTCAGCCTGTCCCACAACCTGAAATTCCGGAAGATTATTAAGGGTTGTTGCCACCCCTTCTCTAAAGAGAGGATGGTCATCAATGATCAGGATGCGAATAGGATCTTTCATGGTTTTATTCCATTTTTTTCATCTAACGCATTACGAGGGAGACAAATATGTACCGTGGTGCCGCCTTTTTCAGAAGACGCGATCTGAAATCTTCCACCCAAAACTTCTACTCTTTCCAGCATGCCAGCCAGGCCTATATGACCATCAAGATTGATCGTTTGGGGGTTAAAACCAGGTCCGGAATCTGAAATTTCAATCTCAATATCATCCTGGACACCGCGAGATTTTACTACTTGATTCTTTCCTCCAGAATGCCGATATCCATTATTTAACGCTTCCTGAATGACACGATATAAAGTGATTTTTATAGATACACCTGCGGTTTCTGGTATTTTTTCCAATTCCATTGATACTTTGTTTCGAGATTTTTTCTCATAATCATGAACAGCGCGTCTTATTACCTCTTCCGGGTCCATTTTGTCTAACTCAGGCAACCGCAGTCCGGATGATATTGTTCTAAGCTCTTTCATGGCTGATTCGAGAGCCCCTTGAATTGTTATGAAATCTTTGGATATCTCGGGATTATTTAATTTGCCGTGGATCGTATCTGACAGAGGATCAATCCTTAATAAAGCCAGGGCTAGATCCTGGGTTGGTCCGTCATGGATATCTGATGAAATTTGTCCCAAAAACCGCTCATTTAAGGCAGTTGCCCTTACGGCTGCTCGTTTGACCCGTTGATGTAAAGTTTCATTTTGGTCCAACAATTCACTTAATTGGATTACTTGATCCTCTAATTCATTTTGTTGATCGAATATTTTATTGCCGGCTTGATTAACAATTCCGGCTAAAAGGATATACATAAGAGCTGTTGCCCCGATCACAATCCCCCAACCTTTGATCTGGGCAGAACGTATTTCAGCTTTTAAATCGTCCGGTAGCAGATAAAACTCAACCACGGCAATAATATCACCAGTGGTTTGATCCCTGACAGGCGCATAAATTTCAATTAGTGTATCCCAATACAATTTTTCGTAAGCATGTTCTGGTTTATTAAGTTGGCTCATTTCAGAGACAACAGCACCATTAAAAGATTGCTGGAGAGCTTCACTGATGGGGAAGTGGATTCCCACTAGTTTTTCGTTTGGGCTGTAAATTATTTCTCCATCCCGCAGCCAGAGTTTAAATGCAACAATATTTTTCCCCAACGGGGTGTTTTCCAACATGCTGTTAAATTGTCGTAATTGGTCAAAATC
>SDBT01004490.1_pt1 | contig 23678 bp, 29 predicted proteins | sample 2277101 | NCBI WGS metagenome assembly SDBT01 (sample SAMN10404973, study PRJNA504765) | marine sediment metagenome | isolation source: marine sediment core GS10_PC15, 103 cmbsf | place: Arctic Ocean: Southern Knipovich Ridge | collected 2010 | reverse complement strand
TATTTTTCCAATATCCAACCCCGTAGTAGTAGGTGCTGTAATACTATCAATTTGAATAAACATATCATTAAGAAAAAGACCATCAATATCCAATATTGCAAATGTGTTAGTTCCATCATCCCATGTAAAATCATCAGTGGGAATACATGTGAAAATTAATCCATTAGCATCATCCTCTATTAGATTACCAAGATTACTAAATCCAACTTGTGGTGTTAAAATAAAGTTAGTTCCTTGCATTTCAATCCCTGATGCATCTATTGTAACAATGGATTCAACCCCTATAAGAAATTCATGTTGGGTTCCTGTTGTAGTATATTGGAACGTTGTTGATCCTTGAAGGAATGTTCCAGTTACTCCACCAGTTGTTTCACCTAAATTAATCTCTGCTGCAATAATTCCAGTAACATTTAATGAAGTTAGACTTGATGCCTCAGATAATCTCATTAGTTCAACATTTTCTTCTGTCCATTCGAATCGCCCAGCATCAAGAATATTTCCTCTGAAACTTCCAGAACCTAATGTAGCAAATCCTACATTAAGACTGGATAATGTACCTGTACTTGATTGAAAAGCTATTTGATCAATATCAAACATATCAAAAGTATTCAAATCAATATCTCCATTCATTGTAATATCTCCCAAATTGGTAATGCCAAATCCTCCCCAATCTTTAGTTACATCAATAGTAATTTGTGAAAGAAATGTTGCTCCTGCTGTTGTATTTACAGTATTTCCAACTCTAACACTTGTTCCACCATCATTAGTTCTAAAAACTACAATAGTGGTACTGTTAGGAGTTGTAGGAATAGTAGGAGGATTTACAACTTCAGAATCTACAAACTCGACAATATGGCCACCAGTACCATCTTGGATAATTTCAACTTCCCATTCTTGTTGATTTCCACTAGGCGGATAATTATCAAATGTAAAATCAACATCTCCATTTATGATAGCTTTGAAAACATGTCCATCGGTTGTTTCTAAATCTAAAATTTGTGTAATACTTCCTATTGTACCTAAATCAGTTATTGGTGGACGAATTGGAAATTGAAAAGCACTTGAACTTTGCCAAGATACACCAAGAGCATCAGCAGAGTCTGCTGTTAATATTTGACCATCAGTTCCCACTGGAATCCTATCATTAACTGTGGAAAATCCAAAAATGTCTCCTTTAGTTGTAAGAGGTGAAGTTGTACCTCCTCCACTTCCAGAACTAACCCATAAAACAATCCAAGCAGATACTAACTGAGAATAAATTAATCCAGCCGTGTCTCCAAGATCTAACACAACATCTACGCCTCCTGGCGTAAGAATTGGAGCATCATTAGCTAAATTTTCTTGTAAGGTTACAGAGAAAGAAACATTTCCTCCCTGTAAAATTATTTCTTGATTAAAAAACGGACTAGATCCAGGAGTTATATTATCTAAAATATCATCTGCTCCTCCTTCTGGAGTTACAATTACAAATGGAGTATAGTTTGGTGTGGTTATACTTACATCTATACTATTATCAATAATTCCAACAATAGAGAATTCATTTCCCATAGGACCTCGTCTAATGTCACCAGCCTTTGAGAGAAAATTCCCTCCTGGAGTTACAAGATTTGCTATTCCTGGAGCACTTGCGTTTTGTCCTGCATCCTTGAATATTTTTTCGCTTTCGATTTGTTCTCTGTCCTCATCAAGAATTGCTCCTGCAAGTCTTAGCTCAGTTGAACGTATTCGTCTTACACCTGTAGAACTCAACTATGTATCCTCCGGCCATAGTCTTGTAACTACTGATCCCTTTGCTGTAAATCCTGCAGGTCCATCAATTGTTTTTGTAATCTTGTAAACTGTCTTATCATTAACCATCTTTAGTGTATTTACTAGTGTGTCTGTAGTTTCATCAACTTGTTCTGTATCAGTATAATAGATTGGATCACCATGTGGAATATCACATCTTCCCTCAAAATCTATTTCAAATCTTTGCTGTTTAAAACCAAACAATCGAGCTAGTCCTAAAATTAGATTTTTTGCAGTCTGGTAGTTTGTCTCATCTGTTTTCTTTTGATCTGGCATGTCTATGTTGCGTTCTGGTAATGCATTTGGCTCATCAAGGTTAGTAACGTATAACGGCTTTGTTGGTCTGAAAGAATCTATTGCCATTTCAAGTTCAGTAGATAATGCAAACCTGTTTACTTTTCCTCCGATTAATTGTGCTAAAATGGCAGCTGGAGATCCTGATTCATATCTGCCTTGAGAGTCAAAGGAATCTCTTGTATAAATTCCTGCAAATAATATATTGTTTTTATCAAACGCATCTGAGGGTTCTGGCTCTGTTGCACTAAATGTAGATGATGCTCCTGGAACTCCTGAATAAAATTCCCCTGGCAAGTCTGCCTCTTGATCAACTATGTCACTGTTTTTTCCCTGAGTGAATGATAATATTCTGGTATTGTCTCGTCTATCTATTAAGAATAATCCAATCTCATAATCTCCTTCACTTTGTAGTAAATCACTTCCCACAAAGGTATCAATTAACTCAAATGCCATTGCAAAGGATTGAATCGGTCTGTAATTTTCAGATAATGCACCAAACCAGTTGATAGTTCCATCTGATACTCTGGTCATATTATCAAGATCAAATGTTGATGTTGCAATCTTTTCTCCTGCATCTACTGCACCAAAAGGTATAGCATTAGATGAGGCTGGAAATATTCCAGGAAAGAAATTAAATCCTACATAGTAAGGATTTTGTTCTGTGGATGGAGCATCATTAGCTGAGGATTTAATGAATACTGCAGAGTCTGAATCAATATCTTGGTTTGATAGTCCTCCTTTGTTTCCACAATCTATTCTACTATTACCAACATCAAATTTTACAGAATGGGCGCACTCAAATTGTTTTATTCCAAGTGGTGAATTTTCATCATAGAATACTCCGTTTTGTCCAAAGAATGGAACCTCATAAATTCCGTATGATCCTTGAACCCAATTAGTGGCTCGTGATGCAGCTCCTCCTCCTATAAAAAATACACACTCCCCATCACTATTTACAAATCTGTCTGGAATTCCTAATGTGAAAGTTGCAACACATGGCTCTTTTACCCATGGCAATCCATTATCATAATCAAAGACTTCTTGATCTTGGTTTGTTTGTTTTGCTAAAAATACAACCCAGTCTCCCACTCCGTCTTTATCTGGATCATCAAACTCTGCAATATTTCCAGCAAAAGGAATTCCGTTTCTGTCGTTTCCTGCAAAAACTCCGACTCCTGTTTCATCACCTGTAGATGGATCAATTACTAACATTCTGTATGCATCTGGAATCAAACTATTTACCAAATCTATTGATGGAATAGCAGCAGGTGACGTTCCAACTGATCTAACCATAGTTCGAGGATGTAATGCATCTTTTACAATTACATTAGGATCAATCATTGCACATTGACCGTTGTTTGTAGCTGCAAACTTTGCACCAGCTAATCCGTTAATCCAGTATTGTGCTTTTTGTTTTGTTAGTGGTGAATAATCAGTTGATGGAACAAATGAAACCCTTCTCCAAAATGTTGTATCAGTTCCAGGCTCTACAGGATCTCCTCCCGATACTGCAATTTTTTTGTAAGCTATTCTTTGAAAAGTTACAAGTGCAAATTGTGCATAACTTACGACATTACTCCAATCATCAGGCTTGACAAATGTTCTAACTATCCAAAATGATGCGTTTGGCGGCTGTTGGTTTGTGGACTCTGCAATTGACTCATACACTACGCCATCCTCTAAAACTAGGGTTCCTTCTTTGAATGTGTCTGTATCATTCCAAGTCTTTGCATTAAGAAACGTGTTTAGTGCTCCAAAATACATTGCATAATCTCCCAAAAAGTCACCTGCCTTTTGTCCACATACCAAGTGAATATTAGTGGCAAGTTCGGGATCCTCATCTGAATCATTTTCTAATGTGTTTGTTGTATCATCACTAGTGGTTCCGTGCTTTAGTGTAACTTTAGGAATATTGTTAAAGTCAGGATCATTAAATGTGAATCCTTGTGGATATGCCTGAATAGATACTTGATCCAAATCTGTATCAGCATCATGATCATAGTCAGACTTGAATCTAATATAGAATGGCTGAAATGACCCTCCTCCTTCTGGTGGCTGAGCTTCTGTATCTATTATTGAATCAAATACCTCTTGGAGTTTTTTCTTTTCAAACTTGTAAATATTTGAGGTTCCAGGATCTAAATTAACTCCTTTTTTTGTTACTGGATCAAAAGTTGTGTCTGTGTTGACGTCGGGATCATTTGATCCTTTGTTTATTGGATCATTTAGTTGGTCGACTATCTCATCAACTACCTCAAATCCAGATGTACGTCTAGATAAAATTGAAATGTTTCGTTTCCATAAATGCTCGCTTTGATGTGGACAGATCAAAATGAGTTTTTTGCCCCTTCCTCCTTTTCGTGATCTTTTCATTTTTCTTACATGAAAGACATCCTCCAATACGTTTCCTCTAATATCTGTAATTCTGCAGTATATCCTATCGAATTTTTGTATCTTTGTGTTTCTTGTGAGAAAATCACCAAAAGAAGTTGATAGTGTAATCTTTATTGATTGAGGTACTCCATCCTCATATTCTAATGCTGTCCAAAACTGTGACAAATCAACATCTGCTCCATGGTCCTTTAGGATTAGTAGAACATTTACAATCTCTGTAAAATCTCCTGCAATTGGTGTCACTGTTGTAGTTGCAGAATAAGCACCATTACCAGATGCGTTAATTGCTCTTACTCTAAAATCATACGATTCACCATTTGTTAGATTATTAATTACTGTACTTGAAACAGGCGCTATTCCATTCTCAAATGCAATAAAAGTTCCAGAAGATGTTAGTTTGAATTCTGCCTCATAGTTTGTTATCGGATCTGCATTGTCGTCTGGTATATCCCATCTAAGAAATGCTTCTGCATTTTTTGGAGTTACAAAAAGATTTGTTACTTGGTCTGGTACTACCATTATGAATCAGGACCTCGTGCTCTTCTGAATCTCAAAACAAAATCAGCACGGTTCTTTCTGTAGTCGTCTGTCTTTTCATAGTATGAAAAAATTAGTGCTGGACCTCCTCCTGATGTGGTCTTTATTGGTAATAATGTGTTAGTTGATTCGTTTTGGTCATCAATTCCAAACACTCCTGCCTCCCAAGAATCCTTTATTTGCTGCTCTGGATCCTCTTTCCATTGGTCCAGTTTTGTTAGAAATGCGTTCTGACCATTCCCACTGTTTCCGTCAATTTTAGTAATGAATCCTTTAATCTCATAAAATGTTCCAGTAACTCCCAATGGCTGAATGTTTCCGTCAACTTTTTCAGCAGTTTGATTATTTCCTATTCCTTCAGGTTTTACGAGCTTTATTGTTTTGATGTATGCACCCTCAAATTTTGCCTTTTTGTAACTATCTGTATCACTTTGATCAACTGAGTTGAATTCTATTTTATCACTTGATATTGTAGCTGATGCATCCCCTGCTGCTAATTTAAAAATTGTAATCTTTTTTACTTCTGCCATATATCATTCAACTCCACTAGTATTTCTTATTGTATAATCTTCCTCTCGTCGTAGTACTGCATCATTTGATTCATCAAGAGAATTATACACATCTCTTGGATCATAAATGCCTGGAGCAGGTGATGTAATATCCTGAGCTAGTCCCGCCTGAACTCTTGCAATATTTTCGTTGTCTCTGTCTTCTCTTGTTTTGGTTAGTATCTGGTCTGTGAATCTTTTTTGTAAATCATCAACCTTTTTTAGAATTGCAACTATAATTGCAGTGGCAGATACTGCAGCTCCAAATCCTGGAATTCCTTTTTTAAGTAAACCTCCCATAAACCCTTGAGGATTCAATCCCATCTGTACGACATTTTTAAGAGAAGCTTTATCTCCAAAAATTTTTGATGCTATTCCTTTTTTGCCTTTTCCAGATATTGATTCAAACTCTAACTGTTTCTGAAGCTTGTCTAGTCTTTTCTGAGTCTTTTCGTCTTGTTTCTCAAAAGCTGTGAGTTTCTTTTTTGCCTGTGGCTTTGTTCTTTTTCCTGACTTTTCTAATTCCTTTACAAAATCCTCTTGCATTGATGCAAGTTGAGAAGTTGATTCAGGTGTTAGAGCTGTTAAGTCAATTAGTAGTTGTTTGTCTGTAGGCATTTTGTTATACTCCCAATACCGTTTTGTATGATTTTACGATATTTTCTTCATAGGAATTTTTTGCCTTGTTTTTGTCTTTAGCTATTGTTATCTCAACAATTAGAAATCTTTCTAACCCTGATACCCAATGACCTTTTGAGGATAGTAATCTGCCAGTATTTGGATCAATCCACCAAACTTTTCCTGTCTTGTTTCCTGACTTTGGAAATATTGGATGATCTACTGTTCCCTCCTCTCTTGCCTCACCTACATCAAAACCATCATCAGCTACATGATCTGAGATAAAATGAATTGCAGCTTCTTTTCCTTGTATTATTTTTATTGGTCCTACAAATGTGGAATCTATAATTTTTTGAGAAAATTCCTTTGCTTGCATTTCTTTATGAATATCAACTAGTACTACATCACCTGTCCTTTCCAATGCAAGTGTTTGGAGTTTTGGAATGATTCTTGATAATGCCCTTAGCTTCTTTGCAAATTGCTTTAACTCATTTACAGTTTTTGGCTTGAAAATTATAGTCAATTTGATTAATTACTACCTAATGTTCTTTGTACAAGTACAATATCAGTTATTTCTCCACTTGCAATAAGCTCTTGAACCCCTGTATTTCTTGTCTGCGTTACTCCTGGATTCATTATTCTACCTGTCCATTGAAAAGTAACTTTTCCATGATTTACAAATCCATCATCAAATGCAGTTAGAATTGTTATGAATGTAATTACTGCTGGATTGCCTTCCTTAATTCTTAGCATCCATGCAGTAGCTGTTAGTAGATCATCTGAATCGTTTGAAGTATCATAAATATCAGTTGCGTTTTTTGGATTAAAAGAAAATGATCCTAGTATGTCAGACTTTGGAGTAAATATTGGAGTTGCATCATCTATATTATCAATATCAAAATCATCCATTGATGGTAAAAATTCCCAGTCTTGAATGAATTTTATTGTATCATTATTTACTCCATCATCAATTTGGAAAAATGAATCTTTGTAAACAAATGTACGATTTTCTGGTTCTGTAATATCACTATCTACCATGTATTAGATTATAGTTTAATTTGTTTTTGTAGTTTGTTTTTCAATTATTAAGATTTAACCAATAACATCCATACTAACTATTTGGGTTTCTATCTCTCCTCTCGTCCCCGATGCAACTATACTAGTGAAATTTACAGTCCTTGCATCCGAAGATCCTCCTCTTGCAAGGAATATAACAACATCTGTACCTGCAGCTACTAATCCTGCTATTTGATTTTCTGTATCAATATCTACAGCAATACTAACAATCAATAAATCATCCCTCGATATTTTTGTAAAAATCCTATCTCCCTCATTTTCTAAATCAAGATCTTTAATAATACCTATTTGATCAGTTATGACATCAATTACATCAAAAGTACCTATAGAATTGGGAAATGTTATAGTAATTTGATCTCCTCTTATTCCATCCCCTGAAGTACTGGATATTTCATCTGTTTGTACCGTAAGAGTTGATTTTACGTGTGTGGTTCCCTCAACTGATGGTTCCCTTTTCCATGATTCACTAATTGTGATTTTTGTACTAGTATCTTGTAATCCGTCAATAACTTCAAATATTTCATTTTCTAGTGTTTTAATGTCTGGCTCATCAAGATTCCCAAATCCAACTATTCTATAATACAAAATTACTTTATAGATTTGCTTTGTGTTTGTTGTTGGTACATCTACTAGATTCTCCTGGCCTGTAACGTTTGCAACATCAATACTAGGATATAGTCTTCGAGAAACATCTTGTACAACATAACCATTAATCTCCTTTAGTGGTATTGTAAATGCAAATGCATCAAGTGCAGCTGCTATTTGTGCTGCAGTTAGTAATGCCATGTTATGGTATAATATGAACTGGAATTTGTAAGTTTAGGTATTTCTCTAATGCATTGTCTAGTGATGGCATATTTGATTTACTCTTGTATTCCTTTATTTTCTTTATTGTATTTTTCTTAAAGGAAAAACTATACGGCATATAGATTTCATTTTTACCAATCTTTTGTTTTGGTCTTCCTCTTTTTGGTCCCTCACCTGTAATGTTTTGAATTTCCTTTGAAATAAAATCAAGGACAAATTCCTCAGACTTTTCATTGATTTGATGGTTTGTATGGGTTTTTTTGTAGTATCGTAAATTGTCACAAGTGTTTTTTGAAAAAGAAAAAGAATAGGAAAAGTTTTTCCTCTTTTTTTTTATAATCATGGTTTTGGTTTTATTTTCGGTGCAGATGATAAAAGATTCAGATGTTTTTCCATTACTTGTTCAACAGTACTATCAAAGAAGATAGTCTCAGTTATTCCAATTGGTGGCTGAGTTCCTGAAATTACATTAAATGAAGTCTCTTTGTTTATTGCCAATGGTCCAATGAGTTTTTTGATGTTTGCAGTATTTTTATCATTGACTAGTAATGTGAATTCAAAAATTATTCTACCTTTAACTAGAACAGTTCTAATTTTTGTTTCTCCTCTGTGAAGATATTCTTCTTCTTCTGTTTCTGCAGGAAATGTTATTCTTTGTCCAAATGTTTTTGATTTAGGATCTGTGTCTGGTCCTCGTTCACCTACATAGGCCTCTTTGCGACCAATGTATGCAATCTCATCTGATCTGTTACCAATATCATAATCAAAACTATCTGCCTGATTTCCATAATATTTGATGATGGTTGCAAAGTAATAGTCCTTATTTTTTCTTTGCTCTTTTGTTATACTTATGGCTCGCCATTCATCCCATTTGAAATCACTTAGATCTTCAATGTAGTTTTGCTCAATTTTTAATGACATTCTTAATAATTCAATTACAAAGGAAGTTATTAAGATTTGCTTAGTTTTTTAATAAAATCAATGTATGTTATCATTAAAATCTTAATAATTGATTATGTTAATCGTCTGGCAGTTACTAGAACATCATAGATTACTTTGTCGCCTGGTTGAGTTGTACGAGGAATAACAAAAGTTTGAATAGAATCATAATCAGTAGGATTAAGATCAACGCCATCAAATTGATCTGTATTATCAATGTCCAGACCTTCAGTTTTTGTTATAACTCTTGCGTGAAGTTCAATATCTCCAATTGCCATTTATTATTCCACCATTACTCCTATGTTGGATTCAATGGTGTATACACTCCCACCATTTTGAAACCAGTGTCTGGATTAATTACCTGTGCCAAGTGATATGATAATGAGACATAGGTTTGAGTTTTTACTAAATCAATATCAGTAGTTACAGTAGTAGGTCCTTCCAAGAATATACATGCTGCATCCTCTCCTGCATCTACACAAAATGCATCTCCTTGAGGAATGAAATTATCAGTTACAAGCATTACATCTTCAAGATTAACTGCTGGTCTAACATTTGGCTTTCTACTTGAAGTTTCAGCCTTTGCTACAATGCCACGATTAAATGAATTAGTCTCAAATAGTTTGGCACCTATCTGGTTCATTCCCATGTGTGACCAGTCACCACCTACATTAGTTTTCTCAATAGTTCCTTGAATTACTCTCATCAAATCAGTTGCAGGATCATTAGTTGAACGGTCAGTTCCTGATACATAGGTGTCCCATGCAACTCCTGTAATTACTGGTAATGCAGAATCTAATTCTGATATAACATCAAATGATTTTCTTTGAGCTTCTTTAGTTGATGCCACCTGGATTGAATCCTCATAAGGATTGTGTACATTCTTTCTTCTAGATTCATCAGTTACTCTAATCTTTAATCCGTATTTTCTTGTAGTTAATGGAACTCGTTCATATTCTGTATCTTTGGTTTTTGGCAATTGTCCTTCTCGGATTTCTTCCATGCCAGACATTTTGAGTATTTTATCAACATTAGTTAATAGTTCTTCAGTTGCTATTGTTCTTGCAAGTTCTCGTCCTCTATATTCTCTGTCTTTTCTACCATACAATTGAGCTTCTACTTTAACAATATCTACAACAGAATTATCAGTTGATAACATAGCTGCCTCTCTTATTCTTCCTCTACCAACTAGTGAGGAATATTCTGCCAATGCATTTTCTAATTCTGGTTCTAATGCAGGTGAACGTAATCCATCAATTAAATTATTATTCAAAGTACCGTCAAGTTTTGCTTTGTCAATTGCTGCCAAGTTTGCCATATACAAAGAACCATCAAAGATAGGATTAGCTTGAATATCTGCAGTAAATCCTAAATCAGGAGAACCTTTAGTTTCATAAATTAATGCATCTACTGGATTGTTCCAATATTCCCAACCATCATTACTTTTTACAGGTTTAACAAAATTAACCATCTATAATGCACTCTCCGTAAGTTTGAACCAACCAACTTCTAGATCAGCCAAGTTTTGATCTGGTACGATACCAGTTGATAATACTTGATCAAATGGTGTAGTTCCACCAATTGAAAATATAGCTGCTTCTTTACCCATGTATCGTGCATATTTTCTAGTTGTGTTTACTGCTGTTTGTGATAATGCAGTTATGATACCAGTAGATAATATTGTTGCATATTGTCCTACAGTAAAAGCACCACTTCCAGTTAAACCTACAACTTGATCTGGTAAGACAACTCTAATCTCTAAATCACCAGGAGAACCACCAGAATTATCTTTTGATTCAGTAGGTACTACAGGAACAACAGGATCAGCATTTCTTGCAGATACTGCAGTTACGACAAATCCTCCTACAATAAAACATGGAGTTCCTTTAAGAATATTTTCTGCACCCATTGCAACAGATACACCTAGATCATCTAAATCTGGAGTATCGCCTTGTTGAATAGTACGAGTTCCGCCAGATGCTGCAAATTGAGAAGACATCTAAATTTTACCCCCCATATCTAAATTACCAGAATTGTTATTTCCGTCTAAATCTTCTAAATTAAATATTCCTTCTTCTGTTTGTGCTACTTTAATTGCATCACCTGTTCTTGGTGCCAAAAAGTTAACTGCCTCATCTACTCTGGCAGTCAATACTCTAATTGATTCGTTTAATGACATGAAACCTTTTGCCTTTGCTTCTCTCATTGGTTGTGGATATAAATTAGAATAAGTTTGTGCAAGTTTCATTTTTGCTTCTTTGTATTCCATTTTTGCAATTTTTAATTTCATTGCATCCATTTCTTTATCTCGTTTTTCCTCTTTATCATCATCATCTTTATCTTGGGCTTCTTTGTCTCGTTTATCATCATCATCTTTGTCGTCATCTTTGTCTTGAGCATCACGACGTGCGCTTTGATCACCATCTTGTTTGTTAATGTCTTCAGTTTTTTCTGATTGTGCAATGTTAGTTCTCTCTAAAATATCATCTTCGCCTCCTTGACCACTTAATGGATCAACTCCTGGAATAAAATCTAAATCAAAATCTCCTGCGCCTTGATGTCCTGCAGCTCCTCTTGGACCTGTAGTTGCAGATTGAGAAAGTAAATCAATAGTATTATCAGCAAGTGAATCCATTTTATCTTGCATTAGTAATTTTTCAGGTCCTGGAATTGATGGATCTGCTTGTGCAATTCTAAAAGCTTTTCTTGCTCGTTTGTATGCAGATTGTGCTTCTTTTACTGATTGCATTTAATTTCTAAATAATTATTTAGGATATAAGAGCAGCCTTTTAATTATTAAGATTTCAAAAATTTCTTTTTTTCTTTTTCTTTTCACCTTCAACTGGAACTACATTAACTTGAGGATTGTCAGTTGATAGCATTGATGCAATTTTTGTTTGTGATGTTAACATTGTAGTTTCAAAAAGAGATTGTGGTGTTGCAAACTGTAACGTGCAACTATCCAAATCATCATGACAAGTTCCCTGGTATATTGACTCATCACCAAATGCTGGCATATCTTTGAGTCCTGTTATGTGCATTCCTCTCCATTTTGAAATTCTTTCTTGCGGCTCGTCCATATCATCTTGAAATATTGCACAAGAGCAAAATGGTGGAAATTCTCTAAAAGCAAATTTTGGCTCAGGTTTTACTAGAGCTTTCCAATAATCATCTTCTGCATCGTATAGGACTCTTGGTATGTTTCCTACTTTCCAAGTTTCCTGAAATGCCAATGCATCATCAAAATCATCAGGATCTAGTCCTGCGACCATTTCAGGTCTAAAACTCTGGAAATGTCTGATGTTTGGATGCATGAATTTATTACGATATGGTGAATTTTCAATAAATTCATCTGCAGTAATTAAAAATGGTCTTCCTTCAAAGGTTTGGATATACTCTGGAATTGATGAACCTGTAACTCCCCATCCGTTTTCGTTTACCTTGTTTCCTCGAATAAGAAAGTATGCGTGATATTGCTCTTGCTCATCTGCTGGAATATCAAAAGCTTCTGGAATTTGTGCAATTTTAAGAGGACTAAATGTTAGTGCTTTTTTTTTAAAATACTTGCAAACTCTATTTGTGCAGTTAGTAATCTAGCTTGAGATAAAATCTGAGCTGTTCTTTGCATTGTACAAGGTTTTTGTGCTAGATGTGCCTTTGGATCATTAATACATATTGCAACTGCTTGATCTTGTGCTTTCCCATCATCTTTAAAATGACTAATACAATTACCTCTTTGCTCTTCTGGCACAATTTAGAATAGTAAAATAAGTTTATTCATGTTTTGAATCAATTATTAAGATTTAAAAAAATTACAATTTTAAGGTTTTTTTTAATTACCAATCAGGTTGTGATTTGAATGTTTTTTTTTCTTCTCTACTATTTTTCTCAGATTTCTTAAAGCCTGATTCTTTCTTTGAATCCTTTGATTCAAAAGGCCACCATACAGAAAGTTTCTTTTTCTTGTTGTCAGATGATTCTTTTGGTACATCTAGATATAATTGGAATTTTCCGCCTCTTCTCTTGACATTCAAATCAAGATTAGATGCACTACGAATTCTTTTGATAATAGCATTTCCTAGATTTCCTTTGTTGTCTCGAAAGTTTACAATTTCATCTACTTTCATTATAATTTCTCTAAGTTGTGCTTGGTTTTATGTTTAGCTCTTTGATGTCGTTTTTCATTTGTATGATTAATTCATTAGTTTCTTTTTCATTAAATAGATTACCAAGATAATTTTTCATATTTCCATTTGAAAGTTGGACAGCAGTTTTTCTTAATTTTGATAATAGGGATAATTGTTTTTGAAGATGTACAATCTTTTCTTCAATTTCTTTTAAGAGTGATTTTGCAGAATTTTTTGATTGCTCTGATTTAGTAATAGTCTTAGTAGTTGTAATTTTCTTAGGTTTTTTATTAGTCAATTATTGCAAATCCACTTTGTGCTGCTTCTCTTCTAGTCATTAAAACCGGTCTGTTGAATCCCAACGGTGTAATAGCTAAAACCATTTCTTCAGAAGGTCCTTGTCTAGAAGGTTGTCTTTCTCCTGGTGAAAATCTTTTCCTTCCAGCTACTTTTTCTAAAACATTTTGAGCTTCTTTAACAGCAGAATTAAATGCAATACTCATTAAATTATGATTTGTTGTGTGTCTAATAACTTTTAGCATAAAGTAATATCATTAATTATTTTAAATTATGAAGATTTCTTTTGTGACCTTAAGGAAATATTGCCTTGAGGTTAGAACTGTCCTAGATTCCTTCCAGTAATTGGATCCTGCCAGAAACATCTGCAATGCTCGTGGAAATCCTCAGGTATTCTTGGTCTTTTTGGATCGTTCTCATCCCATACATCGCCTTGTTGTGGCAGACAAATAACATCATCAACTTTGGAATCCTGCTGTGTCATGAAAATTAATGGTCTTTTATTTTCTCTTAATAGATTTACAACTTCCTCGTCATTTGATAGTGCTCCAATTATTGCAGTAGCCAAAAATGGTGTGAGTCCTGCGGCGATTAGTGCAGATAAAAATCCATCTTGCTGCTCTTCTTCAATATCTTTTTTTGATTGGAATGTCTCAGGTGCTGCTTCTTCTAATATCTCTTCACTCATTTCTTTTTACTTGCAATAAACTCTTTTTCTCGTTTTGATTCCCATGTGGTTTTATCCTTTGCAAACTTTGACTCCATTTGTTTGAGCTTTAGTTTATGATCTTGTTCTAGTTTCTTTTTCATTCTAGCGTTTTGTGTATCTTGTTTTACTTTTTCACCAATTTGTTTTAGTAATTGCATCTTGTGTTGTGTTAGTTCGTTAATTGATTGCTCAGGACTATTCATTACTCCTTGAGTTATAGGACCGTTATTTACTGGTCCAGGAGGTCTTTGCATATTCCAAGTTGGATGATTAATTCTATCTCCTGGATTAAACGTTTTTTGTGTTGGTGTTGTATCAGTTCCGATAGTTGGAGAATCTACCATCATGCTTCTTAATCCGAAATGCTCCATAACTTGCTCCCATGTTGTTTTATTATTTGCAATTAGTGTCATCATAACTTCCCATTCGTCTTTAGTTATTGGTGTAGAAATATTTGGTTTCTCGAATCTGTGTAGTAATTTTACTGGTACATTACCCACTTGATCTGGTTCTACTTCCCACAAAATAGCTAGTACTCTGTCATACCCTTGATCCTCTGCAAGCTTTTCTATTAGGTCCTGCATTGGTTTTACTTTGCCATTTAGAAATGCTTCAATTTCTTCTCTGTTTGCATTTCCACCAAGATTTCCTTGTTTTCCTCTACTAAACATGTACAAAGGAATTCCTAGTTTTCCTGCAATTACTTCAAATGTTCTTTGCTCTATATCATTAAGACCTAAAATATCACCTGAATCAGTTCCGTTAGGATTTAGCAATTCAACATTATTACTAATTGATACAATCTTGTTTAATGCGCCCTCCATAGCTGCATTGAAATCATCCATCTTTTGTTTGATAACTGACCAATCCTTTGAGGGCATTGTGTGTTTGAAAATTGGTGATGTGTGCCATGTGGTAATTGCTGCTTGTAGCCAATCCACTGCATAGATTTGAAGCTGTACCTTTCCAACATCAGCTAAGGATCTAATCATTGACTTTCCGTAAAAATCACCAAATAGCTCCAAGTTCTTTGACAAGTTCATGTAGATGCATCTTTTAGCATCAAGGATAGCACCATTTCCAGTATAGCTTGAAACCTCAACTCCTGTTAATTCGCCATTATCAAAATCAACAATTGGTCGTCTTAGTAGTTCTGGCCTGATTAGTTTTAATGCTTGAGGAAGTGGGAGTTTTCCGTTTGGTTTTCTTTCTGCCGGGAACATTCCAATACAGGTTCTGCCTTGTTCTGCCAAAAATGCAAATGCATCAAATAGTAATGAATCAAAATCTAATTTTTTAAAGTAATTATCTAGCCATGACTCTAATGCTTTGGGTGTTACTTTCTTTTTGAAATATGGTACATAGATCATAGCCTTTTGTTTCCATTCTTCCAATGAATCCTCTGGCAGATCTTCTTCTTTTCTTGGAACTAGTTGTCTTGTGGATTCTGAAACAATTAGTCTTTGTAGTATTTCAATTCCTTCTAGAATCCAGGGATTTTCTTCCATGAGAATTCTAAACAATGCACGTAATGATGGATCATAAGGATCTATTGATGGGTATATTGTTAGGTTCTTGAATGGCTTTAGTTTCTGTTCTTTTTTGTCAAATCTGAATGGGGATAATTTTCTAGTTAATCTGTTATCTAGTGTTTTCTCTAATCCTTGTTTTGTTAATGGTCTTACTAATCCTCGTCTTGCCCATTCTGGTACTTGTGCAAATCTTTGTGGTCCATTAGTCCAAATTTTTTTATTTAATTGAATTTCAAATAACTCATCACTTGCTGTAATTTGTGATACTACCTCCATTGCATCATCTATTTCTTTTTTTAACTTTTTTAGTGGAGTTGACAATCTTATTTTTACTTAGAGTACTGCTACTTAATTATTAAGAAATGGGTTAAATCTTAATAATTAGGCTATTGATGCCAATCTTTTTTCCATCTTAATATTCCTGATACATGGCCTCTTGGATCATGTCTGTTATGACCTAATATTTTACCTAAAGTTTTTTGCATATCATCTACAATTTTTACTGCCTTGTTACTTTTACTTGATCCTTGAACTACGATAATTTCATCTGATAATTCCTGCAGACTATTCCTACCAGCAAAACAACAAATCATTAGTGCCTTGATTAATCCGTCAGTTTCAGCTCCTGGTGCATAATAACTAACGGCTCCCTGTTCTGAAATATTTTCAGTAAACATTTCAGTTTCTGCAATTAGCTTTTCCATATCGCCTGTTGGCTTTGGTGGGTACTGTATCTTGTGATCTTGCTTTAATGATAGGAGTAATTGAGTCATTTCTATTTCATCCATAATTGCAATTTTTTCAATATCGCTAGGCTCTTTGAGGTTCTTTTGAGTAGTGATAGGAAAAACGTTAATTCCTGTTTCCATTTCGATTGATTTTAACAAATGCTCCCCTACTGTCTGAAGTGCATAGGTGGCGCTCCATTTTATCTTTGAATACATTGCTTTGGTTTGTGGTGCAATCTGGTTCATGTCCTCTCGTTTCCATAGTTTTGCTAGTCTGATGTATGCAATTGGAATATCAGGATCAATTTCTATTCCAACCATTCCAAAGTGAGATCTTCTTTTGGTTGGTGCAAATGCTACTATAGTTTCATTTTTCATTGCTCATCCCACCAAATCCTTATTGCATTACATCCTATCAATTCGGGCATAAACAGATCGTCATGTCTATTCCTTTGTCTCTTAAAAGATGTGTGGCCTGATGGTCCTGTAATTCCAGAGATTTCGTTTCGTTGGTTTATGAGTTCTTTGATTTCATCTGAGTGAATAGATGGTAATTGTATTGTGTGATTTTTGTATTCAGTCTTTAACCATTTAATCATGAAATTCTTATCTATTGAGAATCCCTTTTGCCTAGTTTTAGTTGTGAGTTGTGTTAGTGTAGTTACATAAGTAATTGGTAATCGTGCAAATGCTTTTGATACCTCTTCATAGTCAAAGTTCTTTTCTAGTATGATTAAATCAAAGTGTAATTTGTTGTGTAGTTTGGAAAAATGGTTTGCTACTCTGTTATAGTATTGTTGTTTTGACTCATCTGGTTTTTTCTTGAATCGTTGAGCGTGTCTTGTGTAGATTTTCTTTTCAGGGTGTGTTGCCTCTAATCCTATTACTCCAAAAAAATCAGGTGTTACTCCAGGATCGCCAATTAGAATTCTTAGTTTTTTCAATAAAAAATATTAAAGATTGTATTATTAGAGGTCTTTGCCATGACACTTGTGTTCCATGTAATCGTCGTAATCTGGGAATTGTTTTTTACAATACTCACAGATAGTGTTTATTGGATTAGGTGAGCCATGTGGTAATCCAAGATTAATTGCGTCTTTGATACCTTTCTTTTCTGTATGAATTGTGAGTCCACACCTACATTTCATTTTGACTGGATTTCCTACAGCAATTTTACCAAAGTCTTCTAAAGACATTGTTCGTCTATAGTAGTGTTCACAGATATTCTTTATTGTATCTCCTGATTTTGATTTGTAGTTTCCACTGTCTTTGACTATTATCTCTTGGAGTTCTGTCATTGCTTGAGCAGAGGTGATGTTATCAAATTCATGATCTACTAATACATCTCTAACTTTATTGATGTTGATTTGATTTTCCATATCATTTAGAGTTCTGAGAGGTGCTTTTGCCATCAACTTTATCCATACCTGACTTTGATTCTCTACATCTTTGTCAGTTATTGGTATAATAGATTCTCCATAATAAGATGATTTTGGTATATCTTCCCTTCTTACTTCGTCTAGATTTGGAACTATGAATTTTCTTTCTGCATGTGCTTTTCCTTCACCTATTGCAGTAATTGCTTCCAAGTCTGTTACAAGGCCTTCTCTATACTCCATATTTTGTCTCTGAAGATAAGTAGGGTTTTTTATTTTATGGTACTTTTCTAATTCTTTTTTTACAGAGTAATAGAATCGGTTTAGTGTATCTACTTTCCCTTGATTCTCTTTGTCTTTGAGAGTGCGTATGTGTTGTTGAATGTCATTATTTTTCTCTCCCATATAATTTTCAAAAAGTTCCCATAAACCTAGAATATGTTTTCCTTCAAATTCTATTACTAATGGAGGAGTTGTAAGATATAGATGAGGTAATCCTAATTGAGATCGTTGTATTTTCCCCTCCTCATATACTTCATTTGTTTCTACATTTTTTATTTTCATTTGTTTTATTTCACATTCTATCCCACTATTGCAATTACTCCCACGATGACTCGCAAGATTAGCTTTGTAAGACAGTTATTCTAGAATATACTAATTATTAAGATTTACTCATGCCAGTGAATCTCCTCATCATCTGATCTATCTTCTGTGTAACTATCGTCTTCTGTATCTTCTTCAACTAACCATTCAGTCATTCCTTGCTTGTCCTCTGTTTGAACTGTGCCAAATATTGAATCCCTACCTGCCTTGTACTTGCAAAGATATTCCTGGTCTGGATCTTCTGCAGTTGCTGCAAGCATTTCCTCTATCTCTTCTTTTGTGTAGAGATTCCCTTTTGTTTCCCAAATGTCATAGACAAAAAATACAAAGTCCTTTTCGTTGTGGTCCATATCAATTTTGTAAAACATTTTGATTGGTCCTTTGGTAGTTGATACGAGAAATAGATCTGCACCATTGGTTCTAACAATTGGCATTATAGAGTTAAACACTGGATCGTCATTGATGAGTCTCCATTTGGCTGCCTCATCCATGAAAATGCATTTGTATTTTGTATCACCAGTAAGTGCTTCTTCAGTAGCTGAAAATGCTTCTATTACTGTTCCATTTACTAGACGGATAGTACTTGATTTAATCCATTGTTCTACAACTGATGGAATTGATTTGAGTAATCGTGCTAATCGTCGCAGGTCTTTTTTTGCAAGTGATCCATTAGTAGCTGCAATAATTGCAACATTAGCTCCTGCATATCTTGAGAAACAAAAATACAAAATTAGTCTTAATACAATCTCTGTAAATCCCATCTGTCGCCCTTTTTTGATATGCATTTTGAGTGCCTTTCTCATCTGTGCAATTTTATCACCATAACTTTCTCTGCCATGAATTACCTTGTTTGCTAGATCAAGTTGGAATGGTGTGAGAAACATTTCCTCGTTTGTGGCAGGATGTCGAGGCAGTCCAATAATGTGAGTATGACAACATCTTGCAGTATATCTATAATCTGGATTTCTGATGTGTAATGTCTCATCTGTACAACAAAATGGGAGATTTTTTAGTTCTTCACAAAGTTTTAAGCCTGTAAATTGATCAATATCTGGATTCTCACCTTTTTGTTCTCTTTGTTCTTCTGCTAGAGTCTGAGGATTATACGTTCGTTTGCGCATCGCTTGCAACCAATTTCTTTAGTTCTGCTTGTTTCTTTATTACACTAGCCATTTCATCTAAGGCATTTTGATGATGGAATTTTGCCTCATCTATTGCCTTTAGAATATTTGTCTTAATGCTTTTACTTGATGTGGTATGGTAATTTAGCCAATGTTCTTTGATTAGTAAATTCTGCGTATCTATAACGTCCAAATGTGATTCTGCAAACTCATTATCTAATGCAAACTTGTTAATTCTGATCTCTTTTTCCTTATTTACTATCTCTATTATCTCATAATACTTTGTAACTCCCATTTTACGTTTGTTTGATGCTAAATAGATTAATGCTGCCTTGACTGGCAATCTTTTTGTCTGACATTCTCTTACGAGTATTTTTTCTTCTAATGCAATTTTTTCTTTTGTGATTTGATTTAATATTTTTACTTGTGCTTTTTTTGTAAGTTTAGGAATCTTTTGTTTTTTTGTCTTTTTGTATGACTGTGAAAGTTCTTTTTTTAATGAATCTTTTGTTTTTTTGTCATTTTCCATTAGTTATCTTAACAATTACTTCCTTTAAAGTTATTAAGATTTGGTATGATTGTTAATAACTAGATTAGTTTTTTGACATAGTTTGCAATATGCATGATTAATTTTGGAGGAACAGAGTTTCCTATGCCAAGCCATCCATCTGCAAGTGATAAGAATTTGTAATCATCAGGAAATGTAGTTAATCTTTTTGCTTCTGCAACTGTTAATGCCCTGTTTTCTGTTGGATGAAACAATTGAAGATAACCACCAGCTGTAATTGTTGGACAAGGAGAATCATTTCTTACTTTGACATAAGTAAATTGATTGTCTTTTGGATGATATTTTTGAAAGTTTTCACCTTGTTTTACATATTTCAAGTATTTTTTAATTGAATTTCTTTCTATTGCCTTAATTGATGCCATTAAATCATCTTTTGGAATTTTTAGATTTTTTGTTGCTTCCTGAAATGATATAGGCTTGAATGTCTTTAAGGGTGGAAATTTCTTAAACAAGTCTTTTCTAATGCCAATGAATACTATACGAGGCCGAGATTGTGGGACCTCAAAGTCTTTTGCATTGAGATTAAATACTATAACTTCATAATTGAGCTTTTTCATTTCTTTTAAAATTAAATTAAAATATCCTTTTGAGACTCCTGAAATCATCCCTTTGACATTTTCTGCAATAAATGATTTTGGTTGCAATTCCTTAATTAATCTGATAAACTCAAAAAACAAATCATCTGATCTTTGTGCAATTGACTCAGATCCATGCTTGTATATCTTATTCCACCCTTTTTCTTGTTTTCCTGCAATTGAAAAAGATGTACATGGTGGTGAGCCATCCAATATGTCAAGATCTCCTTTTTTTAGTTTGATTTCTTTGAGAATTTTTTCCCCAGTTATTTCTCTAATATTTGCCTTCCAAACTGGTGTATTTGGAAAGTTTAGTTGATAAGTTTTTACTGCATTTGGCTCAAAATCCAAGGCCAAAAGTATTTTGCATTTTGCTAAATTATATCCAAGGCTTGATCCTCCTCTTCCTGAAAATGTGGTAACAACTGTTTTTTGATTACCATTCATAACCACACTTTGGACATTTTGTTTTTAAGTCTATTTCATCAATGGATTGTACAGAATCACTTTCAAAGTTATATTCTTGCTTAATTATTTTCTCAAACTCTACATAATTGCTTCCAAGATATTGTGAAAAGACGTCTAAATTGTTATCTTTGAATATTTGATAAAACTCTGCGGCATCTTTTTTCTTGTCATGCTGACCTCTAAGCTTATTTGCAATCTGTCTTAACATTCTTACTTCTGAATATGGTATATCAAAGACTTTGCATTTGACTTTTTTTATTCCTTTTTCCTGTAATAGTTTTATTCTATGTTCTCCATCTATGACCAAATAACGACCATTTTTCTTTTTGTTAAGCCAAGGATCTACTGCAAAGCCCCATTTTTTAACTACTTTTTCTAATCCTTGTTTCTTTATTTCCTCAAAAATATTAGGATTATTTTTGTCAAAATCTATTTTTGATATAAGGACTTTATGGGAAGGAATCATATCTAAAGAAGTTTTTTTCATTTCAAGAATTGCTTTTAGAATTTGGCTTTGATCATGAATGATTAAAATTATTGAGTTAATTGTTAATAATGGTTTAACCGTGTCGTGCCTTTGCTAGTAAATTCTGAACTGATACAATATCTCTTTTCATACTGATACTATCAGGTGAGGTATTTTGAATTCTTACAAAATAATTATGTGACACATCTTCATTTCCTACTGGTACTGATGCCTCCTCATCCCTGGTAATTACGTAAACAATTGGTGATTCATTAATTGTTATTCTATTTCCAACAACAGGTCTTAATGCTGGTTTTTGCTCAAAGTTTGCAAGGAATTGCTGTGATGCTTTATCGAAAAATATTTTGTAGTTCATGATTAATTTCTAACTTCAACTGGAAAGAACTCTCTTGTGTTTGTTTCAACTGCCTCTTTTTTTAGTTTGTCTATTTTTTCTTCTGCCTCTGTGGTTCCATTTGATTTCCACCAGTATATCGCAGTAGTTAATCTTGTAGCCAAATCAGTAAACCATCCATCTGTGATATTATCAAAATCAATATTGTTTCTAAAGACTGATTCAAGATAAGAGCTTGCATCTTGGTCTGATCTATCCACTAGATCATCAATCTCTGTATTATCACCTAATGTTTTTCCAATGTCTTGAAATACAAGAGTTTGATCTGCAAACTGTGGTGGAGTTGCCATGAATTGAAATAGGAATAGTTTGTTTTATGTTTTTAGTTTAGTAATGATTGGCACAAATTAAATTCTGTTCTAGCCTTTGGATGTGCAGGTATTGATTCTAGGATTTTTTTACATTTTTGCATGTGTAGGGTTATTTTTTTTTCTAAATCAGGATTAGGTGTAACCTGTAGAGATTGAGTCCGTCTAAAAAGATTCTTAAAGTTAAATCCCATACTCCAAATATTACTAATTTGATTATAAAGTTTTATGGATTTTGAGCTTGAATTACTAAATCAGTAATGATAGGAGATGAGGAATTACCTACTTCCTCAAGCTGTATTCTTAATGTTTGACCTGTAGTAATTAATAATGGAGAGAGGAAAGGTAATGTAACTATCGTAGTTCCAGATAAAAGAGTGGTGGTTTCTATTGCATCTACCGTAGGAGAACCATCTATTACTATTCTAAATGCATACGTTCTATTATTTTGGTTGGGGTCAATAGTTATAGTGGCATTAATGACTCCGTTAAAGTCAGTTAATCCAATATAGGTTAGTTCGGCATTAGTACCAGAAGCAGGGTCAGTCAGCTCCCATTGTTCGATATTGCTTCCTGCACTTATAGTAGGATTTGATAATACCAAATCCACAAAAGTATTTGACGTTGTAGGTGTGGCAACTCCATTATTATTTACAACCACACTTCCAATATTTTTAGAATCAGGTGAGCCGGTATTATCAAATGCAATTACATGTATTGATGTTTGATCAAGTCCTGTAGAGTCATAAAATGTAGATCCTGCAGCAATTTCTGTGACATTAGTTATTGTAACTGGTGTAACTATTGTACTAGCAATATCAAATATAAAGAAAGACCCTGATGCTGGATTAAGATTAAGATCAGAACTCGTAAGACGGAATTGTGAGTCAAATCCATTAATTCTAAACATGGCAGCGTCAGTTTCTGCAGTAGCTGCATTTACACGAGCAGATACGTTGTCACCAATGAAAATATTAAGATTATCGAAAATAAATCCGTCAGTAAATTCACCACATCCAACTAAAATCATTCTAATATTAAATACGCCATCGAAAGTACCAAGTCTGCCAGTTGTAGGTGAGCCAGTAAAGTCTAGTGATACATTAATTAGATTAATAATTCCACCACTCATATTAAAAAATCGTGGGTTGGCAGTACTTGACATTTCAATTGTGATATTTTGGATAACGAATCTGTCAAAATTGCTTCCTGCTGCTCTAGTTAGACCATCACCATCTTTTGTTAAAATTAATATTACATTTTCTCTATCCACTGATTCTAGAGTGACTTTCTCACCTACTCCAAAGGCTAATTCATCATCCATTGTAACTGTGGTCATGACTCTATACACACCTTCAGTCAGTGTTACTACACCAGCAA
>SDBT01004489.1_pt1 | contig 23682 bp, 30 predicted proteins | sample 2277101 | NCBI WGS metagenome assembly SDBT01 (sample SAMN10404973, study PRJNA504765) | marine sediment metagenome | isolation source: marine sediment core GS10_PC15, 103 cmbsf | place: Arctic Ocean: Southern Knipovich Ridge | collected 2010 | reverse complement strand
ATATAAACGAGCCTAAACCAATTCCAATTGCACCAGAATGTCCAGAGCATTTAAATGATGAAGCCAAAAGGATTTGGTATGAAGTTGGTGGGGAGTTAGAGAAGCTTGGTTTGCTCACCGCAATTGATGGAGATATGTTTTCAAGTTATTGTTGGTTGACAGCATTAGAAAAAGCTTTAATGAAACAATTAGAGGAAGAAGGGGTTTTACATAAAACACCAAACGCTCACACAATGCCAAAGGCACAATTTACTATATTAAGAGATTTACTGAAATTGAAGAAAGAGTATGCTAATCTGTTCGGATTAACACCAGCATCAAGATGTAAGTTGAATGTTGCTCCACAAGTTGAAGATAGTGAAATGGATAAAATGATTGATTGGTAAAATAAGGAGAAAGGAAAAATGTCAAAGAGAATAGATGAAATCGGAAACAGATATGGAAGATGGTTAGTCCTATCAGAAGCTGGTAGAGATAAATGGAGAAGTATTCTTTGGCTTTGTAGATGTAATTGTGGAACTGAAAAGATTGTTAGTGGTAAAAATTTAAGAACTGGTCATAGAAAAAGTTGTGGTTGTTTACAAAAGGAACTTGCTTCAACCCAAATGTCAGGATCTAAAAATCCTAATTATAAACACGATAGGGTGGGTAAAAATACTTCGAACTATAAACACGGTCAAACTTATACAGACGCTTATAAAAATATGAAAAACCAAGAACGCAGAACAATGAGACAAAATCAATCATCAGAACTAACCGAAACTGAAAAGAAGAAAATTCAACTCTATTATCAAATCAGTCAATATCTTGGAGATGGTTGGGAAGTTGACCATATAATTCCGATTAGTAAGGGTGGTAGTGACCATCCTGATAATCTACAGATATTAACAAAAGAAGCAAATCGAAGAAAACATAATAGGTTAAATTTCAACCCTAAACCATCGGAGCATTTTAGAATATAATGTCAAACTATATTCCTATAATCCCAGAGAAATATAATAAAGGGAGAGCCGATAAAGTGGTAAACTTTATTCAGTCTTTGAAACATGTAAAGGGAAAGTTTGCTGGAAGAAACTTTATATTAGAACCTTTCCAAGAGAAAATTATTCGGGATATATTCGGAACTATTAATGAGGATAATACTCGGCAATATCGAACTGCATTAATTATGTTGCCCAGAAGAAACGGCAAAACAGTTTTGTCAGCAGCAATAATGTTATATTTGTTATTTGGTGATAAAGAGTATGGAGCAGAGATATTTTCATGTGCTTCAACCAGAGAACAAGCAAATTTATGTTTTAATGTAGCAAGTGAAATGGTCAGGCAACATCCTGTGTTAAGGAAAAATTCTAAAATAATAGATAGTAAGAAAAGAATAGTATTCGCAAAGAAAAATAGTTTTTACGCTTCAATTAGTGCTGATGCCGGTGCTCAACATGGATTAGATGTTCATGGTTGTTGTTTTGATGAATTACATGTTCAGAAAAATGAAGAACTTTGGAATGTCATGGAAACAGGTAAAGGTAATCGAGTTCAACCTTTAACAATAGCAATATCAACAGCAGGATTTGACCGCAATACTGTTTGTTATAGACAATATGAATATGCGAAGAAAGTGCTTGAAGGTGTAATTACCGACGATACATTTTATCCAGTAATATACGAAGCACCGACAGACGCTGATTGGACAAGTCCAGAAGTTTGGCAAATGTGTAATCCAGCTTTAGGAGTATTCAGAAGCAAAGATGAGATTAAATCAGCGTGTGAGAAGGCAAAAGAGATGCCTCACATGGAAAATTACTTCCGCAGATTGTATTTGAATCAGTGGACAAGCTCAGAAACAAAGTGGATTGATGTTGATAGCTGGAATGGGTGTAAAAGTGAGATAGACTTAGAATCATTAAAGGGTAGAACTTGTTATGGGGGTCTTGACTTGTCCTCTACACTGGATATAACAGCCTTTGTTTTATGTTTCCCACCACTTACTGAAAATGATAAATATATAGCATTATGTCGATTTTGGCTGCCCGAAGAAAATATACAAAAAAGAAGAGACCTTGCAGAGTGGGCAAGACAAGGATTTATTACTTTAACACCTGGAAATGTAATTGATTATGAATTTATCAAACATCAGATATTTGAAGATGCTAATAATTATAGTTTACAGGATATAGCATTCGATCCTTGGAATGCAACGCAGATTGGAATACAACTTTCAGATGAAGGTATAACAGTTGCAGAATTTAGACAAGGATTCAAAACAATGAGCCCAGCAGTTAAAGAATTGGAAGCAGGTATATTGAGTAAACAGATATTACATGACGGAAATCCAGTTTTAACTTGGATGGTATCAAATGTGATGATTAAACAAGACCCTGCTGGAAATGTTAAGATTGACAAGAGCAAATCAACAGATAAAGTTGATGGTGTTGTTGCTTTGGCAATGGCACATGCAAGAGCGGTATTAAATCAAAACAATGTTTCAGTTTATGAAAGCCGAGGAGTGCTTACAATATAAATAAGGAGAGCCTTATGATATGGGAATATTAGACAAGATTTTAGATAAGATGTTTGAAACAAGGTCCAAAAGTTGGCTACATGCAGATCACTGGTATAACAATTCAATAATTTTTGGTAATAAATCAACATCAGGAATAAAAGTAAATGAAGAGTTAGCATTACAGTATTCTGTTGTCTACGGATGTATTAAATTATTATCTGATACAGTAGGTAGTTTGCCTTTACATCTTTATAGAAAACTTCCAGATGATAATAGGGAGAGAGCAACAAAAGGAGAAAAAGAAAATTTATATAGGATATTTAATAATTCTCCAAATGAAGAAATGTCTGCTTTTAGAATTAAATCCGTTATTATGGCACATTTAGCAGGATACGGTAACTCTTATTCAAATATAGAAAGAGATGCTATTGGCAGAGCAATTGCACTTTGGCCCTTATTACCGAATGAAATGAAAGTTGAAAGAAATAATACAAATGAAATAATTATTGTCTCTGGAATTGGAGATATATTACCTGGAGAAATTTATTATGAACATACCAGAGTTACAAGAAAATTATTAAGGAAGGAAATATTTCATATACCAGGATTTGGATATAACGGATTAGTTGGGCTGTCTCCAATAACATTAGCAAGAGAAGGAATTGGACTTGGAATAGCTTATGAGCGATATGGAGGCAATTTTTTTGGCCACGGAACTACTCCTGGATTAGTGCTTCAACATCCAAACAAATTATCATCAGAAGCACATGACCGCTTAAAAAAGTCAATTGATGAAAATAATGCAGGTTTGGATAATAGTTTTAAGCGAATGATACTTGAAGAAGGAATGGAGCTTAAAAATCCAACTATTTCACCAGAAGATTCACAATATATCGAAGGAAGACAATTTCAAATAAATGATATATGCAGATGGTGGAGAATACCACCTCATATGATTCAGGATTTAACAAGATCAACATTCACAAACATTGAGCATCAGTCAATTGATTTTGTAGTCCATACAATGCGACCTTGGCTAACACTAATTGAACAAGAATTAAATAGATATTTTCTTACTCCAACAGAAAGACAAAAATATTATTTTGAATTTCTTGTTGATAGTCTTTTAAGAGGAGATATTGAAAGTAGGTTTAATGCTTATAATACAGCAAGAAATATGGGCACAATGTCTGCAAACGATATTAGAAAGAAAGAGAACCAAGAACCGATTGGTAAAGAAGGCGATATTTATGTTGTTCCAATGAATATGACAAACATGGAGTTTCTACTGGAACAACCTGAGCCAATAGAAAAAGCACCTGAGGGTCCCTTAGAGCCCGCTGAAGAGGATGGAGAGCTTGAAGGTGAGGGTGATAAAAAGAAAGAAGAAAGAGCTTTGCCTGCAGCTAAAGATCCAAAAAATCCAGCAGAGAGAAATAGACTAACAAAATCATTTCATAATCTATTCAAGAACTCTGCTCAGAAAGTTGTGAATAAAGAAACAATCGCAATCAGAAAACAAGTTAAAAAATCTCAAAATTCTAAAGTATTAAAATTATTCATCGAAGATTTTTATACAATACTTGATAATGATTTACAAAGAAATTTATTTCCTACCGTTTCTACCTATATTGATCAAATACAATCTGCTGCATCCAAAGAAATTGGTGCTGAAGTTGATATGACATCGGAGATTGAAAAATTTTCCCGGGATTATATGGATATATTGAATAGGGAATATAGAGACACTTCAAAGTTTCAATTATTAAACTTAATTGATGAAACTGAGCAAGACAAAATGCAAGAAGTTATTGAAGAGAGATTGGACTCATGGAGAGAAAAAAAAGCTGATAAATTAGCAGAAAAAGAAACTGTGAGTTTAGCTTCAGCAACAGCAATTAAAGTTTTTGCAATAGCAGGTATTACAAAACTTATATGGAGAAATCAAGGTTCTGATACATGTGATTTCTGTAAAAGTTTGAATGGTAAAGTTGTAGGAATTGGTCAACCTTTCACTAATGATTTAGAAGTTAAAGGTCAAAAACTTAAGACATATGGTCCGAAATTCTTTCCGCAGCTACATCGTGGTTGTTCCTGTATAATAGTGCCTGGAGGATAATAAATGGTAAATAAGGAGAATAATAAATGAGTGAAAATATCGAAGTAAGACATATGAATATAGAATTAAGATCTGTAGAAGCAGAGGACAGGGTCGAGTTAATTGGGTATCCTGTTCTATTTAATACCTTATCAAATGACTTAGGTGGTTTTAAAGAGAAAATTAATAAAAATGCTTTTACTAAATCATTAGAAACATCTGATGTCCGAGCACTTTTTGAGCATAATCCGCAGAAAGTTCTTGGTAGAGAATCAGCAGGAACTTTAAAATTAGAATCAAGAACTAAAGGGATTGAAATGATAGTAAAGCCGCCAAACACAGGTTGGGCTCTTGATTTGTTAACTTCAATAGAGCGTGGGGACATAAATCAAATGAGTTTTGGATTTAAGGTAATAGATGATTCATTTACTAAAGAAGATGAGGTAATTATTAGAACTATAAAAGAAGCTAATATAAGAGATGTTTCAATTGTTTCATTTCCAGCATATCCAGAAACAAAAGTTGCTTTAAGAAGTTTGGAACAATGGAAAGAAGAGCAGAATAGAGAAATAACAAATCCTGAATTAGAAGCATGTATTGAAAGATTAAAAAATTTAAATAAAAGGCTGGATAAATGGGGAAAATAAAAAGATGTAGCGATTGTCGTAGGTTTTTATCAGAAAATAGTTTTCCTTGGCGGAATAAAAAGAAAGGTTATAGCATGTCTTATTGTAGGAAGTGTCAATCAAATAGAACTTATCTATGGAGATTAGATAATCCTGAATATCAAAAACAATGGCGTGAAAATAATCCTGAATATCAAAAACAATGGCATAAAGATAATCCTGAATGTAAAAAACAATATAATAACCGCCGCCGCAAAAACAATCCTGAATGTGATAAGCAATATCGAAAAAACAATCTTGATAAAGTTAATGCTCTAAATGCAAAACACAGAGCACTTAAACTTAATCAATCTCCAATACTTACTAAAACTGAAAAGATGAAAGTTCAACTTTATTATCAAATCAGTTCCTATCTTGGAGATGATTGGCATGTTGATCATATAATTCCAATTAGCAAAGGTGGATTACATCACCCAGACAATCTACAGATTTTAACCAAAGAAGCAAATTTAAGAAAGTGTAACAAGTTAGATTTTAAACCTGAACCATCCGAGTATTTTAGATTATAAATACTCAAAAGTACACTACTGAATAGCCGATGCTATTGGAGTAGTTAAAGGCAGATGCCTAAAAAAAATATAGAAGGAAAATATTAATGAAAGATTTTGCAAAAGAAATAGAACAGTTATTGGTAAGAGCGGAGAGTATAAAAGAATCTGCATCTCTTGAAACCAGAGATCTTACAATTGAAGAAACTGCTAAGATTAATGGGATTCTTGATGAAGTAGATTTGATTGAAGCTAATATGAAACTTGAAGAAAGAACCAAAGCGACTCAAGCAAGATTAGCTGCTCCTACTACTACAGTAATTAAACCTATACCAGCTATGAACACTCAAGTTGATGATGAATTTCGTTCATTCGGTCAATGGGCATGTGCTGTTAGAGACGCTTCCGTTCCAGGTGGAAGAGTTGATCCAAGATTATTAGAAGAGCGTGCTGCTGGTGATCCGACAGGTAGTGTTGCTTCACCTTCTCATGGTGGTTTTCTAGTTCATAAAAAATTCCGCCCAGAAGTATTAAAAGTATTTGGTGATTATGCTAATTTACTTGGCCTAACTACTAAAATTCCTATGGATAGCCTTTATGTAGCATATAACTTTTTTGATGGTTTTGATGAAAGTGGTGAAACTGTATTTGGTGGGATTCAATGGAAAATGGGTTCAGAATTAGCATCTAAAACAGCTACAAACCCAGCATACGGTGAATTTGAATTAAAACTAAAAGAACTTTATGGAATGTCTTATCAATCAGATAAACTTCTTAAATTTTCTCCAGTAATTATTGAAACTCTTTTAAAGAGTGGTTTTGAATATGGTCTTGTTCAGAAATCAGAACATGAACTAATTGAAGGAACTGGAGCTAATGGACCTAAAGGCGTTTTAAATCTGGGTGCTCTTGTATCAGTTCCTATTGAGACTGATCAAGCAGCAGGGACAATTTTAACAGAAAATATTGTTAAGATGTATGCTCGTGGTATGAACAGAAAAAATATGATTTGGGTAATGTCTCCTGATTGTATGCCTCAGATCTTTACTATGACTTTAGCGGTTGGAACTGGTGGAGTGTCAATGTTTATTCCTGGTGGTTCTCTTCCGAATCAGCCTGCTGATACATTACTTGGCAGACCAATAATTTGGTCTGATGCTTGTAAAACAGTAGGAACTAAAGGCGATATACTTTTCTGTGATTGGTCAATGTATCATCTGGGCGTTCCTGCCGGAGACGGTATAAGTCCAGAATATAATGTAAGTATTCATTTGAAGTTTGATTATAACCAAACTGCCTTTAGATGGGTATTGTATTGGGATGGTGATTGTTGGATGAGAACTTATTTCACACCTCTTAATGGTGGAGATGATAGATCACCGTTTGTTAGTCTTGATGTAAGAGAATAGTAAATAAATAAATAATTAAAAATATTAGGTGATGGGCAGGATTAAACCTGCCCGATACCTTATAAGAAAAACAAATAAAAATTGGAGGTTTTAATTATGAACATTTCAGAACAAGCACATTTTGTAAATATTTGGTCGCCCGCCGATGTGACAGGCGGAGTAACTGGAGATAGATTTTCAATGGCAGATTATGGCCATGCGTCTATTTATGTTGTTATCGGAGTTTCAGCTGGTGCACCTACTAAAATTTTAGTAAAGAACTGCACTTTAGCATCCGGTGGAACAGCGACAGCTATTGGATTTTCAATTTATAAAGAAGAAACCGATGGTGGTGATACTTTGGGTGCCAGAACTGCTGTTGTAGCAGCTGGAACTACTCCGTCTGCTAATGACAATATTTTTTATGTTATTGAATTGGATAGTGATGAATTAACTGATGGTTATCCTTGGGTGGAAATTTCTATGACAAACGCAGCTCAGGAAGTGTTTTCAAGTTGTGTAGCAGTTCTTACACAGGGTAGAAAGAAATATGAATCAAGTGCTACAGTATTAGCTTAGAAGTAAATTAATAAATAAAGGTGACGACGGTTATAAAGGGGAGTGCCAATTCACTCCCCCACCAAAAATCTAATTGGAGGTAAATATGAGTTTATGTAAATGTGGATGTAATCAAGAAACAGACGAGATTAGTGGTTATAAAATCCGTCATTGTGATAAACCAAAGATTAAAAGAAAGAAGATTGATTATGAACGAATAACAAAAGATGGCTATAAAGAAGTTTATGCAGGAACAAGGAATGGTAGAAATTATTATAGAAGCGAACATGTTTTAATAGTAGAAAAAGTTCTTGGAAGACATCTAAAAAAGAATGAGTTGGTTCATCATATCAATGGTGATGGTTTAGATAATAGAAACAGTAATCTTTTAGTTTGTGATAGAGGTTATCATTCTTGGCTACATAAAAAAATGTGTGACTTATATATGAAAGAAAAATTTGGGGAAACTATTCCCGATGCAAAAGCATAAAACATTAAATTGTATAGAATAAAAATTAATGGAGATTAAAACAATGCCAGTAACAAAAATTAAATCAAAATGGGATTCGGGAAATTTAGAGTTTTATCAATCTACCGCAGCGAACAGTGCAGGTATTGTATTCGGTGGTGATGGTGATGATTTCTTAATTAGATTCGATGGAACGAATCACGATGAAAGTGGAACTGTGTCTGGAACACAGACCGGCTACCTTCAAATAAATATTAATGGAACGACTCTCTATATCCCATGTTATCCCGAAGTAGAATAAAACAAACAAAGGTGAGATATCTTAATTGGGGAGAGCCATTTCTCTCCCCTGCCTAAAACCTAAATGGAGGTAAGAATTATGAAATTAACTTATGAAAATTGTGATAAATTACGCTTAACCAGTCATGGTAATCTTGTAAAAAATGAAACTATTTATATTGTGATGGAAGGTTGTAAAAATTGTGGAGAACCTTATTTAATGCAAAAAAAGAGTCCAGGTAAGTTTTGCACACATACTTGTGCTTGCGATAATAAATATAACCCTAACTGGGCAGGCGGTATATGGTATAATGGTAGAGGATATAGAATAATTACACTTGGTAATGGAAAAAGGAAAGCCGAACATGTTCTTATAGCCGAGAAGACTCTTGGTCGTAAATTAAAGAAAGGTGAGATGGTTCATCATATCAATGGAAATAAAAGTGATAATAGAAATTGTAATCTTTTAATTTGCACACTATCTTATCATGCTTGGCTCCATCAAAAAATGGCACAACTTTATCAAGAAGAAAAATTTAAATAACAAAAACAAATTGGAGGTAATCAGTATGAGTTTTACAAAATTAATATGCGAAGGTAGAGAGGGTGGTTTCACAACTTGTGAAATAACTATATCAGGAACAAAATCAACCGTGGCGGATTTAAAACACTTTGTAAATTATGGGTTATTAATTCCAACAATAGTATCTGGAACCTTAACTTTTGAGGTATCAAATCTTGTAGATGGTGATTATTATACTGTCAAAGACAAAGACGCCTCAACAGATTTCGCTATAGCAGGCAGCACCGGAGATTGTGCTATTGAGAGTAATGATTTGAAAGTTTTAGCGGGATATAGATATATAAAAATAATTTCTTCAACAGCACAGGATTCGGCAGCAGTAGAATTTGTATGGACTCTTAAAGGATAAATAATATGAGAAGAACTATAGATGAAACCGGAAATAAATATAATAGATGGGTAGTTATTAGGAAAGTTGGTTCAAATAAATATCATGCTACTCTCTGGTTATGTAGGTGTATTTGTGGAACTGAAAGAGTCGTTGAGGGAAGAAGTTTAAGAAGTGGTAATACTCAAAGTTGTGGTTGTTTGCAGAAAGAATGTGTTTTAAAAGGAAATAAACATCCTGTGTATGGCAGAACTGACAAAGATGCTTCAAATTGGAGAGGTGGTATTACTTCTGATAAATCGAGATTGAAATCAGGCGAGTATAAACAATGGAGAACTTCTATTTTTGAGAGAGATAATTATACCTGCCAGTCATGCAATGAGAAAGGTGGAAATCTCAATGCACACCATATTTTAAGATGGTCAAAATTTAAATCTTTAAGATATACTCTCGCAAACGGTATTACTCTCTGCAAAGATTGTCATAAAGTGATTCATTCCAAGAAGTATAATGACCAGCCAGCAATACATAAATTCCTTATATCTAAAATCAAGGAGAAAATTTAAATTGAAAATAAATTTAATAACAGCACCGGCAATAGAACCGCTAACTTATTTTGAATTAGCATATCATATGCGTTTAACTGTTACATCATTAGATGAAGTTATTTATATAAAATCGTTAATCGAAACAGCCAGAGAATACTGCGAAGATTTTCAAGGCAGAAAGTATATCTCTCAAGTGTATGATTACTTTTTGGATGAATGGCCTGAAGATGAGTTTGTTTTACCTTATGGAGAGGTTATATCTTGTTCAGGAATTTATTATACTGACACAGACGAATCGGAAACCGAATTTGCAAGCACTAATTATCTTGTAGATACAGATTCAGTTCCAGGCAGAGTTGTATTAGGATATAATAAAACATTTCCGACAACAACATTATCTCCTAAAAATCCTATCAGAATAAGATTTACAACAGGATATGGAACAGCAAGCAAAAATGTTCCAGCAAAACCTAAACAAGCTATAAAAATTCTTGTTTCAGATATGTATGAGAATAGAGAAGATAATGTATTTGGTGTGAGTGTTAATAATTTAAAAACTGCTGAGAGATTATTATATATGAATAAAGTTTGGAGGATTTAATATGAGAGCAGGACAATTAAGGCACTATATAACCATCCAAGAAAAAACCCAGGTAAAAGATAGTATGGGAAGTTTAACTACAACTTGGAGTAATCTGGTCTCGACCTGGGCAGGGATTAATACATTAAAAAGCACTGAAAAGGAAGAATATTCAAAATTGGAAGAAGAAACAATATATCAGATTAAAATTAGATATTATGACGGACTGGATTCCAGTATGAGAATATCATTTGGGAGCAGAGTTTTCAAGATACTTGGAATTGCAAATTTCCAAGAAAGAAATATATTCCTGGAAATGACATGCAAGGAACAAATCTAATGCGAATGATATGGGATGATAAAAAAGTGATAAGAGAAATCAAAGGTGTATGTGATAAGAAGTTGAAAGAGGTAGCTGAGGCTGTTGAAAGAGATGCAAAAGCAAAGTGTCCAGTTGATACTGGAGCAGCCAGAGACAGCATCCAGGTATTCAAAAGTAAATATAAAGATGGTGGATATTTTATTATAGGCGGTGCTCACAGCGGTAGGCAAGAATGGTATTTCACTTTGTTAGAACTTGGCAGTGTTAAATATGCACCTAAAGCAATGTTAAGAAGAGCTTTAAGAAAAAACATACGGAAATTTAAAAGGGAGTTCGGTATATAATGCAAAATATATTCGATGCAATATACAACACGATTTCAGGAAGTGCTTTCTCAACTTCAATAGGTGGGAGGTTTTCTTTTCATGAGGCACCACAGAAAGAAACTTTTCCTTACGCAGTTTATAATCATATTTCAACTATACCAGAAGTTGCAAGCGGTGGATATCTTCTTGAAGATGTGTTGATTCAAATAACACTATTCAGTAATAAAAATTCAGCTACAGAGGTATGTGATATATACGATGATTGTATAGCATTATATGATGAGGCATCTTTAACAATTACCGGATATACAAACTTAAGGATGAGTAGAGAATCCAGCACAATGATAAGAGACCCGGAGGATAATGTCTGGCAATTCAATATAGACTATCGAATATGGGCAGAAAAGACTTAAAAAGGCGACCTCTACTATAGGGGTGAGCAAAAGATCGTCACACAGAGGCTCTCAGGAGCCCAAAATAAAAAATAAAAGGAGATTTAATTATGGGTGCTACCGCAGGTTATGGATTAAGCATAACATTTACAAACTTTACAGGAGCAATTAAATCCTGGAGCACGGAAGAAGCCGCAGACATGCTTGAATTTACAAATTCAGCTTCAGGCGGAACAAAAGAGTATATGAAAGGTCTAACAGGTTGGACCGCTACAGTTAGTTTTGATTATGACTCAGCTAATACATTTGGTGTTGGTGATTCAGCAACTTTAACACTGCAATATACTTCTGGAACAACTATCTCTGGAACAGCACTCGTTGCTTCAATCGGCACAACCACCGAAGTAGCAGGAATTATTACTTGTGAAGCCACCTTCCAGGGAACTGGAACATTGCCGTAAACTTAATAAGAAAAAGTGGATCACATCATGAAGATAATTTACAGATAGTTACGAAATCACAGAACATAAAGAAATTTAATAAACTTAATACAGGTATTAAAGGAATTACTTTGGATGATACAAAAAATCATCCTGAAATATTCGATACAATCCTAAATGGGATATGTAAATAAAAAACAAAAGGAGAAAGAGAAAATGCGATTTAACCTTTCTGACCTAAACCCAGCGACTAGATTCTATTTTGATGATGGTAATAAAAAAAATGGTTGGGTTGAAATGCGTATTATGGACGGCGATACTTCAGACAAGATTAACAAAAAATATACTAAAATCAAAGTAGAGTATCGCAGAGGTCAAAGATATGAATATATAAGTGTTAATGATAAAAAGAGCAACGAAGAAACATGGGATTATTGTATATTTGATTGGTTATGTTTTGATGATAAAGGTGGAAAGATGTCTTGCACATTAGAGAATAAAATGAAACTGATGAGTGGTTCACCTACATTTATGAATTTTGTTTTAAAGTGTCTTGAACTATTAAACAAAGAAGCAGATGTAGGCCCAGATTTGGAAAAAAACTTATAGACTTCGTTATATTTAACCAGAAAAAAATTGATTGTAGAAGTTGTCCTTCTCGTAATGGTCAAATAAATACCATAACGAAAAGACCTTATTGTGATACATGTTATGTTCAACTTTTACCGGAGAATAAAGAAGCTTATCAAGTTTATAATCTTGTTAGGGATCAATTTATTATAATTGGAAATACACCAGTATCAATAAACAATTTAGCGATACATGAAGCAATGGAATTGCTTGAAGTAAAGAACAAGAAAGAGGTTTTTTATAGAGTTAAAAAAGTTTGCATATACAATATCAATAATATGAGATAATATAATAAATATAACGAACATATATTAAACTAGAAAAGGAACAAAAAATGAAACAAAGATATAATTTTATAGATGAATCTGGAAACAGATATGTGAGATTATTTGTTCTATCTAAAGCAGGTAGAAACGAACATCGTAAAACTCTTTGGTTATGTCTTTGCGATTGTGGAACTGAAAAGACTATTATTGGTGATAGTTTAAGAAATGGTAGAACTCAAAGTTGTGGTTGTTTACAAAGAGAGCTTGCATCTAAAAGATATAAAGGTGAAAATGGTTCTAATTGGCAAGGCGGTATATCTTCTGAAAATGAATTATTAAGAGCTTCTTCAGAATATAAACAATGGAGAACTTCCGTCTTTGAAAGAGATAATTACACTTGTCAGATGTGTGGAGATGACAAAGGCGGTAATTTGGAAGCACATCACCTATTTCCATTTTCAGATTATGATATTCTAAGGTTAGAAGTTTATAACGGTCAGACTCTTTGTAAAGATTGTCATAATTTTACTAAAGGTCAAGAACTTATTCACAGGATTGTAATAGTTCAAAACATATTCAGTAAAAATAAATGTAGTGAGGTAATATAAATGGCTTCTCGTATTGGCTCGGCCTATGTTGATGTTTCAGCAAATAGAAAACCATTAAAAAAAGACTTGGACAAAGCCAGGAAAGATGTTAAAAATGCTACTGGTAGAATGCAGAAGAACATTGATAAGATTAACTGGAGAGTTGTTGGTGCATCGGCTCTTGCAGCAGCAGTAGTTGTTGGTATAGCTATGAAGAAATGTATTGATGCTGCTTCTGCTTTACAAGAAGTTCAAAACAAATTTGATGTGGTATTTGCAGGTCAGCAGGATAAAGCGGAAGCTTGGTCTAAAACATTGGTTGAATCTTATATGATGTCAACCAGAGAATCGAAACAATATTTATCATCTGTTCAAGATTTACTTGTGCCTATGGGAATGGCAGCATCCGCAGCGGGTGAAATGTCAAATGAAGTTGTTAAACTTTCAGCTGATTTAGGTTCATTTAATGATCTTCCAACTGGCGATGTTATGCGTGATATTCAAAGTGCTTTGGTTGGTGAATATCAAACAATGAGAAAGTATGGTGTTGTTTTGAGTGCTACGATAGTTCAGCAAGAAGCATTGAATATGGGTTTAGCAGATACGGTAAAGGAACTTACAGCAGCAGATAAAGCACAGGCAGCATTTAAGTTGATTACTGAAGGTTCAACAGCAGCAATCGGAGATTCAGCACGCTCTGCTGACTCTTATGCTAACATTCAGAAAAAGTTAGGTTCAGCAGTTGAAGATTTGGCTGCTAATATAGGTAGGGATTTATTGCCGATGATATCGGATTTATCGTCTGCCTTAGTCATAGCTATAAATTGGATGAATAAATTATTTGGTGAGCGAAGCACGGAAGACCAGATTACACAACTTACTAAACTGCGTGATGAAGTGATAAAATACGGTGCAAATGAAATAGAAGCAGCAGATATAATAGTATCAGCAAGTAAAAGAAGAACTGAAGAAATAATTAACGGTTATAATTTAGAAATAATGGCATTACAGGAACAGCAGAAACTTAAAAAAGATTTGGAAGATAAAGAGAGACAAAGAAAGGAAGAAGCAGTAGATAATGCTAAACAGGTAGCACAGGATGCAGAAGCTGAAAAGATAGAAACAGAAAAGAAGAAAGAAGCGTTAGAGGAAAGACTGGAATTGGTAAAGGAATTTAATGAGATGTATGATGAATCTCAACTCGATAAATATGAACTTGAAACAAAAAGAGTTGATGAGATGATTGAGAAGTATCGAGAAGCCGGAGCAGACGAAGTAAAGTTGACGCAACTAAAAAATAAAAAGCTTGCAACAATTGAGGCTAAAAAAGTTGCTGAGGAATTAAAAGCAAGACAAAAATATAATGCAGCTAAATTAGAATTAGAGTCAGCTTTGCAGGACAATCTACTTAATCTTGCTGCATCAATGGCAAAAGAAGGTAGTGCTATTGGTAAAGCTATATTTATGTTTCAGCAGATAAAAGCCATTAAGGAATCAATAATGCTCACAGGTGTTGCAGTGATGCAAGCAGCAGCATCAACACCACCACCAGCTAATATTCCTTTAATAGCAAGTGCAAAAGCTCTTGGGGCTTTGAATACCGGAATAATAGCAGCACAAGCAATTACAGGATTTGCTCGTGGTGGTATATTCGATGAAGAAAGATATGAACAATTTGCTAAGGGCGGTATTGTTAGTAAACCTACATTGTTTAATAGAAATTTAGGATTGCTTGGCGAAGCGGGTCCTGAGGTGATAATGCCTTTATCAAGAACAAAGAGTGGTAAGTTGGGTGTAGCAGTTGCAGAATCAGGCGGAAGTCAACCACAGATAATTATAGATGCACCTCTAATTTCAATCGGTGGTTCACTTATCGCAGATGATGACACCTTTCAGGATTTCGTCGAAGAAATTTTTGAGCGGATGGAAGAACTCAAGAAGATGGGGTATTAGGAGAATAAATGAAACATGGAAATAGATTTATAAATTTAATAGATAAAACATTTACAAGACTAACTGTTATCAAAGAAGCAGGTAGGGATAAAAGAGGAAATGTCACTTGGTTATGTATTTGCGATTGCGAAACGGTTGTAATTATAAATGGTAATCATTTAAGAAGTGGTCATACTCAAAGTTGTGGTTGTTTAAGAAATGAACTTGCTTCTGAAAGAAATAAAGAAAGAATAGGAAATAAACATCCTATGTATGGAAAGAAAAGAATAGAACACTCTAAAAAAATGAGAGGTAAAAAGCATTGGAATTGGCAAGGCGGAATTAGTCCTGAAAATCATATTTTAAGAGTATCTCTTAAATCTAAACAATGGAGATTAGGAATATTTGAAAGAGACAACTATACCTGTCAAATATGTAAAGATAACAAAGGTGGAAATCTCAATGCCCATCATATTTTAAGATGGTCAAAGTTTAAATCTTTAAGATACACTCTTGCAAATGGTATTACTCTTTGCAAAGATTGTCATAGGGTTATTCATTCCAAGAAATATAATGATCAACCGGCAATTCATAAGTTTCTTATATCTAAAATTAAGGAGAATAATAAATGTCATTATCAGTTCTAAATTATTATAATTATTTATCAAGCGAGAATATGATCGAGGCATCATCCAACAAAACTGGAAGAGTTAGTGGTGCCCAGAAAACAGGAACAGGAAGTGCTACAATAAACACTTCTGGATATTTTTCAGGATCAGGGGATAAAGAGTTTACGGTTATAATTGATAGTGTGGCATCAGGAACTGAAATTGGACAAGCTACTTTCAAATGGTCAAATAGTGGAGCCTATACAGAAGGAGTTGCAACAGGTTCAAGTAATATATTATTATCAGACGGGGTTTATGTTAGTTGGAATGCTGGAACAGGTGCTGACTTTGTTATAGGTGATACTTGGTATTTCAAAGCTTTTGGTTTTTGGACTCCAGCAAAGTTAATAGATTTAGATAGAGACACTTCTTACAGATCGAATAGTTTAGATAGTCCTAATTATTTTACTATTAATTTGGGCGGGCTGGCGGAAGTTAAATCTTTAATTTTCTATGATCATAATTTTACATCAGACGCAACTATTTATTTAAAAGCAAATACAACAGCTACGGGAACATGGAGCAATCCAACATACAGCGGAACTGTAAATTATAACGCCGATAAAATCTGTCATTATCTTCCTACTCCACAAACTTATCAATATTGGAGAATTGAAATAACTGATACTGGAAACACTGACGGTTATATTGAAATGAGTGAATTATATTTAGGAACTTATTTTCAATTTGCCAATTCATATGCATATGGTTTCAGCACGGACCGTAAAGCTCTTTTTTCTAAAAACACTACAGCATACGGAGCTTTAAAAAGAAGGTTTTATAATACAATATGGAAAATTAAATACACCTTTCCGAATATATCAGATGCGGAATTAATTAATGTTAATCTTTTAACAGAAGTAATAGGAAACAAAGATGATGGCACATTTAATTTTGTTTATTGGGGTGATAATATGGATATACCAAATAATATAGAGTTAGTTTCCTTTGATAAGATTTCTGTAACAAAGGTTTTTGATAATATGCATAAATTTACTGTATCCTTCACGGAGGTGCTAAGAAGTTTATAATGAAACGACCACATAATTTTAAAAATGAAGTCGGAAACAAATACGGCAGATTACTTGTTCTTGAATATGCTTATACAAACAGAATAGCATTTTGGAGATGTCTTTGCGATTGCGAGAATATAGTCATCGTCCAGGGTGCAAGATTAAGAAATGGCAGTTCAAAATCTTGTGGGTGTTTAAGTAGTGAACTTTCATCTGAAAGAGCTAAAAAACTGACGGGTAAGAATAATCCAATGTATGGGAGAAAAGGAGATAAACATCCTATGTATGGTAAAAGAGGTAAAGATTGCCCAAACTGGAAAGATGGTATTACTCCTGAAAATCATATTTTAAGAATGTCTCTTAAATCTAAACAATGGAAAACTTCTGTCTTTGAGAGAGACAACTATACTTGTCAAATATGTAAAGATAATAAAGGTGGAAATCTCAATGCCCATCATATTCTAAGATGGTCAAAGTTTAAATCTTTAAGATTCACTTTAGCAAACGGTATCACTCTCTGTAAAGATTGTCATAAGGTTATTCATTCTAAGAAATATAATGACCAACCAGCAATTCATAAATTTCTTATGACAAAAATCCCGGGGGTGGTATAAATGCAAAAGCAAACATTGTCCTTTTATAAATATTTACAACAAGGAAAAATTCCAATATCTTATGCTCTTGTTGAAACAAATCTTGGTTGGCGAGCTTTTGGGAAAAAGGAATTAAAAGAAGGTTATACTATTAGTATATATATTGCTGATGGAACATGGATAGCAGACGGCACAGTGTTCGCTGGGATAGGTGGTTTAGAAGTATTAGAAAAACCAGGAAAAATTATAGCTATAGGATCTTTGACAAGAACCTTAAAACCACAGATTGCTTCATTATTGGCAATGTTTACTTCAAAACAATTACAGCATATTACTATTAGTTTAGATAATACAGATAACTATTTTTCTAAGTTAATATCTACAGAAGCATTATTATCTTATAGATTATATATATATCTTGGTTTTGAAGATTTACCTTTTATCACACACATAAAAATATTTTCAGGTAAGTCAAGCGAAGTTGAGATTACAGATAAATTAATAAAAATTAAAGCAATAGAAGCGTGAAAAATAAATGTCCAGAAAAATAATAGACTTGATAAATCAAAAATTCGGAAAATTAATAGTTATATCTGAGGCAGGTAGAGATAAACGCAAGAATGTTCTTTGGAAATGTCTCTGTGGTTGTGGGGAAATTATAATAATCTGTGGACAATTATTAAGATATGGTAAAACAAAATCTTGTGGTTGTTTTCGGAGAGAAGTGGCTTCTAAACCTAAATCAGAAGAAACAAAAAAGAAAATGTCTGAAACAGGAAAGAAAAAACTTAAAGATCACAAGAATCACCCAAATTACAATCCAAATTTAAGTGATGAAGATAGACAACATACAAGAAGGTATCCAGAATATCGTGAATGGAGAACTTTTATCTTTGAAAGAGACGATTATACTTGTCAGATATGTAGTGAAAAGGGTGGAAACCTCATTGCACATCATTTAGAAGGATATACTAATAATCCTGAATTAAGAACCACTTTATCAAATGGTATTACACTTTGCAAAAAATGTCATAAGAATTTCCATCATCAGTATGGTAATGGTAATAACACAAAAAAACAATTCAAAGAATTTAAAGGGGGCATAATTTGAGTCTCGATTTCAGCACTACCTTTTACCTTCGCCGGGCAAAAATATATAATGACCCTAAAAGGTCGAATGATAAACTTCCAATTGTATATGGTGATTTAACAGATCATACAAATGGTGTTTGGGAACTGCCCTGTATTGATACGGCTAGTTATGTTTATTGTTTTGCTGACCATGAAACTTTAACCTCTGGTAATGGTAATTCTATTAATGTTTATATTGATGGAGTTGATACACCAGCCGGTGGAAATTGGAGTTTCAATCCGCAGGATGATTATGAGACACAAGGAAATATCTCTACTATTACTTTTACAGCAGACCAGGAAAATAAAAAAATATCAGTAAGAGGTAAAGGAAAGCAGAAGGAAGTTCCTGATGAAGATGTATTAATAGAAAATATAATAGATATAGTCGAAGACTTCTTAACAGAAGAAAATACTTTTGAATTAACCGAGTTTGAATCTACTTTAAAAGAAATCGCTAATTCAAAATTTGAGACACAAGGATATAAAGCCGCAGGTATTATTGCTGATGATGTTGGTATCTGGGAGATACTACAAGACATGATGGGCAGTTTTTTAGGAAACATATACCTAAATGGACAGCGTAAATTAGTTTTAGAGATTGATGATAACACAGTAGAAACAACACCACAAATGATTATAAATAAAGCAGATATAAAAAAAATAAAAGCGATACAAAAACTGGAAAATATTGTTAATCAGTGTCCGTGTGAATATAGTTATAATTACGCAGAAAGTGAATTTTTGGATTCTACAGATGAAGTTATAAATACAGCTTCACAAAATGTTTATGGAGTAAGAAAACCACTTAAACCAATTTCATTTTTATGGAGTAGAGATTTAACTACTGTATCAGGTGTTCAAAATATATTGGTTGAGAAATTTAATGAACCTGTTTGGGAAATAACTATTACTGTTGTAACTCTTAAAGAACTGGCACTTGATGTTGGTGATATGGTTGCTACCACCATTAATTTTTTATATGACTCGGATAACAATCAATATATAAATCAATTGTTAAAAGTCATAAGTGTCAAACCACAATTTGACAAGAATATAATTGAATTTAAATGTTTAGATACTGGAAATTTCTTATTAGGTGATGATCTTGCCAGTTTTTGGAGGTTTGATGAAGGAACAGGAACTACTGCATATGATAGTTCGCAGTTTAGAAATAACGGCACTCTTGTCAACACTCCGACTTGGGCTGTTGGAGTTTCGAAAGGGAGGTGTTTGAGTTTTGATGGGGTGAATGAAAGAGTTAATTGTGGTAGTGCTATACTTAATTCAGATAACCAAGATTTTTCAGTTTCTCTTTGGGCATATCGAAACGAAAATACCTATGAAGGTCTGGTCGCAAAAGACCCTGGTGGTGGAGCAAACAGAAATTGGTTTCTCATGGGCTTTACAAATAACAATATAAAAATAGTGGTGTGGGAGACGGATGGAAATGATGTTCTCCGTTACTCTGCCGCTAATTCCTTTCCCCTCTCTACATGGACGCATATTGGATTAGTTGTAGATTGCACAAATCATAAACTATATTCGATAATAAATGGAATTCGTACTGATATAACTGGAGCATGGGATGGAACTTCTAAAAATGAAGTTATCGATCTTACCATAGGATGGAATTATAATAACACATATGCTTTTAACGGTAAAATTGACGAAGTCCGCGTTTATAGTCGTGCTTTATCACAAAACGACATTACTTATCTCTATAACAATATAGATTGTAGAGATATTATTTAATATTTATAGGAGAATAATATATGGCTGAAAAACGCATCAGATATACAGAAGAAATGGTCGGTTATGATCATCCGACGAAAGATGATACATTGAACCGTCTCACAAATGAAGAACACAGTTCTGATGGAACTCATAATATCCCAAACACGGGTCTAAAGATATTAGATACAAACGACTCTCATTATTTACTTATAAGCCCTGGAAGTGATTTGACTGGAGACAGAACTCTAACAATATTTACAGGTGATGGAAGCAGAGGTATCGTAATTGGTGCCGACACTAATATTGTAATTACCGGTAAAGTAACAGCACCTGGAGGTAGTGGTAATGTGTTTATCGGGTCAAATGCTGGTGATGACGAAGTAGGTGATAACAAGCTTTATATTGATAATTCTAATACTGCTACTCCTTTAATCCACGGTGATTTTGCTGGAAATATATTAACAATAAATGGTGACTTGGTTGTAACTGGATCAGCAACGGCGACTCCTGGAGATGGTTCAGTATCTCAAGCGAAATTAAAATCAACAACGCAAACTCAAAGCCATGATATAGATTCTGGAACATCATACAGATTTACATTAACTGGTGGACAATATTGTTTTTTACCGACTGCCAAAGGAGAATCTAACCAGATTATTTTGGGTAATTACGGCACTTATACAGGTGGTGCATTATTAACTTCTTACGCAACTAGTATAGTTCTTTCCAATAAACATGGTTCTGCCGCACAGTTCGGTTATGTGATCCATCGTTATATCCAAGCTTCTGGAGAAGTGTATTGGATTTTTATTTTAAGAGATAAAATAACAAAAGTAAATATAGGAATTAGTGCTTGTGCAGATCATCCTTGTTTTGGAAGTAGCCAAGACCCGGAAGCAGAATCGCATATGTTTGGCGATTATGATCAGGAGAAATATGAAATAATTGTTATAAATCCATCACCGGAAGAAGTGCTTGAACTTGAAAAAAAGACGACACCGACTAAATCTGTTGTAGAGGTAATCGAAGAAAGTTACGAGGTTGACGACACAATTGAATCGGATTGGCCGAGCATTCCGGTTACGGTCGGCTTGCCAAATGATTATGAAGAAAAGCAAATGGGCGAGATGATAACACCGATTAAAAAGATAATTCCAAAACCGTCATATGTGAGGACAGCAAAATTAAAGTTAAAAGAGGAAATCTAATTATGACCGAATATAGGGGAGTAATAAAATGTCATTTAATGCTAATTATGTAGGTCCATATACCCTGACAATACCAGGAAACTATGTGGCGGAAGCTCATTTTGGCAGAAGGATATTGTGTGATTGTGGAGTGGACGGTGAGAAAGGTGTAACTGTTTCTGGTTCATCTTGGGGTGATCCTCTTACTACAGTTAATATGTTAGTTTCTGATAGTGACGCACTTACAAGTAATCTGGTATCCTTTAAATTCGGGCCTGGAGTCACAACTGATAAATATGGATCTATCTCTGCTCGGGGAATAGATCATGATGAGTTATATAATTATTTAACATCTGAACATTTTACTGAGGCCTCTATAGATAAATACACTCAAGCAGAAGTAGATACGATTAGTGGTTCTCTACAAACTGATATAGATACAAAAGCAGATAGTTCCCACACTGTTTTATCTCACGATACTGATACAACTGGTGCTGAATTAACCAGTCTCGCTGATAATTCTATGGTTGACGCTTTGCATAGACATTCAGAATTAAGCGCAAGTGATGGAAGTCCTGATAGAATTGTTTATGTAGATACTGATGGTGTTCTTTATGCCGATTATGCTTATGGTATAGGCCTTAATGTAATGCACAGTGCTGAAATTGGGGACCATCTTATTGTTGGTAATAATATAACTGTTGGTGGAAATGTTGGCATCGGAGTATCAGACCCTCACTCTAAACTTCAAGTTGCAGGGGCAATCAGTTCAGCAACTGCAACAGTTTCAAGCTCAGCAGATAGCACAAATGTTTCAGGAATAAATACTCTCTGGGTTGATACAACAAGTGATAATATAACTCTTGGAGGATTAGCAGGTGGAGTAGATGGACAAGTTCTTAATATTGTTATCTCAGTTACAGGAAATAATTTAATACTGGCAGTTGATACAGGAACTCAGCCATTCATTAATCATACAAGTTTAACTGAAACTATTGATGGTGGTGGAGCTATTTATGTATGTGATGGAACACACTGGCATGATGCAAGTCATGCAAAGCATGTATAAACATTTGGGGAAAGTGAAAGAAATGAAAATGCACGAGGAGATCAAAAAATTGTTACAGTTATTTCTCATGGACTCAACTGTTTGATACAAGTTGCCAACGCCACAAGATTGCCAATTGATTTTGTAGATGCTGAATAAAACTCCACAAGTGAAGGAGCAAATATGCCATACGGATTTTTTGAAAAAGATGAAGATCAATGGTTTAATTATGATAGGCACCAATGGTTTCCTAAGACATTATATTTATCGATGTTCACTGAGAGAGATAGATCATATCTATTCATAGCCAAATCAAAAATTCTATTAACTAGTATTGATGATACCGAGAATTTTATTTTCACTGTTTTAAATCACAACTATACTTTCGATGTAAATGATTTAGAAAATATTGAAACTGAAATTAAAACCAATAATTATACTTTCACTGTAAATGATTTAGAAAGTATCGGGGCAGAAATTAAGGCTGATAATTATGTTTTTACAGCAAAAGATAAATTTTATATTTTTAATGTGTTATCAAACAATGAACAGGTCGTTGTGTCAGTAAAAGATTATACAATGACTATAAAATAAAGGAGAAATAACATGCCAAGCTTTAGCGGAACTGAGATAATAGTGATACAACCAAATGATGCAAATATTGCATATAAATTTTCATTCCCAATTAAAAGTTCTGCGGATGCTACAGAGGGTTATCTACCATATGGCACTACAATATCAGGGGCTGTTGTAACTGCACATAAAGACGATGATACAGACGCAACAGCAGATGTGATCGTTAGTAGCACTGCCTACAGTGATTATGTAGAAGCATCATTGCAATATCCCTCTACCAATGGGGAAGGGAATTATCATCTAAAATTTGTATTAACTTTTAGTAATGG